>Ga0187853_10000897_pt1 | contig 28850 bp, 31 predicted proteins | sample June2016WEW_6_10_2_FD_132417 | JGI IMG/M metagenome (GOLD analysis project Ga0187853, IMG submission 132417) | Peatland microbial communities from SPRUCE experiment site at the Marcell Experimental Forest, Minnesota, USA - June2016WEW_6_100 | ecosystem: Environmental > Terrestrial > Soil >... | reverse complement strand
TAGCGCAAGCTCACAGGATAAAGTGCATCTTTTTGGTGATCGCACGCACATCCGATTGGAGGACCCGCGAACGTGAGGAGATGACCGGCGGACTTGATTTGGAGAAGGAGTTCCAGCTTAGCGACCAATTCGACAAGCAGGAGCTCGGAGCACTTCCAAATTATCTTGTAGCGCTGCAGATTTACGCTGACAAAAGAATTGCCCAGGCCGAACTGGCTAGCTCCGCGAGCCGCATAGCCGCCGACACCTTAGGCCTGCTGTACTGGTTGGTGCCGGGAACGCGCCGACCTATTGAAGCGAGCGTGCAAGAGGAATTCCTGCGACTGGGCGAACGGGCTGGTTTCTCCAGAGTGATCATTGGGGCGTATAACAAAACGTCTGCCTTTTTGAGGCAAGCCTACGCAATGCCGGCCTGACTTCCACGCGGTTTTTATACACTACAGTTGAAGGTGCTCTCTTCGACGTGCATTTTCAGCCAATGTTTGCAGGCATGAGATGCATCTCCTGTCGGTTGGAATCGGGCAAGCGGGAAAAAACCGCTGTGGTGTATACTTTATACACTACACCTCTTTTGTGCTATGATCGCCGTCAGTCCTCGGAACATACACCAAACCCCTGTGGAATCAAGGCGAAAATGAGGTCCAGCGTTTTTCCCACAATTTCGTAGTGTATAAAAGTGAGTCGGAATTCAGGCTGTTAATCGTCTGTTGTATATCCATTTTGAGTTGGTTCATCGCCGCGCAGGGTCATCAAACTGACCCTGCCCGCAACGATTTACCTCACCTCAAAATGACTGGTTTTGATTCGCCCACTAGTGGCTGGTTTTGACCGCCCGCTGACATACATCAACGATTAGAATATCCTGCTCTTTGCTTCTAATTTCAGGGTCATTCCGGGAAATGACGAAACCGCTGCTGACCAGAACCGTAGATGGGCAGTGACGACGAACTAAATTCCGGAGTAAGACCTCCTTGTGCCGACCGTCGTGACCCCAGTGGGCACCGCCAATCAACTGTCGGACGCGGGAGGACTGAGAGTGCAGTTCCTCAGACAACGATTGAAAGTAGCCGGCGTCTGAGGTCTTCATTTTTGCACGTCAGATTTGGGACGCGCCCCATTTGTGGCCTCGGGAACTACGCGGGGCGGTCTCATTGAGGTGGTTTCAAATTGCCAGGAGAGCCTGTCGGTTGGACGCATCAGTGGCCTCCGCGGGACGCCTTCGGAGAGGTTTGCTGAGTTTCTGCGGGCGCCCCGGCTTGAGCAGCCCCACTTTCTCCAGAACGTAGGATGGGATCAGGAGCTGGTCTAACTGCCGCGGTTCGGCTTTCAATGCCCCGGACCCGTAGCTCTTGGCTGCGAAGGCGAGATTCGGCAGGGTGTCCGGGTGGTTAACGGCGCGCCACAATTCTTCCACGGCTTCCGGGGAGTCATCAAACGGATACACACAAAGGAACCCGGTGAGCGGCAAAACGCCGGCGCGATTTAACACGAAACGGCAGTCTCTCCGCCCCAGGTAAGCGAAGAGCAGCGGTGGTGGCGTGCGGTGCTCCATTTTATACCAAGGACGCCGTGTCTGGATTAGCGAACGCCCAGGAAGTCCCTGTTCCTCCCCAACCGCGAGGTAGTGCTTGAGCGGCTCCGGAAAGGCATCTTTGGGCTCTGCCCCCAGTTTCAGCAGCCAGGTTGCCCTGCCGCTGGCTTCGAGGGTTTCGAGATGGTCCTGGGTCAGAACGCTGTCGCGGCAATCCCTTGTCCGGCCAATCGCACGAGTGAAGTGGCGCTCGCTGAGTCCAAGCTCGACAATCTGCTTTCGCGTAAGGAAGAAAAAACCGTTCGCCCCAGTGGCAATGCCGCGAACGACCTTGGCGAATGACGACAACGGCAGGCCATCTACTTTGTCTCTTGGCGGTCGCGATAAGCCGGTGCTGAGGGCTTCGGATAATTGCCTGCTCACGGCTGGACCGTCCTGGTCCCCATGCGTCCGCAGGGCAGCAAGGATTGTCCGTGGGTCACGTTTCTGAACCCGAAGCCAGAGGAACGAGTCAGCCGGCGGGCGATTTGAAAGCAGGAACACCATTGCATTCGTGTCCACTTGCGGGAACGGGGCCGCTTCCTCCGCGAATGTCAGCACCGCCTCCAGGCAGAACCGCTCACAAATTCGCGCCCAAACACGGCCAGAGGACACCCCTTCACAGACGTCAGCGGGCAGCAGGAAGGCGAGCCTGCCCTCACGGTCAAGAATTTCGAGAGATTTCAATAAGAAATACAAATGCAGGCCCACTCTGCCGTCCAGAGGAAATCCTAGCCACTGCACGGCCAATGCGCGTAGGTCGTTCTTTGCCCTTGCCGTCAGCCTGTGGTGCCTGATGTATGGCGGATTTGAAATGATCGCCGGGTAGCGGCGCTCTATACTCGCGCGGGTGAAGTCCCCTCCTCTGACGTGTGCAAAATCGGCCTCCACCAGCTTGGCGACATCGCGCTCCGCGAACGCTTGAGTATGTAGTTCGAACCCAGCGAACCTGCCCGTGTATCCGACCGACCGGGCAGCAGCGAAAAATGTCCCTGGCCCGACGGCAGGATCGAAGAGAATGGGCGGAGAATTCGCTGTCGCCCATGCAGCCATCGTCTCGGCAAGCCATGGCGGGGTCCAGAACTGGCCCTTTTCCCGCAAGGCTTCTCTTTTGTGCCAAACGGTCGGTATTCTTTGATTGAGACGCTCAGGCATTGCGAAACTAGAAAAGGCCAAGTTTGGTTTTTTGTCAATGTTATATTCGAGTCTATGGTCGTTTTCGTCCCAACTCTGCAAAAATGCCCCCTGAATGGCCGTCCACAAAATAGCGAGACGCAGCCCTAGCGGTGCCAGTCGGGCATTGGGGAGCCGCGTCCGGGCTCTGCGCGCCGAAAGAGGTTGGTCGCTGGAGGAGCTTGCTCACCGAGCAGGTGTGCACGTCACGTATTTAAGCTCCGTCGAGCGTGGCCACCGGAATCCAACGCTGAACATTCTGGCTGCATTAGCGCGGGCTCTTTCTGTTTCGCTTTCCGAACTGGTGGATGGGATCGGAACGGGAGGCGAAGAATGAGGGGCAGAGGCATCGATTTTGAACACCGGTTTAATACGAGCCGCTGGGCGGAGGACATGCACATCCAGAGCTTAAACCAGAAGCGCGTGCTGATCGCTGCAAGATACGGCATTTCTACGGTGGTGCCTGAAGGCGAGGATCTGGTTTACGGCCAAAGTGAATTCAAGGAGCCTGACTTGCTCGTCTTCAGGTCGGAGAGGCTGAGTGAAAGGGAAAGGGAGATCCTCGGCGAAGGGGCCTTGAGTTGGAACGACAGGCTGGCTCTCGACACCGACGGACAATTGCCCGAACTGCTGAACAAAGCGTTCGTGGCCCTGGAGGTTGAGTTCTCGCCGTACAAGGCCGGCGAGATGAAAGACAGGCACTGGCAACCGAGAAGCGAATCTCGCTGGCTGGAGCGCCCCTTGAAAAACGCCGTCGCTCCAACTGCTCCCAATATTTGGGTCAAAGCGGAGGACCTGGATAAACTGGTCGCGTGGCAGAAGAAGTTCAACGTCCCCATAATCGTCGCGCACCTTTTCGACCAAGAAGCATTCGCGGTGGCCCTAAGCCGCGTTGAGGCATTTCGCCGCGATTATCAAGCCGACCCGAAAGGACGGGTGCGCTTGCAGGTCACGACCGGGATCTTTGCCAAGGACCAGAGATACGACCGCGTGGACGCCTCCGGAGCGAGCGAGGTCAAGCCCGTCTTTATCATCACACCCGCCGTGGCTACAAAGATCGGAAACATTCGAGGTGTCAAAGTCAGTGCTCAGCTCGGCGTGAGCGCCTCCATGAAATATGTCAGCCACGTCATTTTTTCCGGCGGGGAAGTTGAAATCGCAGACGACTTCGTGGACTTCCTGTTGGGCTTGGAGAATAATGGCGCGAGGTCTTTGCGCTAGTCACACTCCGCCTCGCTCCGGTAAGGCGCGGACTGACTGGTGCTCGGCGGCGGCGATGTCCTTCCGTTTGGCGGCGTCGCGATTGGTGGTTCGACGGATTTGCGAGCGGCGGGCTTTTTGGCCGCAGTGGGCAGCGGATGAGGGGTGAATTATGAGGGATGGACCGGAAGCCGGGGTTTTCGCCTCGTGCGGTGGGGGATGGGATCTTCTTTGACGTGAAAGCTGATTGGCGGCCTTGGCGGTTGGGGGGCGGCGGAGCCATGAGTTGGCGGATGGCGTCGAAGGCGGCCTTGAACTGGGAATCGTATTTGCGCTCGAGGTCGGCCAGTTTCCGGGCCAGATCGGCATTGGTGAGGAGCATTTCGCGGAGGCGCACGAATGCGCGCATGATGGCGATGTTCACGGGTTGCTCTCCGGCGACAGCCATGACGGTTGGCAGAGGAAGGGCGGGCTGTGGCGTTCCGGGTGGCCAAGGCGGGCTTCGGGTGGGGGTCTGGTTGGCAAAAGCCGGTCTGGGGGGCAGGGGTTGCGGGCTTGGGGCGTTCCTCGGACCCTCACCCCTGCCCCTCCCCCATCGGATGGGAGAGGGGGTAGGATTATTGTGGGGGCGTAACCCAGGGTGGCGCTCGTTCCTCGCTGGCCCTGGGCTGGTATGTGTCACCCTTTCAGGGTTTTGAGAGGGGAAGGAGCGGGGGGAGCGGGGAGCGTGGAACGGAAGGGCGAAGGGCGGGTGCGGCGGACGGAGCGGACGGAGCAGAGGAATCGGATTTGGCTTCACGGTGACCCGATGGCCGAGGAGCAATATGAGGAAGGGCGCTAGCGCATGCGCATGGGGCCGAGGCGGGGGGCGCGGGCGGGGGCGTCGCGGGCCAGGAGGGCGCGAAGGTTGTCCTGCTCGATTTCCTCCATCTGCCTGCGTCCGCGCCAAATTGTCCCGGCGGCATTGCGGTGAATGGCGCCCCCTGGAGCAGCGTGCAGGACCAGTACGCCTTCGTGGACGAGCCCGTGGAGTATTACGTCGAGGCAGAAACGGTCAACGGCGCGTTGTTGCGCTGGCCGGCCACCGCCCCGGACCTGAATCAAACCGTGGTCGTAGTGCCCAACTGAATCCAAACATGAATCGTCCTCAAACGAATCGACTCCCCACCTCGCTGGCGGAGCGGTGGTCTACACCGGGGTCGAGGCCCGCGGGGCCTCAGGCGTGCGGATCCTGGGCCGCGGCATCATCGATACGAGCGGGACCAAGGCGGCGGGTGTATCCGGCTCACGGATTGCTCCGACGTGAAGGTCGAGGGCGTCATCCTGCTGTCTGCACGCTTGAACGATGCGGCAAACCTATGCGAAGCTTGAACATGACTTCCATAGTCCTTGTGCGGTTGGTGCTGTTTGCCGCCTCGCTCGGCGCCGCGCGCGCCGGCGAGGGTTGGCCTGGCGAGAGTCTCGACATCTGGCACGGCTATGTCCGGCACAACTTCACGGTGGACGGCTGCCCGGCGTGGGTCGTCGAGCCGAAGCAGGCGGCGCGGGGAAACCCGTGGACGTGGTGCATGGAGTTTCCCGACGCTTTCTACAAAGTCCTCCAGGCCGGCGGCCTCGCAAAAAAAGGAACACTCATCGGCATCAGTCGCGGCGGGCTCTATGGTTACAACTTCGCCGCCGAAGATCCCTCGCGCGTCGCGTGCATTTATGGCGATGCCCCCGTCTGTGATTTCAAGAGTTGGCCGGGCGGCAAGGGCAAAGGCAACGGCAGCCCTGACGACTGGGCGGCCCTGCTCAGGAACTATGGTTTCAAGGACGAGGCAGAGGCGCTCGCGTACAAGAAGAACCCTGTAGATGAGCTCGGCCCACTGGCTGCCGCGAAGGTCGCACTGATCCACGTCGTCGGCGACGCTGACAAGGTGGTGCCTCCGGAAGAAAACACGCTCATCATCGCGCAGCGCTACCAGGAGCTCGGTGGCAAGATCGTGGTCATTCACAAACCCGGCTGCGATCACCACCCCCACGGCCTCGACAACCCGCAGCCGATCGTGGATTTCGTCCTCGAACATGCTCTGTAGCCTCATCCCATGCGATTGACGCGACGAGAGTTTCTGGGCCGCGCGGCGGCGGCTTGCTTGGTCCGTCCGGCTTGGGCGCAGTCGGAGAAACGAGACCTGACGCCGCCCCGGGTCATCTATTACAACAATTTCGCGTCCCACTTGCTGTGCGCGTTCAATCCAAACATGTACTACCCGGAGTTGCCGTATCGGTGGTCGGATGAGGATTGGCGGCGGCTGGTCCACATGATCGCGAACTTCGGGTTCAACGTTTTCGAGTTTTGGCTCGAACCGCGACTGTTCTGCCGCGAGGCGATCGACTCACCCGTTGGGAGAGAGTTCGCGCGACAACTAAATGCGGTCATCGAGCACGCCCACGCCCGCAGATTACAGGTGGAGATGATCGTCGCCATCGCAACGGTCGGCGAGGGATGGCGGACGTTGTGTCCGAATCTGGCCGATGAATGGCGCGAGATTCGTTTCCTGTGGGACGCCTGGGTTCGCCGGTTCCCCGGCCTGGATATTGCCGGGATCTTTCCCGGCGACCCAGGTGCCTGCTCGCGCAATGGCTGCACCGCGGAAACGTATATCGACAAATCCATCGAGATCGCCGCCCTGCTCGATCAGCTCCGGCCTGGCATCGGCATCGATTTCAACACGTGGGGGCCGCCCTTCTTCGGTTGGGGCAACATCCGCATGCCCCCGGACGGCCATGGCGAGTTCATTCCGGAAGATCAGGGGACGGCGTGGACGTTCTCCAAGGCGCGCGCCGACCGCTCGATGGAGCATCTGTTGAAGCGGCTGCCCGATTTTCCCACAAACACGGTCGTCTCGATCAACATGGGTTTCAACGGCGATGGCAATCCCCAAGGCGAGCAGGATGCGCGGCCTTGGGCAAACGCCATCGCCAAAAGCCGCCGGATTCTGACTTGGGATTTCAGCCTGACCGAAGGCGAAAACGCCGTCTACCCGCATTACCGTTTCGCGCGGCTCTTCGCCCGGCGCCAGGAGGAACGCGCGGCTGCGCCCTATTCCGGCGGCATCTGCTTTACGATGACTCCGATGCTGAACCAGTTGTCGCTCTTCGAGGCGGCTCAGTCCTTCAAGGACCGTGACGGCGATGCCGATCGGCTGGCTGGGGATTTCTTCGTCAGAGTCTTCGGTGAAGGCGGACGCCCGTTCGTCGACGAGTACCGCCTGTTCGAGGTCATTCCCGATTGGGGCAGCTACGACGTCGTCAAACTGCCGCGCGTGGAATACCACAAACGGATGAGCGCGTTCGTCGAGCGGCTGGAGGACGCGAAAGGCGCGGTCAACGCGGGCGCGGTCCTGTTTCCCGATCCGGAGAAGTATCGACAGGAACTCGTCTTCTTCGCGCGGTTGTTCGCCGACTTGACGGCGCCCCATCCCGACTATGACGCCCTCAAGCAGGTTTACTGGAATCGTGTGTACCGCATCTACGACCGGCTGCCCGACCACGTCGATCCGCGCCCCCGAGGCAACACGGAACGGTTCGTGCGGCATTTCATGGGTTGGACCTGACAGGCGCGCAGATGGCTGTGGCGGAACTGGAGTTTACAGGTGAATCAAGTGTCTGAGAATGATGCAGATTATCTACACAGACAAAACAACCCCTCCCGTGGACAAACCTGCGAAAAGAAATGGACTGCAGCCGCAGCCGGACCGCGGTTCGTTGCCATTCGACTCCTTGTCAGGCGCCCAGTTCGAATTTACCGGGCTGGTGGGCGAACGGGTCGAGGCCAACGTGAACAACTGGCTGCTGCGTGCGCCACAGGCCAATCCAGGCATGCTTGAAATGTTCAGGTTGCGCGACCGCCGACCTGCGCCGCAGCTTGTGCCTTGGGCGGCAGAGTTTGTCGGCAAGTACCTCATCTCCGCTATCCAGGCATTGCGGCTGACCGAGGACTCGCGCCTGCAAACGCAGGTGTCCAACGTGGTCGCTGCCTTCATTGCCACCCAGGCCGAAGACGGTTACCTTGGTCCCTTCCCGAAAGGAATTCGGTTGTTGAAAAACTGGGACCTCTGGGGCCATTACCACGCGCTTGAAGCCCTGGCGAGCAGGCAACGGGCAATTCTTACGCCTCCACGGCCATCGAGACGTGCGGCACCGTCGCCTGGATGACGTTGACGGCCGATTACCTGCGGTTGACCGGCGATCCCCTGGGGGCGGATGAACTTGAACTGGCGACCTTCAACGGGGGCCTGGGCGCACAGCATCCCAGCGGGCGCTGGTGGGCTTACAACACGCCCATGGACGGCGCCCGCGAAGCCAGCGCCCATACCATTGTCTTTCAGGCCCGCGCCGGCACACCCGAGTTGAACTGCTGCTCCGTTAACGGCCCGCGGGTCCTGGGCCTGCTCAGTGAATGGGCGGTGATGTCCGCGCCCGATGGCCTCGCCATCAATAGTTACCTGCCAGGTTCGTGCGCACTTGCCTTCGCCGGCCGGGCAGTTCGACTGGAACTCGACCAGGACTATCCGCGAACCAATTCCCAGCGTGTGCGCCTCTTCACGAGCGGGGACAAAGATCGGACCTTGCGCCTGCGCATCCCGGCCTGGTCGGCGAATACACGCGTCCACGCGAACTTTGAAAACGTTGCGACCCATGCGGCCGCGGGCTCCTTTCTCGAGATTCGCCGCCGGTGGAGAACCGGAGATGAAGTGGTGCTCGAGTTCGACTTTGGCTTGCGGGCGGTTGCCGGCGCCAACGAAGCGGCCGGCAAGGTCTCACTCTACCGTGGCCCTTTGTTGTTGGCTTACGATCAGTCCCGCAACCGGTTCGACGAGGACAAGCTTCCGGCCGTGAACCTCGCTCGGCTCGGTGAAGCACGGTTGGTTTCTCCCCTCCCGAGCCCGCTCGCCTGGCAGCCGCGAAGCTGGGTGCTCCTTGATTTGCCCGTCGATGCCGGGGGTGTCTTGCGGTTGGTCGATTTTGCCGACGCCGGGGCCGCTGGCACCCGCTACCGTTCCTGGCTTTCTGTCGTCACCCCCCTGCCGCCTCCCGCCTTTACGCAATATCCGCCCGATGCTGGATCGGTGCGCCCAGGGCCAGTCCGCTTTCAGTGGCGCGAGCCTCGCGGCCTTTCGAATGTGGCTTGCCGCCTGGAGATCGCTACCTGCGCCGATTTCTCAAAGGTCCTGCTGAAGACCAACTGCCCGGCGCACAATCGCCTGGACCTCGACCTGAGTGTGCTCCCGACTGCAACCGGGAGAGACCTTTGGTGGCGTGTCGTCACTCGTAGTCCTGGCGGCGAAACGACGCCCGGAGTTCCGCCGGCCCGCTTCAGGTTGGCCGCTGAGGCCCCGGCGCAGGTGTTGCCGCTGGACGTCGAGCGCGGTGCAACCCTTGCGCTCTTGATGGACGGTCATACTGTCGGCTCGGGCATGGCACCCGAGTTTACGAACACAACTGCGCGGGACTGTGCCTTGGGCGCCAACCCGCATTTCGATGGCAACGAGTTCCTGGCTGGCACCTTCTCCGACCTCGGTTTGTGGGGACGCGCCCTGGCAGAGTGGAACTTGCTTTCATGATTGGAGAGTTCACCCGGCGTTACTGCTTGCCCAGGTTAACGTACAGTTTCACGTTGCCGGTGGAGGCCCCAATGCAGGCGATGTCCGGTTTGCCATCGCCGGTGAAGTCCTCGATAACGCAGTCGGCAGCCGCGATGCCACCGTCATCCAACACGCTCTTGCGCCAGTGCTCACCCTTGGTGTCCACCGCCTGGTAGATCGAAAGCTGGCAGCCTTTGCCGCGAAACCCGCACACGATCTCGTCGCGGCCGTCGCCGTCCAGGTCGCCGACTGCCAGGGCGTGGCCGTCAGTCATCCGGTCCTCGATCAGCACCCGCTTCCATTGCAGGCCCTCGGGCACATAGACCACCACCTGGTTGCCGTGCCAGGGCTCGATGGCGACCAGGATACGTTGCTGGCCAAGATGGCCCAGGCGCACTTCGCTGCTGCCGCACAGGGGCCAGGGCCGGGGATCACCGCGCGAGAGGAGCGTTGCGACCCACTTGCCCTGGGTAGGGTCGAGCCGGTGCAGCCCCGCATAACTGGCCGCGAGCAACTGCTGCTGCGCGCCGCCGTCCCAGCTCACTGGGTTAATCGCGTGCAGCACCCCGCGCGGTTCGGTGGAGATCGTTTCCCGTTGCCAGGTGCCGGGCCGGTAGAGATAGATGGGCACTGGATCGCCTTCGACGGGCGGGAATCGCTGTGCAACCAGCGGCCCCAAGAGCAGCACCTTCTTGCCGTTCCCCTCGGCGTCAATCCAGCGCAACCGGTGGGCCGTCGGCACGCGATCAATCTCGCGCGCGGTCCACGGCTGGCGCACATCCTTGCCGTGAGTCAGCAGCACGACATTGCCAACGCTCTCTTCGGGGCGGGTTTCAAACCGATACGCCAGGACCACCTCGGGAATCCCGTCACCATCGATATCGCAGCAAGCGGCATTGATTGGCCGCGGAACATCCGTCGCCAGGATATGCCGTTCCCAGGTGGGGTTTTCGAACCAGGCGACCTCCGTGGCCCGTTCATCGATCGCGATCAGGTCTTTCTTCCCGTCGCCGTTCACGTCCACGGCGACGAGCTGATAGCCGAACTTCAGCGATTTGCTGATGACCTGCTCGCGGAACCGGGGTAGGTCTTGGGCCGGCAGGGGAACGTCGGCCACCAGCCAAGCCAGGCCGAGGCATGCCATGCCCAGGCCACGTCGCATCAGGGTAGCGGAAGTCGGACCGGTCTTTATTGAAGTGGAGGTTTTCATAGTCGAACTGATCCGACAATAGGGGCAAGTCCCTGGAATTCAAAGATCCAATTCGGTGGAGAAGACCAAGCGGGCGTGGCGGCGTGGCAGATCGTTTCATCGCGATACCGGCCCTCGCACCTGGTCTGCAGCGGCGCATCCACATCGACCTGCGCCCAGCCCGCGGCAGGGTGGTGGCTTACGGCGATGATCGGGCGCCATCGCTTGCCGGCCGAGATGCCGACTTCAATGGTGAGCACATAGGTGCCGCCGATTTTCCAGACCTGGCGCCAGGTGAACGGATCGGACTTGAGCGCCCGCGCCTTGCCGATGAAGCACAAGTTCCGGTTGGTCGCCGGTACGCCGGAGTAAAACATCACCAGACGCCGCGGGTCCTTGGGGTTGGGCAATATGCACGGCTCCTGCACGTGCTGCGATTCCCAAGCCGAGTCCGTTCGGCTGAGGATGATTTCCCCGCGGATTGGCATCCGGAAAGCATCCCCGCCTGAAGGGGACATCGCGATAACCGGGAGGCTCAAGGCGGCTGCCAGCAACGGCATGGTGTGTGGATCATTCGTGGTGTCCTGGACATCATCATTTGCGCAGTTCGAGCAAGAATCGTTTCCGTTCCGCCTTGAGCCGTTCGGCGTCCCAGCGTCCTGGATGGACTATCAAACGGTAACGCAAAGCAAGGCTTTGTCCCACTTTGATCGTGTGGGATCCATAGCACAGCACGGCGGGGCTGAAATAACACATGGTCTGGTCGGCGATCGCATACCACGGCGAAGGGGCATTGAGGTTCTCGGGGTGATCCAATATCGCGATGCCCGCCTCACGGCCTTCAATTAGCCCGGCATAGTCCATCGCTGATGCTCTGCCTCGGTATCGCCCTTCGGAAAATTCGATTACGCTCTGATCGGTCACTGGCCTGGCCCCCTGAAGGCCTCGTGAAAACCGCGCCGATAATCCTGCATAGCCGCCCCAGGGCTGCCCGTTGGGTTCGTGGGCCAGCGGGGTGCGGTCAAGCACAACATCCTGGCCCGCGGCCGTGAACATGAGTTCCCAATCCTGCCAGTAAGCTCCACGGGAATTCGGCGGCGAGATTTCGATCCTCCGACGCTCGGTGAGCACTGGGGCGCCACCCGCGGGTCGATAGGCCAGATTGAAGTTAATGCGGGCGGAGAAATCGGGCCGGGTCTCTATCCGAGGCGTATCCCATTCGGTCCGCCCGGCCAGCAGTCCCGTCTTGGGGTCCTCTTCCCAATAGTTGACCCCGTTAATGAATTTCCAAGAGAACCACAGCCCCAAGTGCCAAGGGTGGTCCGGAGGCCGATACCAAACCAAATCGGGTCCGTCCACCAGAGCGACCGGGTGAAAACAAGGTTTGGTTTCGTTGGTGCCAAAATGAAACTGCCATACCACGTGCGGGCCCTGAAGCAGCGCGACAGAATCCTGCTGGGTTTTCCAGGCGAGAGCCACGGAATCTCCCGCCTGACAAATGCCGGCTGCCGCCGCCAAAAGCACGATTGTCCAGAGTGCTGTCTTCATGCCTTCAAACCTTTCAGGTTCAGTTCCAGCCGCCGATTCTCCCGGATAACCTCGTCCACCGTGAGTTGGACCCGGCGCATCGTGGCCTCGCGGCTCAGGATGGTCGTCAATACGCCATCCACGGCGCGTGGGACCGTCGCGTTTTCGAAATGTCCTTCGGTAATCCGGCGATAGAAATCCGAGATATTCCGAACCGCGCCCGCCTCATACAAGTTGGTTACCTCACCCGAATAGGCGCTCTCGGGGCCTTGGAGCCGGACATGCCCGTCGTAGGCCACCTGGGCGTAGCCCGTGGTCCCGTGGATCAGGGCTCCGGATTCGAACGGGTACATGTTGTTCAAGTGCCGTCCGCAATGGTCCCACACCGTTCCATCCGCAAAGGTGTAACTGATGGCCAGGACATCATGGCTGTCGCTGTGGGGATTATCACGGGCAATCCGTGAGAAACCCGCCGCGCTCGCGGGCCGCTTGCCCAGGACCCAGAGCACGGCGTCGATCGTGTGGATGCAGGCGTTGACGTGATGGCTGCCGCCCAGGGCAATGTCATTGCACCAGATCAAATGCTGGAGACGGCTTTCCTCGGTCGCCGTCCGCGGTGGGTCCGGCCAACCGCCGCCAAAGTACCGGCTGGTGACGACGGCGGGTTTGCCGATTTGGCCGGCGGCGACCTGTTTGGCGATCTCGATGTTGTGGGCATCGGTGGGCACCTGGTAGTCCACCAGGAAACACCGTTCTTTTTCCGTGGCGCGCCGGGCAGCCGCCAGGATGGCCAGCGCCCCAGGGACATCCACCGCCACCGGCTTGGCCATGTACACGTGAAGCCCCGCCTCCACCGCCGCGCGGGCGTGCTCCGGGAAGAAATACGGCGGTGTCTCCAGCGCCACGGCCTCGACCCCGCTCTCCATTAGCCGCTTGCAACCGGACAAAGTCGAGAACCGCCGGGCCTTGTCCACGCCCAGCTCATCGCCACATTTGTCGGCAACGTCCTGAAAGTAATCCGCCACGGCGCGCATCTCGTAGCCGCCGTGCCTTTGGAAGAGCTTGGCAATCCAGTGCCCGCGCCCGCCGTTGCCGATAACGCCCAGCTTGATTTTCCTCTCAAAGACGGCCGGCTTTGACTCGGTGGCGGCGTTTTGGGCCGCCAGGCCCGAGAGCGCCGTCAACGATGAGGCGGAGGCCGCGGCAGTCAAAGCCCCACCGATGAACTGGCGGCGATTCAATGCGCCCTTGCGGTTCAGGGTATGCGAACCCGTTTTTGATATTTGGTGCTTCATACGCCGAGCTTGTAACATAGGCGTTCCGACCGGGCAAGGGCGCACTCAATTGGTTTGGCGAGTTGGGCGGCCTTGCTGCCGGCAGTGTTGGCCAGGGACCAGCAGATGATGCTGGGGTGGTTGCGGTCGCGCCTAATGAGGTCCTGAAGCGGCGGCACGGCTGTATTGGAGGGCCCAAGGCAGCGGGTCATCCCCACGATTCTTGAAATCGCCATAAGGAAGGGCATTCAGGCAGAAAGGATGGCGTCATTCAAGCGTGTGGTGCGAAGAATCTGAACCCGCTCGTCAAGGCGGGAATTCCAGATTTCATCGCTTGGCCAGCGCCGCTTCCTTGTGGTACAAGCTCTTGCCAGATGACTGCATCGACCCGAATGAACTACCTGGCCCGAGCCGCCATGAATACCAGACGTGATTTTCTGAAGAAGACTGCCCTACCATCCAGCCGCGACGGGCGTTGAAGGAGTTTATTCCGCGGTGCCTGGAGCGTGGCTTATTGTTGGGGCTCTCGACCTGGTTCTTTGGCCCGGGCGTGGACCGGGTCGTCGGCGTCGACGGGTTCGTGCGCGTCTGGGACCAAACGCTCGAGTTCCTCAAGGAAAACGACCTGCTCCACAACATCTACTACGTGGACCTGCTCAACGAATATCCCCTGTTCCACGGTTTCTCTTGGCTCACCCGGAAAATGGATCGGGGTTTGAAGGAGCAGGAAGAGAAAGCGCGCACGATCGGCGTCCACGAGTGGAAGGCCAGGCCCGGGGAATACAATGACGAGGCCTCACGCGCCTTCTACACCGGCTTTGCCAATGAAGTCCTCGCGCGCCTCCAGGCCAAGTGGCCCGCATTGGATTTCTTCTTTTCGCTGACCAACAACGGTTCGGCGGACTGGCGGATCATGGCGCCCGGGCCGATGGCGGCGCTGGACGTGCATTACTGGTTTGTGATGAACGAGCTGCTGGCCGACCAGACCGGCTATTGGGAGAATGTCCACAACCTTGCCGAAAACGACCTGCGGTTTCCGAAAGTGCAGGAGGCGCTGCTCCGCAACTGGGCGGCCCATAAGCCGCAACTCGTCGAGTGGACGGGCCGGAACATGGCCGAAGTGGCGGAACTGGGGCGCCGTCATCACAAGCCGGTCGGCAACACTGAAGGCTGGGGCACGATCAACTGGCTGGAGCACCCTGCACTAAGCTGGGAGCTCATCAAGGAAGCCGGGATGATCTGCGCGGGTTTGGGCCAAAAGCACGGGTACCGGTTCAATTGCACCTCGAACTTCACCCACCCGCAATTCCCGCGTTTGTGGAACGACGTTGCCTGGCACAAGGCCGTCACCGCGAAAATCCGCAATCTCTAGGTGTTTGGCCATGTGTTACCGGTTCTCCTTGGAATCAGGCGAAGCTCCATCCGCCATCGTCGCACTCGTCGAACTCACCTCAAGATGCTGCTCCGCCCGCGCCGCCCGCCCGGAGTCATCCCATACAACCAGCGTGACGCGGTAGTGTCCCGGGCGAGTATAGATGTGGGCTGGATTGACTTCGGATGCCGGGGCTCCATCGTTGAAATCCCAGAGCATGGCGGTGACGCGCCCGGCAGCAGAACGGCTGTTGCTCATAAAACGGATGGCTTGGCCGACGCGCGTCTTCGCAGGAGCTTCGAACCTCGCCACCGGGGCTGGTTGGCCGAACGGCTTCTGCGGACGAAGTTCGTTCCCTGCGTTGCCAGCAACTGTGCAATCGATCCATTCCAGGGCGCGGTAGTCCTGCAAGCCGGCCATCCTCGGTGGTTGGCCTTGTAAGGGCGCTCCGCAATATCTCTGGAACAACTGCCCTGCCCAGGCTCAGGGCGAGCCGGGTTCCGGCGTTGGGGAAGGAGGCAATTCGTGGTTGTGCTCCCGCGCGGGCTGAGACATAACTTCCCCCATGTTGGCGAAGGCCTGTTTGGCCTCTGTCAACGGCATTGAAGCGTTGTATGAACGTCGGTTTCAAAGTGACCGCAAAAGGCGCCTCCCGGCGCGCTGGCGGCCGGGTAGTTCTGGCTCTTAGTTTGCTTGCCGTGGCTGGAGCAAGCCCGGTATTGGACGCGCAGGAGAGAGCGGCGGTTGCAAACGTGCCCGAGTTTTTCCCGCTCGACAACGGCGTGGGGCGGGGTTCCTGGACTCCGGACCAGCAGGCCGCCTGCGTGCAGGAACTGGGCTTCGACGGCATCGGCTACAATTACACGAAGCCGGAGGATCTCGCCGCCTGGCTCAAGGCCCTGTCGCCGCGCGGCCTTAAGCTTTACAGCCTCTATTTCGGCATCACCCTCGACCAGGAAGACCCCTATCCGGCGGGCCTGCGCGAGGCCGTCCCGCTGCTCAAAGGCAGCGGTGCCATCCTTTGGGTGACCATAGCCCGGCCGCGGGCCGGCGGCGAGTGGGACACGGTGGCGGCCCGCCGCATCGACGCCATGGCGGAATTGGCCGCCCAGCACGGCCTGCGGGTGGCGATCTATCCCCATCTCGGCCTCTACGTCGCCACGGCCGAGGAGGCCCTGCGGGTCCTGGCTCGCGTCACGCGGACTGACGTGGGCGTCACGGTCAACCTCTGCCACGAGCTGGCCGCAGGCAACGGGCCGCGTCTCCAGGAGGTCATCGCCAAGGCGGCGCCCCGCCTCTTTTTGGTCACGATCTGCGGGGCCACGGACCAGAAGGATGACGCCGGCGGCTGGAGCTACTACATCCAAACCCTGGATCAGGGCGATTTTGATGTCTTTGGAATGCTTGTTGCGCTCCAGCGGGCGGGTTACCGGGGCCCGATCGGGCTGCAGTGTTACAGCATCAAGGGTGACCCGAAGGAGAACCTTGGAAAATCGATGCGCGCCTGGAGGAGCTATATGACCCGCCTGGCCGCTCAGAAGCCAACGAAATGACATGAAAAGCAGGACAGAACCTATTGCCGCGCGGTGCTCGCGGCGGAACTTCCTTCGCAGCACGGGCCTGCTGGCCGCTGGCGCCGCCCTCGGCGGTCCGACGGTCGTCCCCGAGACGGTTTTCGGCGCAACCGCCCCGAACAGCCGCATCACCATAGCTTTCATCGGCGTGGGCCGGCAGACCTTCGGCTCGAACATCCCGGAATTCATGGCGGTGCCCGGTGTTCAGGTCGTGGCGGTTTGCGACGTGGACGCCTGGCGGTTGGGCGAGGCGAAAAAGCTCGTTGGAACCTCCTACGCCAAACAGGCGCCGAGCGGGAGCTATGCCGGCTGCGCCGCCTACCGGGATTTCCGCGAGGTGATTGCGCGCCCGGATGTGGACGCGGTCTTGGTCGGGACGCCCGACCACTGGCACGTGCCGATCTCGCTGGAGGCCGTCCGGGCCGGCAAAGACGTGTCATGTGAGAAGCCCCTGACGCTCTCGATCGCCGAGGGACGCGTGCTGGCAGACGCGGTCCGGGCTCATGGCCGCGTGTTCCGCGTGGACAGCGAGTTCCGCTCGCTCCGGAACTTCCACCGGCTCTGCGAGTTGGTGGTCAATGGGCGGATCGGCAAGGTCCATACGATCCGCACCGGCGTTCCCAAGAGCGACGTCGCCTGCGCCCCGCAGCCGGACATGGAGGTGCCCGAGGAGTTGGACTATGATGCCTGGCTCGGGCCAGCGCCCAAAGCGCCCTACACGCTCAACCGGGTCCACCCCCGTCACGACCTCAAGGGCCGGCCCGGCTGGATGCGGCGGCGGGAGTATTGCGAGGGCCTCATCACCAACTGGGGAACCCACCTCAACGATATTGCCCAGTGGGGCAACAGGACCGAGAGCACCGGGCCGGTCGAGGTCGAGGCCCGCGGCGTCTATCCGCCGCCGGAGAGCTTTTGGAACGTGTTGCTCGAAATGGAGGCCCAATACCGATTCGCCAACGGCGTCACACTGCACTACAAAATGGACCGGCCTTTCGTCCGCTTCGAGGGGGAGGAAGGCTGGGTCGAGTCGGAATACCAAAAGGAAGTGCTCGCCTCCTCGGAGAGCGTCCTCAAGTCCGAAATCCGGCTGGGCGAAATCCGCCTGCCTTTCAAGACCGAGAAGCAGGATTTCATCGACGCTGTCCGCACGCGGGGGCGAACGCTGGAAGACGCTGAGGTAGGGCACCGCACGTGTTCGCTCTGCCAGATCGCCCACATCGCCATCCAACTGGGCGGGAGCACGGGCCGCAAACTCCGGTGGGATCCCGAAAGGGAACGGTTCGACGACCCAGCCGCCAATAAACTCCTGGACCGGCCCTCCTGGCGCGCGCCCTGGACCCTGCACGGCCCAGGATAGCAGGCCGTCCGACCTGGACCTGCCGCATGTTCAAGGCTAACAAAACAAGCTGGCGATCGGCACGTCGAGCTTCAGCGTCGGGCTCTCATCAACGAGTTTATGCGAACTGCAAATATGCGCAATCTGGTCCTCTGGTCGGTGAGTGTATTGTTGACGTCGGGTGTCGCCGGGTCCCCGCCGGAAACCGACAACCCCGCGGCAGGTCGCCAGCGCGGCCTTTCGGCCTCGAATCAGGTGGAGTCAGTTGTGCAGGCTCGCCGCCATTTGTTCTTGCCCGGCACTGTTTCTCCATGAGGCACTTCACCCTGCTCACCCTGCAACTGTGCGTCGCCGTCACGGTGTCCGCCGCCAACTGGTCCGGTTGGCGCGGACCCGAGGGCACCGGTGTTTCTTTGGACGAGAATCTGCCCGAGACCTGGGGCACGAACCAGAACGTGCGTTGGCGGGTCCCGTTACCCGGTCCCGGCAATGCTTCCCCGATTGCCTGGGGCAGCCGCGTCTTCATCGCGCAGGCCATCAAGAGCGAAAAGCGGCGTGCCGTCATTTGTTTCGACCGCGCTGATGGCAGGCGGCTCTGGCAGGCGGGCGTTATCTACGGCGAAAATGAGCCCACACAGGAAAACAACCCCTATTGCTCGGCGACGCCGGCGACCGACGGGCAGCGGGTCGTCGCGTCGTTTGGCTCGGCAGGGCTCTACTGCTACGACATGGACGGCAAGGAACGGTGGCATCGTGACCTGAGCAAGATGAACCATGTGTGGGGGAACGCCTCATCCCCCGTGCTCTACGGCGACTATTGCATCCTCAACTTCGGTCCCGACCCCAAGGCCCGGCTCATCGCGGTTGATAGCCTCGACGGCCACACGCGCTGGGAAGTCCAACCCCCGAAGGTTGACCCTGGCGAACATCCTCCGGCGGGCGGCGGCACTGGCGGGCCGGGCGGCGTCGGGGAAGGGCCTCCGGGCGGAACGTGGAGCACGCCTCTAATTGTCAGGACCACTCAACGCGACGAACTGGTCATGGCTTTCCCGGGTTGCCTCACGGGATACGAGCCCCTGACCGGCCGGCAGCTCTGGCTCAGCCGCGGCATCGAAGGCTGGGTGTTCACAACGCCCGTCTGGGGCGACGGAGCGATTGTGGCCCTGAGCAGCGGGGCCTTGGGCGGCACCATCCTTGCTGTGCGGCCTGGCGGCGATGGGGATGTAACCGGGCGTGGCCGGGTCTGGCGTTTGGATCACCTGAAAAGCCAATCCATCGGTTCAGGGGTCATCCACAACGGGTTTCTTTACTTGATCGCCGAAAACGGTGCCGCCTCCTGCCTCGAACTCAAGACCGGCGACAGAGTGTGGGAGGCACGCCTCAAAGGTCCTGGGGCCAAGACGAGTTCCTGGGCCTCGATGCTCCTGGCGGGCGGGAGGATCTACGTGCCCAACCAGTCCGGCGACGTGTTTGTCCTCCGCGCTGGCCCCAGGCTTGAGTTGCTGGCCACCAACTCCGTGAACGAGCCAACCAACGCCTCCTTGGCCGCCTCGGATGGAGACCTTTTCCTCCGCACAGACCGCAGCCTTTGGTGTTTCGCCCGTGACCGAGGCGCAGATCAAGAACCTCGGCGCCCATAGGAAGGTCGAGCCAAGACCGGCCGCATGCACACGGCCCGCCTATTCTCCGCCCTCCTCCTTGCGGGAACGGGGTTCTGCCCGGCTGCTGAGCCCCAGACGGATCGCCGCCTGGCCACGTTTTCCGCCGATGTCACCGTGCCACTGCGTCATGGTATGATGGGCGGGGCCTGGCTATCGAAGACCATCGCCGATCCGCTGGAAGCGCACGGGTTGGTCCTGCTGGGTGGGGGGATGAAACCCGTGGTATTCGTCGCAGTGGATTGGTGTGAAATCCGGAACGAGTCGCTCGAGCGATGGCAGCGGGTGCTTGCGGAGGCTGCAAGCACTGAAGCGGACCGCGTTATGGTGTGCGCGGCGCACCAGCACGACGCGCCCGTGGCCGATTTGGCGGCGGAGCGGATCTTGCGCAAACGCAACGCGCAAGGAACCGTCTGCGATCCGACGTTTCACGAAGTCGCAGTCCAGCGTGCAGCGACAGCGCTGCGCGAGTCGCTGGCCTCGGCGCGGCCGGTGACGCACCTCGGGTTGGGCTCGGCGCAGGTGGAGCGTATTGCCTCCAACCGCCGGTACCTGGCGCCCGACGGCTCGGTGCGCTTTGACCGGACCAGCAGCACTCGCGACCACGTGGCTCGTGAGGCGCCCGAGAACCTCATCGATCCCTGGCTGAAGACACTGAGCTTTTGGGACGGTGACACCGCGCTAGCCGCCGTCAGCGCTTACGCCGTGCATCCGATGAGCTACTACGGGCAGGGCGAAGTCTCGGCAGACTTTCCCGGCCTGGCCCGCCGGCTGCGCCAGCAGGAGTTGCCCGCGGTGAAGCAAATCTATGTCACCGGTTGCGCGGGGAACGCAACCGCGGGCAAGTACAACACAGGCGCCACCACCAACCGCCCCGCTCTCGCGGAACGCCTGCGCCTGGCCATGGCGAATGCCTGGAATGCAACCCGGCGCATCCCGCTCACGCAGGCTGGCTTCCGTGTCGAGCCTGTGCGCCTCGCCGCCATGGGTCTCGCTGCAATACGTCGGGCCCAAACACGAGTTGCGCGAGGTGCAAGGTATCGAGCGCGAGTCGGATTTGGGGGAGAACATCCGCGCCCGCTGGTCAGCCGACAATGGGCGGACCTGGTCGGATTTCCAGCCGGTTCAGCCCTCCAACAGGGTACACTACCGAGGTGTCGCGGTGTGGGAAGGGGAAAGCGTTAGCGTTTATCACCCCGCGGTGGCGCGACTGGTCCAGTTGTGGCTGCGGCAAATCGAGGTCAAGGGCGTCTACCACAATTTCACCTACGTTCGCACGTCGGCCGACCAGGGCCGCACGTGGAGTGAGCCGGCCCAGCTTCGCTACGAGGACGGTGCCCCGTTCGACCCCGAGGAACCGTTGAAGGCGAGCTTCCTTGATCGCACCGAAGGTTAGCCCGGCAACAACATCCAGGTGCGATCGAATGGGACGCTCGTGGTTTGCCTGGCCCACGCGAATGCTCCAGGCGACCCGAAGAACAACTCGCGGCCGTGGCGAATGGGTTCGATTTGCTTCCTGGGCAAGTGGGATGCCGCGACAGAAGAATATCAGTGGACGGCAGGAGCACGGGTGGAGATCCCGCCCGAGGTCTCCGCCCGCGGATTAATGGAACCGGAGGTCGCAGAGCTTAATGACGGCCGCTTGTTGGTGGTGTGGCGCGGCTCAACCAAAGGCTGGGACGGCACGGAGGCCAGGACTCCCGGGCGCAAGTTTTTCAGCCTCTCTGCCGATGGCGGGCGCACGCTCAGCCCACCGGCCGAATGGAAGTACGACGACGACTCCAGCTTTTACTCGCCTTCGTCTTTCCACCGCATGATCCGGCACAGCACCAACGGCAGGCTTTACTGGCTGGGGAACATCAGCGCCACGCCGCCATGGGGGAATTCGCCTCGGTACCCGCTGGTGATCGCCGAGGTGGACGAGGCCAAAGCGGCGCCCAAGCGCGGAACGGTTACAGCCATCGATGATCGCCAAGTGGGCCAAGGCGACATCCAGTTCTCCAATTTCGCGCTGATCGAAGATCGCCTCACCCACGAACTGATCCTGCACCTCACAACGTACGGCCAGGAGCCGGATCCGGAAGACTGGGCTACCGCAGAGAACTTCCGCTACACATTGTCGATCCGGGAATGAATGACCTGGACGTAAGCCTGGGAAAGAAAGGACCTCAACTCGAGGTGAGCGGATTCTCAAGCCAAAGCTGCACTGCTTCAATGCGATGAGGCGTACCACCTCGCCCTCATCTCGGCAGCCTGTCCGGTCTGGGGAAGTGGTTCGGAGGAGCTCGTCGGGCAACAAACTCCCATCGACGCGGGCGGGAACGATATCCAGCTTCGAGCGCTGGACGACCCGGACCTGGAGCCGCTCTGGAAGGACATTGGTTCGACCTTACGGCTGGCTCTTATGCATCCTGCCCCGGCCCCGGTTGCCGTGGCGGTTCCATGACCGGCGAACCATTCTGCAAGTGCAACAACTGGCTTGGCAGCGCCAATTGCCGAGGAGCGCATTCAACGTCCGGCCGCTCGCGGATCGGGATCGTAAAGGCCAGCCCTGGAGAGGCGGCAAAAACCAACGGCGCCAAAGGCGGTTCAGGTTGCTGCAACCCCTTCTCGGAGCGCGATCAAGCCCGACATGAGGCAGCCCAAGAATCCCCAAAGCCGAGCTTGTCTTTCGGCTTCCGCAGGAGCAGAATCCTCCGGCGCGTCGCCCCAGGGGAATCGCTTTCTTGCGGAAGAACTTGAGGCGGGTCGTAAGGGCGGCTTCCAGTCGGGGCGCGACTGATTCTGGTCAATCGGTTCCGAGGTTGTGGACGATGGCGACAAAGGCAAATTCGGTCACCGTGAGCGGCTGCGCGAGCGGTTCCTCCACGGCGCGGCATCCTCGCGCACTGATGAGCGCGCTGGTTAAGCTGTTGTTGACCTACGGCATCCCTCAACATGACGTTCAGCCGCTGGCCAAAGCCCTCCTCTCTCGGTTCGGCACCCGGGACAAACTGCTGGCAGCCGATCCCAAAGCCCTCTGCGAGGTCGATGGCATCAAGACCACCACCGCAGCCCTGCCCAAGCTGGTCGATCACCTGCGCCAGAAGCCTGCTGATCCCATGGCCAGGAACGCCCAGAGCAACCCCGGCCCCTCGACCTGATGAAAAGCGGACACGTCGCGGCTGTCGAAGCCGTGCTCGCCCGACGGCGTGACAACGGCGGCGACTACTGGGCCAGTGCGGATGGCCGCCTCGCTGTCGGAGCTCCCTTCAGCACGCTCACCTCGCTGCTGATCCTTCACGAACTGCGCGTGGCCCGCACTCACGAGGCAGTCAACGGCGCGCTCCGGCTCATTCTCCAAGCGTGGCGAGAGGATGGCCGGTTTCGGCTGGCGCCCAGCGGCGCGCTGTACCCCTGCGGCACGGCGGACGCGGCGAGAGTGCTGTGTCGTTTCGGTTATGCGCGCGACCGCAGAGTTCAACAGACGTTCGCTCACCTGCTGGAGACTCAGCACCACGACGGCGGCTGGCGCTGCAACAAGTTTTTCTTTGGACGGGGGCCAGAAACTGAATTCTCCAATCCCGGGGTCACGCTACTGGCGTTGGACGCGTTTCGCTTCACGGAGCATCTCAACCACAACTCAGGTCTTGATCGTGCGGTCGAATCGCTGCTGGCTCACTGGGTCGTCAGACAGCCCCTGGGGCCTTGTCATTTCGGCATCGGCACGCTGTTCATGCAAGTGGAGTACCCGTTCCTGCGGTACAACCTTTTCTCCTACGTGTACGTCTTGTCGTTCTATGAACGTGCGAAGCACGACGCGCGCTACGTGGAAGCTCTGCAGGTCTTCGAATCCAAGCTCGATGAGCGGGGCCGCGTCGTGGTCGAGCGTCCGCACCGCAACTTGGCTGGGCTCTCGTTCTGCGCGAAGGGACCATCCGACCTGGCCACAGCACGCTACAGAGAGGTCCTGGAGAACTTGGAGAGATGACACACGGATCAACTGTGTCTACACTGCCCAACGAAAAACGGCTAGCTTTGGCCGGGGCGAAGCGGAGCGCCGAAGCTGGCATCGCTGGTCTGGACTTCGGGGTTCTTGGGGCGCAACAGGCAGACCGCGACCGGCCAGAACTTCGGCGCAGTCCTGGACGCCTGAAAGGGGGAGGAGTGGACGGCAGGCCAGCGTGGTTGGCGACTTGGACGCGAGCGGTCACCAGCAAGATCAGGTTGAGCGGGTCCGTTTGCAGACGCGGCGACCGCATCCGAAGTCTCAAATCTCCGTCCAGTTGCCCGGCACCGGCACGGGATAGCGTCCTTGCGCATCGGCCTGGATCGGCGGCGGGCTGTCGTCGGTCAGCCGGTCAATGTTCGGGCAGAACTGGAAGTTCGACGCCATCGCCTCGTCCCAGGTGATGACCTTGCCCGAATGAACCGCCGCCCGGCCCATGATGTCGGCCAGGTTTGAGAGCGCGGCGCGCTTGGCTTCGTTGTGCGGCTTGTCCTGGCGGATCGCGTCCAGCAGGTTGTCCCACTCGGCCTGCCAGGGCGTGATCGGCTCCTTCGGCGCGCGCCAGGCGATGTTGCCGCGCTCGCAACGCTGGTCCTTGAAGATCTGCACCACGCCCTCGTGAACGTTGCCGGAGAACTGCGCGGCGCATTTCGTGCCATGCAGGTACGTGGCGAAATCGGTGTGGCAGTTCGGCAGCCAGCGCACCACGTCGAACGCTTTCGTGCCGTCGAGGAATGTCCATTCGATGGTGAACGAGTCGAGGCCCTGGCCGCAGTCGGTGTTGTTCGCCGCGCGCCCGCCGATGCCGTGCGCGGAAACCGGATAGGTGCCCTTGAGCCAGCAAATCTCGTCGATCTGGTGGATGTTCATCTCCGCGAACAGCCCGCCGCTAACCCAGAGGAAATCCGTGAAGTGCTGGATCTGCCAGTGTAAATCCTTCTCGGCCGGAGGACGCTTCGGCAGCCAACCGCACGCCTGCATCCGGTAGGCCCGGATGAGTTGGATGTCGCCCAACTCGCCGTTACGGATACGCTGGATGAGTTCCTGCCGGTTGGGCGAATGGCGGCATTGGAGCCCGGCGGCGATCTTGAGGTTCTTTTTCTCCGCTGCTTCGCCGGCCTTGATCACGCGCCGCACCGCCGGGGGATCGGTCGCAAACGACTTCTCCATGAAAACATTCACGCCTTTCTCGACAGCGTATTCCAGTTGTGCCGGACGAAACCCCGCGTAGCCGCACAGCATCGCCACGTCGCCGGGGCGCAGACAATCAATGGCTTTGCGCCACGCGTCGAAGCCCGTGAAGCGCCGCTCGGGCGGCACGTCCATCTGGCTGGCGTATTTCTCGGTGAGAACCTTGTAGGCGTCAGCCAACCGATTCTCGAAGAGATCGGCCATCGCGATCATCTTAACCGGGCCGTTGGGTGAATCGAAGGCGTTGGCCGCCGCACCGCTGCCGCGCCCACCGCAGCCGATCAGCGCCAGGCGGATGATGTTGTTCTCCGCCGCGTGGACGAACGGGAGGGCGGCGCCCGCCAGCGCGGAGGCCGCGGCCAGCTTGCCGCTGCGCGACATGAACTCGCGGCGGGAAATCGGGGAAGTTTGCTCAGGAGAGGGGTTCGCCGCTTGTGCCTCAGATTCAATTTTCATTGCAGTGACCTTTTGGTGATGTGAATTGCTGCGGGTTTTGAACTGAAAGCAGGAATTTGCTTTTTTTGACGCTCCGTCTTTCAGATATTCATGGTTTCCTTTGGGCCTTCTCCAGCACGTCCGGGACGGACACCGGGCGGCCACCCTGGCGCAGGCTCTCGTCGGCGGCTTCCATGAAGGCGTAGATTTCCAACGTGTGCTCGACGGACATCGGCGGCTGGCCGGTCTTGAAGAACTTCGCGATCTCCGCCAGCAGCGGTTCGTACCCCTCGAACTTGCCGGCGGGCGCGATGCTTTTCTCGCCAAAGACTGTAGCACCGAAGTCGGTTTGTCCCCGCAGAATACCGCGGAAGGTTCCCACCCGGCCATCCTTCCATGTGCCGGTCACGAGGTCGGCGGTTTCGCCCTTCGCGCGGCTGACCGTCTGGCAACCGGGGCCCATGATGGTGAAAAGAATCTCGCAGCCATGGATTCCATAGTAAAACAGGCTGGGGTGCTCGGGCAGGATGGACTGGTTGTTGCCGTAGGCATCGCAGCCAAGCACACGGCCAAGCTTGGGATCGTTTGCCAGGGCGGCGATGCCGGGGCTGTAGCGGAGCGAGGAGTTCGAGAAGCACGGCGTGCCGCTCGCCCTGGCCTCGCGGAAAACTTCGATGACCTCCGCCAGCGACGCCGCGACCGGCTTGTCAATGAACACCGGTTTCCTGGCCGCGAAGGCGGGCCGGGCCTGCCGCAGGTGCGGCCGGCCGTCAAGGCTCAACACCATCACTGCGTCCACCTTCAGTAGCATCGCCTCGATTGTGTCGCAGATCTCCACGCCCAGCTCGCGCATCTGGGCGGTGTTCTTTTCGATGTTGTCCCGGCTGAAGGGGATGTCGGCGCACGGGGCGGGGACGGCGGCCACAATCCGCAGGTCGGAGATCGGCGGCGGCGCTTTGGGCCCGTGGATGATCTGCGTCCAGGGCACCGCGTGCGCGTCCAAACCGATGATGCCTACCTTGATCGGTGCAGCGAAGGTGGAAAGCGCTGCAACGATATGGAATATCGAGAAACAGGTGATCCGCTGGTTCATGGGCAGTTTTATGCGGGGCATGGTATGTGTTCTCGATTCGTGGGTCCAGTCTATTTTCGCAGGCACTCGAACGGGCTTTGAACAGGGCGCCCTTTACGCCATCGGCAATTCGTCTGTTGGAAATCATGCTACCGACTGAAGGAAACGCCCAGCGGCGGATACGTTCAGCGCACGGAGTGGAACGTCCGCGACAGCGATGGCACGATCGTCTTTTCAATCGAGGCCGAGCTCTCCGGTGGGTCACCGGACCGCCCGACGACCGGGACGGACGTTCATCTCCTGGAACCGCCGCTTCACGAGCGCCGTGGTTTCCTCCTGAGCTTTCGACGGCAAGCCAGACAGGCGGCAGATGCTGTGAAAAAAGACCCCATCCGCGCCGGAGGCCAACGCCTGGCCGAGGTAGCTCTCAAAGTAGCTGGCCAGCGTCCGCTGACCGAAGCGTTCCCGCCAGAAGAAGGTGCCGCTGCGGACCATTTGCACGTAACGTCCTCCAGTCCGTAGTCCCCGTGTGCCTCCAGGAAGAGGGTGTAGCCCATCTCGCCGATCACATCGACGTGGGAGGCATACTCACGCACTTGCCCGGCCTGGGAAGCCGGCCCGTAGAGGAACAAACCTACGGGCAGCTTGAAGGCCGTCCGTAGTTCGTCGCAATGGCTGAGGCACGAGGCCGGAACATCCAGGCCACCACTGCCGCTCTCCTCGTCCACGAACAGGATGTCCGCGCCCAGGCGGACGTATTCCTTCCAAACGCTCATGATCAGGGTCTGGTCAGCTCCACCCCGGTACGACCGGCGGCGATCAGTAAAGCCGAATGCGCCGGCCCGGATGCCGCGCTTGTGGAGTTTCGGGATCAACGTCTCAGCCAAGCCCCGGAATCGCGGATACCCCCAGGAACTCGCAGGTGACAACCCGGAGGTTCCTGGCCAGCCACCAGCTCTGCTGCGCACTTTCAAGTAACCGTCTCCAACCGTCACCGCCTCGGGTGACACAAAACCGAGTGCTCTTGGTCCAACGCCGCGCACCTCCCACTTCTTCGGATCGAGCGCGTTTCCGTTGAAGTCGTCCTGCCACACCAGTTCATAGCCCATGCCCTCGGGGGTCTGCGGGACTGGAGACATGGGGCCTTGAGCAGGTCTTTGAGCCAGGCGGTTCTGGAAACACCCGAGTCCGACAAGGATACACAACCAAGTCATGGCCGGGCAGGATCGCCGTTGGCACCGGCAGCCCGTGCCAAACGCCGTGAGAATCGAACCGTCCGGCAACAGGACGGTCGAGGTCGCCTGGCTGCTCGGATACCACGCCGTCGGCCCGTCTTTGATGTGCCCGATCCAGCGGTGCAGGATGTACTTGTGGTCCAGGTCCCAGGTCTGGCCGTGATCGCGGCTGAACCAAAGGGCACTGCCATAGAAGAGCACGTTGCCCTCACGCAAGTAGCACAGGGATGTGCCCATTCCCACCACCGGTTTGCCGTCGGTCCCCGTAATCGCGGGTTTCGGCGAACTCCACGAAGCCCCCCGATCGTCGCTGAACAGCACCTCGGCATGATGCGGATAATCGCAATTCACCAGCATCAGCAGCCGGTCCTTCTCGGGCATGTAGATGAGGTAAGGCACGGCCACCACGCGATTCCATCTCTCGGTGACAATCTGAAACTGCGCGGGGAGCCGAATCTCACCTGCCGTCCCATTTATTTGCCGAACTTCATGAGGTCTCCAATCCTGCGCGATCACGCTCGCAGCCACTCGTTGCCGGCCGCATCGACGCAGGGCTTACGGGCGCTGTAACCGAAGATCATCCGCTGCGGGTGCCTTGGCCCACCGCCGGCGCCGAAATCGGGCTCCGCGGCTGCCGCCGACGATTGCACGGCGTCCACGAAAATGCGGGCGCTCCGGGCATACGGATTCTTCTCGCCCCGCGCCACCACCATCACCTCGTGAGAACCCGCGGAAAGGCCGTTGCGATAGTACAACACCTGCTGGTGCTTCGTGGCACCCGGCGTCCAGCAGTCGATGCCCACCAATTGCTTGACGCCGTCCAGGTATACATCGGCCACGCCGCCGGACGGATCGACGCGGCCGATCAAGCGGACCTGGTTCCCCTGGAACCGACAGGCAGCCGTGGCGCTGGCGTTGACCGTGCTCGAACTGCGAACCAAGTGGTTTTCGCGCGCCGGTCCAAACACGTCGGGCAGCCAGGCCAGGATCTCCAAGCCGCGGAGAATGGGGCCGAAACCGATCAGTTCAGACCACTCGCGAGCCGTGATCTGCCCCCCGTCGATGTTGTCTTCGACCGAGGTGCTGGCGGCCATCGTCTCGCTCCGGGACCAACTCGAGGCCCGGGGCATCGGGCTGCTGATCGTGCCGGCGCCCAACAAGGAGAGCGTTTATCCGGACAAGCTCACCCGGCGGGCTGAGGCGCTTGCGGGGGTCGTATGCCCGGAGACCCGAAGAGTCCTGAGCGGCTTGAAGGTGGCGGGGGTGGAGGTTGTCGATCTGTTCGAGTTATTTGCCAAGGCCAGGAAAGCGCGCGCCGGAGCATCGCTCTACCTGGCGCAGGACAGCCACTGGTCGCCGGCGGGGGCGCGGTTGGCGGCCGAGGCCGTGGCGCGGCGGGTCCTGGAGAAGGGCTGGATTAGGCGGG
>Ga0187853_10000894_pt1 | contig 28905 bp, 17 predicted proteins | sample June2016WEW_6_10_2_FD_132417 | JGI IMG/M metagenome (GOLD analysis project Ga0187853, IMG submission 132417) | Peatland microbial communities from SPRUCE experiment site at the Marcell Experimental Forest, Minnesota, USA - June2016WEW_6_100 | ecosystem: Environmental > Terrestrial > Soil >... | reverse complement strand
CGACCGTGGTGGGCTTGAACACGCCGTCTTCCATCACCCCCGCGCGAAGGAATTTCTCGACGAGGTTGAGGATGTTGCCGTCGGCGACCTGAGCCGCGACTGCTTCCTTGATGAGCGACTGGGGAAGGTCATCGAAATACTTCCGAACATCCACGTCCAAAATCCAGGCTATCCGGTGCGTGGTGCCTTGGCTCCATATACAGGACAAGGCTTCGTGGGCTGAGCGGCCAGGCCGAAAACCATACGAGAAGCACTTGAAGTCCTGCTCGTAGATGGGTTCCAGCAGCATGGCCACCGCCCGCTGTAGCACTTTGTCCTCGATAGTCGGCATGCCGATGGGCCGGGTCTCCTTGCCGTAGTCGGCCCAACTCCGGCCATCGACGCCAGGGGCACTGTCCGGTTTGACCCGCTCATAGGCGGCCTTTAGCCAATCCACGTCCAGATAGTGGTTCAGCGACGTGAACACCTCGTGCGGGCGTTCTCGCGCTACTTGCGCTATCCGTTGTTGTACCGTGAACACGTGTTCTAATCTCTGTGTATCAGTCATGTTTCCCAACAACAGTTCCGTCTGCCGACCGCTTCCTTCCCTACTCCCCGGCTCGGACGGGACTCCTTCGCCGGTTTTCAATCGGTACTATGTAGCGGCTAAGACGACCGTGATCGCCCGCGCGGCACTCCGCCTTTCGGGCGTTGCGCCGCGTGGCCTTGAGTTGACTTCGCTCGTTCGCTCGCTTGGGCCGGGAAGTCCGCCGCCCAAGCGCCTGGGTGTTGTTGCCCGGTTTCACCCGCTCCGGTCTTTGGTCTCAAGGAGACCCACGGCCCTCCCAAGTTCCCAGGGAACTCCAAGGTGCCTTTGCTCTGTTCTCGGACTCCGGCCGAGCCTTGATGCCTAGCCTTCACGGCATCTCGGTGCTGCCCCCCGTTACGAAGACAAGGAGGGCCTCAGCGATCTCAAGTCTTTCGAAGCTCAATCGCAGAGCCTCAGCACTCGCTGTTTACGCTTCGTGCCGCCCTCTCGGACGACGACGCAAAACTCGCTTCCGGGGGTGGCCAGCTTTCCCGGGTGGGATTCCAGTGTACCCACTGAGTTCCGTTGAGCGGTTTCGGCCTCGCGGCCTCCTCCGCCCCTGAGCTTATCTTGGCGCGACTTCGTTTCCTTCTGTTCTTTGCCTGCACCCCGCCGGCTGGGCACAGGAACAGAACAGAAGGAAACGAAGGAAACGAAGAGGCGGCCTGGTGCGGCGGCCAACCGACCTTCAAGGGCACGCGCATCATGGTGTGGATTGTGCTGGAACAACTCGATCGCGGTCTGACCTGGCAGGAAGTCGTGCGCGAGTGGGACGGCCGGGTTCCGGAAGAGGCCATCGGCGAGGCCATTGCCATAGCTGGTTTGGTCGTCAAACACGAGCCGTTCGGAGGGTTCCATGTTGGTGCTGGACGAAAACTTGCCCGCCCGCGAGAGGCAATTGCTGCGTGATTGGCGCATTCGCTTCCGAGCAATGTCAGTTCCATGGCCCCCGCAATGAATCCCCCGAATCTCGAGGCGCTCCGGCGCATTCCCTGACTGCCTGGACGCAGCGTCCGCAGAGGGCCGGATGCTCCGGATGGGAGCCGACATCGGTTTCCCAGTGCCAACAGCGTTCGCATTTTTGGCCGTCGGCGTGTGCGATCTCGAAGGTCACGGCCTTGCCGCTTTCGGACGGCATGAATGTCAGAGCGGAGACATTGAGGACCTCCTGGAGTATCGCCCGGTTCTCCTGGGTCCAAAAGTCGGGGCGGAATTGCGCGTTGCTTGCGCCCGCTTCAAGAGGCGCCTCCAAATTGGGCTGGGCGGTGGAGGGCGGAGCCGATGCGGATGCCGGGACCCTGACTCGCGCCTTTGCTTGAAGGGCCTTGCCGATCAGTTTGGCCTGCCGGGCCTTCTCCAGCTCGGCCAGCCCAAGTTCGCGCAGGGCGAATATACTCCTCCAGTTGCTTCGCTCCGCTTCCGGGAGTTCGAACCCAATGGGTTGCCAGCCAAGCTCGTGGACGGAAGCGACGGTTTTTCCGGGCACAAACTCCCAGGCCTCGTCGGCGGTGAATGAGAGCATGGGGGCCAGCATTTTGCAGAGGCTCACCACCATGCGGTGCAGGACGGTCTGGGTCGAGCGGCGGCGGGGCGAGTTGGCCGCGTCGGTGTACAACCGGTCCTTGACCACGTCGTGATAAACCGCCGACAGCTCGACGGCGACAAACTGGCTGAGCCGCTGATACACAACGTGAAATTCGTAGTTGTCGAAAGCGCGGATGATTTCCTGCTCGAGCCGGGAAAACTCGTCCAGCGCCCAACGATCCAGGCCGGTCAGTTGGTGGTCCGGGACGCTCTGTTTTGCGGGGTCGAAGTCGTGGAGATTCGAGAGCTGGTAGCGCAGGGCATTGCGGATGATGCGGTAGGTTTCTGCGACCTTCTCGACGCGTTTTTCGCTCACGACCAGGTCGTTGCGGTAGTCCTGCGAGGCGACCCAGAGGCGGACAACGTCGGCGCCGTATTTGTGGATGTAGGCCTCGGATGTCTGCGGTTTTTCGTACCCGCCCTGGCCCTGCTTGCTCTTGGAGATCTTGGCGCGGTCTTCATCGACCATGAAGCCGTGGGTGAGCACGGTCCGATAGGGGGCGGCCCCGTTGGCTGCCAGCGAGAGCAGGAGCGAAGACTGGAACCAACCTCGATGCTGGTCGCTGCCCTCGAGATACATGTCGCACTGGAAGGGCCGCTCTTGGCCGCGCAGCTCGGGGCGCTGCGCGATGACCGCCCGCGAGGAGGAGCCCGAGTCAATCCATACGTCCAGCGTGTCAACGGACTTGGTGGCGGCTTCCGGGCCCTGCCAAGCGGCGGGCTTGAGGGCGGCCCACAATTGGGCGGCGGATTGTTCGAACCAGATGTTCGAGCCGTGTTGCCCGATGACATCGGCGGCGCGGCGCACGATCCGGGCATCGAGGATCGGTTTACCCTGGGCGTCATAGAAGGCCGGGATGGGCACGCCCCAGGCCCGCTGGCGGGAGATGCACCAATCCGGCCGCCCCTGGACCAGCCCTTCGATGCGGTTCTTGCCCCAGTCCGGCACCCAAATGATGCGGTTGATCTCGTCCAGGGCCCGCTGGCGGAATGTGCGGCTTTGAGCCGGGGAAGCCCCTGCCGCGCCGGGGCGGGCCGGAGGGACGTGGTCGATTTCAATGAACCACTGGTCCATGGCCCGGAAGATGATCGGGGTTTTGCTCCGCCAACAGTGGGGGTAGCTGTGCGAATAATTTTCCTGGCGCAGCAGGGCGTTGTGGAGGCGCAGTTGCCGGAGCACCGCTTCATTGGCCTCGCTCCGGCCCTGCTTTTCGAGAATGGCCTTGCCAAGCATCTCCGCCGGCATCTGCTGCTCGAGGGGCAAATCGGCGGTGTGCGCAAAGCGGCCATCATCGTCCACGGGTGAATAGATGGGCAACCCGTGTTCGCAGCCCAGCAGATAATCTTCCAGGCCGTGGCCGGGGGCCGTATGCACGAAACCGCTGCCCGTCGTGTTATCGACGAAGGAATCGCCGGCGAAAAGCCGGCCCGTGCGGCGGCAGAACGGGTGCTGGTACTCCAACCGGCTGAGGTCGCCTCCGTCCAGGCTGCGGACGATTTGGTAGCTCTGCCAGCCGCACTTTTCGGCCACGGCCGAGACGAGCATGGCCGACACGATGAATTGTCCTTCCCCGACCTGGACCAGCGAATAGCTGAAGGTGGAATTGTAGGCGACCGCGAGGTTCGCCGGCAGCGTCCAGGGGGTGGTGGTCCAAATCACCAGCGAAACCCCCGGCCGTCCCACGACGGGAGACTTCACATAGACGCTTTGGCTGACGTGGTCTTTGTATTCGACTTCCGCCTCGGCCAGGGCCGTGCGGCAAGGGATGCTCCAATAGACCGGTTTCTTGCCGCGATACACAAAGCCCTGCTCGACGAGGTCGGCCAGGAGGCGCAACTCCTCCGCCTCGTATTCCTTGTCGAGCGTCAGGTAGGGGTGGTCCCAGTCCCCGAGCACGCCCAGCCGCCTGAATTGGGTGCGCTGGAGGTCGATATATTTCCGCGCGTAGGCCTCGCAGGCGGTGCGGATCGCCGCCGGCTCCGAGGCGCTCGTCCCCGCCTTGCGCAGGTCCTGGGCCACCTTGAATTCGATCGGCAGGCCGTGGCAGTCCCACCCGGGCACGTATGGCGCATGAAAACCCCGCAGGGTCTTGTATTTGACGATGATGTCTTTAAGGATCTTATTCAGGGCATTGCCGATGTGCACATCGCCATTGGCAAAGGGCGGGCCGTCATGCAGGACGAATTTGGCCGCCCCGGCGCGCTGGGCCTGGATGCGCTCGTAGAGCCCGGCGGCGGCCCATTTCTTCAACCGCTCCGGCTCCCGTCGGACCAGGTCGGCCTTCATCGGGAAATCGGTCTGCGGCAGGTTCAAAGTATTCTTGTAGTCCATGACAGTTTGTCCTCACAGATTTCGGCCCAAGTCATGCCGGATAGATACGCCTGTGGAAGCCGCTTGGCAAGGCGGGAGTCGCCGCCCGGTGCCGCATTGTCTGCGTCTACGGCGTCATTGCCGCCTGTTCAGAGAGGAAGTCGCGCGCCGAGGAGCGCCACGGAAGAGCGACGGGGACTGCGGACCGCAGACGACGGCCAGTTGAGCCGACTGATAAAACTCCGCCGGCTCACTCCGCCGGTTTGAGGTTGCGCAAGGCATCGCGGACTTTGGCAGCCCGTTCGTAGTCTTCGGAGGTGACGGCGTCCTGGAGGGCGCGCTCGAGGCGTTCGCGTTGGGAGAGCGGACGTTTGGCGCGCAATTCCTCGAGCCAGTTTTCAAGCGACTGAATCTCGTTGCTTTGCTCGGCGGCTTCGGGGTGGCCGAGCTCGCGGTAAAAGCCGCGAATGTTTTCCAGGCCCTCTTCCGCATGGCGGATGGCTAGCGGGTGATCGTCAGCCTGGAGCGCCTGCGCCGCGCGGGCCCGCGTGAGCACCACCATCAGTTGGGGCTGGAATTGCCGGAGCGCCAGGGCCAGCTCCTCCGACTTGGCATGTTTGCCTACAAAATCAAAGACGGCGAGGTTGCGCTCGGCATCGCGGATCACCCCCGGGTAGTCTTCGAGTTGCAAGAGGCAGATGTAGCGGTGGTGGTATTGGAGGGCCTCCAGTTGCAGCTTGGCGCAGTCTTCAGGGCCCAAGACGAACCCCTGGTCACTGCCGTCATGGGCCGCCAGGTATTTGTAGAGCCGCGCCTTCTGGTATTCCAGCAGCGAAGGATAGCCCGAGGGCCGTTTGCCGTCGGGGCGCCCTTGGGCGTTCATCTGCAGCAAACCCAAATCCACGCGCAGTTGAATCCTCTCCTGTCCGTCCTTGGACTTGAAGCGCCGAACGACAACTTCTCCCGGCTGGTATTCCCATTCTTCCAGAATGTGCCATATATCGAAGTCCATGGGCCGAATATGGACGGGCCGCCCCGACAAGTCAACGCCGGGCGAGCAAGCTCAGGTCTGACGTGTCATTGCCGCCAGCTTCGCCTCCAGCTCCCAGGCCATGAGGGGTTCGATGATGGGATCGATGTCGCCTTCGATGAAGACGGGAAGATTGTAGAGGGTCAACTCGATGCGATGGTCGGTGACTCGGTTTTGCGGGAAGTTGTAAGTGCGAATGCGTTCGTTGCGTTCGCCGGTGCCGACCTGGGCCTTGCGCTGGGCGGCATACTTGGCGTTTTCTTCCGCGACCCGGCGTTCCAGCAGGCGGGAGCGCAGGACCGTCAAGGCCCGGGCCTTGTTCTTCTGCTGCGAACGCTGGTCGGCGCAACGCACGATGAGGCCGGTCGGCCGGTGAAGGATCTGGACGGCCGAATCGGTGGTGTTGACTCCCTGGCCGCCGGGGCCCGAGGCCCGGCACACGGTAATGTCCAAGTCCTCGGGCTTGATTTGGACGTCCACCTCGCCGGCTTCCGGCAGCACGGCGACCGTGCAGGTGCTGGTATGGATGCGCCCCTGGGCTTCGGTGGCGGGCACGCGCTGCACGCGGTGGACGCCGCTCTCGTACTTGAGCCGCTTGTAAACCTCGGTGCCGGTGACCTGGAAGATGACTTCCTTGTAGCCGCCCAGGTCCGAGGAGCTGGAATCCAGGTTCTCATACTTCCAGCCGCGCGATTCGGCATAGCGGGTGTACATGCGGCAGAGAACGGCGGCGAAGAGGGCGGATTCCTGTCCGCCGGCGCCGGCGCGGATTTCGATGATCGTGTTGCGAGAGTTGGCGGGGTCCGGCGGGACCAGGCCCCGATGAAGTTCCTGCGTCAGACGCCCCTCCTGGGCCTCGAGCCGCGCAATTTCTTCCTTGGCCATCTGCGCCAGTTCGGAATCCACAGGTTCGCCGCGCAACAAGGCGCGGTTTTCAGCCAGGTCGCAGACGGTTTTCAGGTAAGCCTGCCCGCAGGCGGCCAACTCCTTGAGCCGGGAGTACTCCTTCGACAATTCCTGGGCGCGCTGGGGGTTGTCGAAGACCTTGGGGTCGCTCAAGGCGGCTTGGACCTCGGCGAAGCGGAGGGAGAACTTCTCGATATGGGGGCGGAGGTCCATGATTCAAGCCGAACGGCAAAGGCGGGCAAGAAAAAGCAATCCGCCCGCAGGGCGGGCTGGCCATGCGGGCGGATTGAAGGCCGGCTCGCTAATGCCGCTTCTTCCGGGTGGCGACGGCAGCCTGAGCGGCCCGGGTCTTCGCCATGCGCTGCTGGAACTTGTCAACGCGGCCGGCGGTGTCCACAAACTTCTGCTGGCCGGTGTAGAAGGGGTGACAGGCATTGCAAATACCCACGATAATCACCGGCTTGGTGGAGCGGGTCTTGATCACGTTGCCGCAAGCGCAACGGATTTCCGCATCCACGTACTTCGGATGGATCTTTTCTTTCATAAGAGGCTGGAGAGAATACCACCTGCCGGAAGAATGACAAGCGCGAAGCAACGGGTTTTCCGTTCCATCACAGGTTGCCGACTTTGCTTGCGGTTGGAGGTCCTCGGGGGATATGGTGACGCGGATGCAAATGTCGCAAGACAGTCGGATTTATGTTGCCGGCCATCGGGGCCTGGCGGGCAGCGCCATCTGGCGCGAACTGCGCCGGCAAGGCTTCTCCGGGCTGCTTGGCCGCACCCATGGGGAACTGGACCTGCTGGATGGCGCGGCGGTCGGCGGCTTCTACGCCCGCGAGAAGCCGGAGTTCGTCTTCCTTGCCGCCGCCCGGGTGGGCGGCATCATGGCCAACGACAGCCTCCCGGCCCAGTTCCTCTTCGAGAACCTGCAAATCCAGAATAATCTCATCCATGGGGCTTATCTGCACGGGGTCAAGAAGCTGCTGTTCCTGGGCAGTTCCTGCATCTATCCCAAACTGGCGCCGCAGCCCCTCAAGGAAGAATGCCTCCTGAGCGGTCCGCTGGAGCCCACCAATGAATGGTACGCCGTCGCCAAAATCGCCGGCATCAAGCTGTGCCAGGCCTGCCGGCGCCAATACGGGTGCGATTTCATCAGCGCGATGCCGACCAACCTCTACGGATTGAATGACAATTATGACCCGCTCGGCTCCCATGTCCTGCCCGCCCTGATTCGCAGGTTTCACGAGGCCAAAACCGCGGGCGCGCCCAGCGTCGCGTGCTGGGGCACGGGCGCCCCCTTGCGCGAGTTCCTCTGCTCCGATGACCTCGGGCGGGCCTGTGTGTTTCTCATGCAGAACTACAGCCAGGAGCAAATCATCAATGTCGGTTCCGGCGCCGAGGTCTCGGTCCGCGACCTGGCCGAAACCGTCAAGCGGGTTGTCGGATACGGGGGCGAGATTCTCTGGGACAAAACCAAGCCGGACGGCACGCCGCGCAAATTGCTGGACAGCTCGCGCCTTTTCGCCCTGGGCTGGAGGCCGCAGGCCGGCCTCGAAGCCGGTCTGCGCCTGGCCTACGAGGATTTTCTCAGCCGGTGACCATTCAATGAGAGTTAGTTCAATGAATACTTGCGGGTCAGCCGGTGACCCTGGTTTGGCCCTGCCGGTGCCGGCGCAGCAACTCGATGTCCGCGTCCACCATCAGCTTGACCAGGTCCGCAAACCGGGTCTTGGGTTCCCAGCCAAGGTGCCGCCGGGCCTTGCTGCTGTCGCCGATGAGCACATCCACCTCCGCCGGGCGAAGGTAGCGGGGGTCGGTCTGGAGGTGGTCGTTCCAATCCAGCCCGGCATGGCTGAAGGCCAGCTCGAGGAATTCCCGCACCGAATGAGTCTCGCCCGTGGCCACCACGTAATCGTCGGGCTTTGCTGCCTGGAGCATGAGCCACATCGCCTGGACATACTCCGGCGCGTAGCCCCAGTCCCGCTTGGCCTCGAGGTTCCCCAGGAATAGTTTGTCCTGCAAACCGGCCTGGATGTGCGCCACGGCCCGCGTAATCTTGCGCGTGACGAAGGTCTCCCCCCGGCGCGGGGACTCGTGATTGAACAGAATCCCGTTGCTGGCGTGCAAGCCGTAGGATTCCCGGTAGTTGACCGTGATCCAGTAAGAAAAGACCTTCGCGCAGGCGTAGGGGCTTCGCGGATAAAAGGGCGTCCGCTCCGTTTGCGGGGTCTCCTGGACTCGGCCGAACATCTCGCTGGAGGAGGCCTGGTAAAAGCGCGGCCGAATGCCCGTCTCCCGTATCGCCTCCAGCAGGCGCACCGTCCCCGTGGCCACAATGTCCGCCGTGTACTCCGGGCTGTCGAAGCTGACCCGCACATGGCTCTGCGCCGCCAGGTTGTAAATCTCCTCCGGCTGCACCTTGCCGATGAGCCGCGCCAGCGCGCTGGCGTCCCCGAGGTCGCCATAGTGCAAATGCAATCGACTGTTCTCCGAGTGCGGGTCCGCATACAGCGGCTCCAGCCGCCCGGTGTTGAACGTGCTCGCCCGGCGGATGATCCCGTGCACCTCGTAGCCTTTGGAGATGAGCAACTCGGCCAGGTAGGAGCCATCCTGCCCGGTAATCCCCGTAATCAATGCTTTCTTCATAGTGCGGGCGCGTGTGGACCAGCACTCATGACCTCCCTCTCCCGCGGGTTCAAGCGGGCCGCCGGCGCGGCTTCTGATGGGTTTCGGTCGGTTTGGCGATGCGCGGCAGACAACATCGTGTGCCATTCTGCCAGTCCGTGCCATGCATGCAAGAAGAAATGAACGACGTTCTGCTAATGATTGCCATAAGATAATACAGTTCGACGCTGCAAGTTCCGTGTTGACATGTAATAACCAGCTCCTTCATTATAGGGCCTGCTCGCTCGAGTATGCGGCACGATCGGGATATGCTGGACCTCAAAGAAGTCCCATCTTTAGAGCACGGACGACGCGCAGGGGCTTCATCGTCGGGAGTCACAGCCCGGCGGTTCTGCTCTTCCGGAGCAACCATGCCCTTTGCTGCGTGGTCGTTTCGATCCCGCTTTGGCGCGCTTGAACTCCTAACTACTGTTCGTCCCCTCTATGAAAACCACTCTCTCCCAATCGTTCGGCCCTCTGCCGTCGGTCCTGGTTTGGGGCTTGGTCAGCACCCTGACGCCGGTGGGTGCGGGAGCCGCGGTCGTCACCTTCACCAATGACACGGTCATTGGCGACACCAGCTACGACGGGCAGGACATTGTCATTCGTGGTTGTACGGTCACGGCCAATGGCGCGCACAGTTTCAACAGTGTTCAACTGTTTGGAGACGGTGTCTTGACGCACCCGGCAACTACGGCCAACCAGGAGTACTCGTTGCAACTGGCCATTGCGAGCAACCTCGTGGTGGACGCGACTTCGGCGATTGATGTGTCCGGCAAGGGCTACTTGCCCGGCTACACGCTGGGCAACACAACGGAGGGTGCAAGCGTGGGGGCCGGCGGCAGCTACGGCGGACTGGGCGCTGTCGGTTCGGGAAACCCCAATGCCGTGTATGGCGATTACCGCAACCCCAACGAGCTGGGTTCCGGGGGAAACGACGCCCCTGGCGGCGGCCTGGTCCGCATCACTGCCGGCGCCGCGACGATTGACGGCGCGATCAGGGCCAATGGCGCAACCAGCGGATCGTCAGGCGGCAGCGGCGGCGGGATTTTGCTCAACGTGGGCACGCTGGCCGGCGCGGGGAGCCTTTCGGCCAATGGCGGCGCCGCCTGGGGCAACGGCCTTCCTGCCAGCGGCGGCGGCGGGCGCATCGCTCTCGGCTACGGACTGAACCATGGGTTCGATACGCTCGGCCTCGTGACGGCGACTGCCGGCCCGGTCGGACTCGCCGGTGCGGTGGGAACCGTTTATCTGAATCAGACCGGCGGCGAGGGGGTCTTGCGGATCGACAGCCACGGCGCCCGGGCCGGCGCCTGGACGCCGCTGGGGATGAGCGGCGAAACGAACTTTGTCGTGGATCGGCTGGTGATTTCCGGGACCAATGTGGTGGCGGCGCCGCAGCATCAAATGCCGGTGCAGGCAAACAACGTGACGATTCAGAGCGGCGGTGTCCTGACGCACCAGGCGGCCACGACCAACCAGGAGTACTCGTTGCAACTGAGCATTGCGAGCAACCTGGTGGTGGACGCGACCTCGGCGATTGATGTGTCCGGCCGAGGCTACCTGCCCGGCTGCACGCTGGGCAACACAACTCAGGGGGGAAGCGTCAGCGGCGGCGGGGGCAGCCAAGCCGGCGGCAGTTACGGCGGACTGGGCGGCAATTACGTTGCGCAGTACGGCGCCGGTTCGGGAAGCGCCAATGCCGTGTACGGCGATTACCGCAATCCAAACGAACTGGGTTCCGGGGGAACCGACGCCCCTGGCGGCGGCTTGGTGCGCATCGCTGTTGGCGCAGCGAGGATTGATGGCGCGATCAGGGCAAATGGCGCAAGCAACGGAGCGTCAGGCGGCAGCGGCGGCGGGATTTTGCTCAACGCGGGCACGCTGGCCGGCGCGGGGAGCATTTCGGCCAACGGCGGCGTCGCCTGGGGTAACGGCTCTCCTGCCAGCGGCGGCGGCGGGCGCGTCGCTATCGACTATGCCCTGAACAACGGGTTTGATGTGGTGAACAACGTGATGGCGATTGGTGCTGCCCGGGCAGCGGCCGGGGGGGTGGGAACCGTTTATCTCAACCACACCGGCGGTGAGGCCGTCTTGCGGATCGACAGCCACGGCGCCCCGGCCGGCGCCTGGACGCCGCTGGGAATGAGCGGCGAAACGAACTTTGTCGTGGACCGGCTGGTGATCTCCGGGACGAATGTGGTGGCGGCGCCGCAGCATCAAATGCCGGTGCAGGCAAACAACGTGACGATTCAGACCGGCGGTGTCCTGACGCACCAGGCGGCCACGACCAACCAGGAGTACTCGTTGCAACTGGCCATTGCCAGCAACCTGGTGGTGGACGCGTCCTCGGCGATTGACGTGTCCGGTCTAGGCTATCTGCCCGGCTACACGCTGGGCAACACCACGCAGGGTGGAAGCGTCGCCGGCGGGCCCTTCCAAGCGGGTGGCAGTTACGGCGGACTGGGCGGCAGTTTCACTGCGCAGTACGGTGTCCTTGCGGGAAGCGCCAATGCCGTGTACGGCGATTTCCACGCCCCCAACCAGTTGGGCTCCGGGGGATGCGCAGCCTCCGGCGGCGGCCTGGTGCGCATCACGGCCGGCGCGGCGACGATTGATGGCGCCATCAGGGCCAATGGCGCAGGCAGCGGGTCGTCTGGCGGCAGCGGCGGCGGGGTTTTGCTGAACCTGGGCGCGCTGGCGGGTGCGGGGAGCATTTCGGCCAATGGCGGCACCGCCTGGGGCAACGGCCTTCCCGCCAGCGGCGGCGGCGGGCGCGTCGCAATCTACACCTGGAGCGGCGTGATGACTTTCGCCGGAACAAACGTCGCCGCCAATGGTGGAACCCGAGGCGCGGCGGGAGCCGCCGGCAGTGTCTGGATTAGTTCCCAGCCCTGGTTCGGTTTTTCAGGCCTGCCGGTTTTTTGGCATGGCGCAGAGCACATCGCATGGTTTGCGCTCGGTGTAAATCCAGGCGACCTGGCGGAAGTCCGAATCTCTTCCGCCGGCGCCACCGCTGACGATGTGGTGACGATCGCTTCGGGAGCAGCCAACTGGAACACAACCACGAGAGCCGACGGCAACTATGATGTCCAGGTTGTTTTTCGAGATGCGTCCGGCCAAACCGTCGGCCAAATCTCCCAGAACGAGCTGGTCAACAATTCGGTGACCTGGCACGGGGGCGTGATTACCGCCAATGAAACGTGGATGGCCGGCACAGTCCACGCCATCGACAGCGATGTGACCATTCCCAACGGCGTGACCGTGACGATACAGACGGGGGCCATCGTCAAATTCGCCAAGGGCACCGGGATCACAGTCCTTAGTGGCGGCGTTCTCACCGCCTTGGGCACGGCCGACGCCCCGGTTGTTCTCACCTCGCTGGCCGACGATACCGCCGGTGGCGATGCCAATCTGGATGGGGACAATTCGAGGCCGGAGCCTGGCGACTGGTCGGGCATTACCCTCCAGGGCGGACAATTCAATCAAACCCCCTATGTCGACCTGCGCTACGCCTGGCAGAGCCATGCCGGGCTTGTGGCCGCCTCGGAGACTTGGCTGGGATCATACGTTCATCTGGTTGCCGGCAATCTCACCGTGCCGGCTGGCGGCACGCTCACCATCAATCCAGGGGCCGTGGTTAAATTTGCCGCCGGTGCCGGGATCACGGTCACCGCCGGTGGAAGCCTGAACGCGCCGGGCACAGTCGCCTTGCCCATCGCGTTTACTTCCATCAAGGACGACAGTGTTGGCGGAGACAGCAACGGCGACGGGTCTGCGACTACTCCAGCGCCGGGTGACTGGGTGGGCCTGTCGATCTTGGGTCAGACCGCACTCAACCACTGTGACATACGCTACGGCGGAAACACGGGGTCGGGGGGGGGTGCCAGTGGCGTGATCATCGTGGACGGTGGCTCGCTGGTCCTCTCCAACAGCACGTTGGAGTCCACCCTGTACGATGGGATCTCGGTTTCCGGCGGCAATGCCCTCATCGTCAACACGATCCTGCGCGACATCGACCGCGTCATTTGGGCCATTGACGGCGGCTATGTCCACCTGCTCGATTGCACCTTCGACCAGAACATCGCCGGTCTTGACAACCATGGCGGGGGAGTCATCGAAGCCGAGAACTGCATCATCGCCAACAGCATCACTGGCAGTTCCATCGAGGGTGCCGTGACCCTGCGCTACTGCGACCTTTGGTCGGAATATCCCGGCGCTTACAACCCACCCGTCATTGGCCAGAGCGGCAACATCTCCGCCGACCCCAAATTCGTCAACAAAGGCCAGCAGGACTACCGGCTCAACTACGGCTCGCCCTGCATTGACGCCGCCGATACCACGGTCGCTCCCGCTCAGGACGCAGCCGGCTCGCCGCGCTACAACGAACCCCGAACCGTCGTCAAGACCGGCCTGCCCAGCACCAACGGCATCTACGCGGACATGGGGGCGTTCGAGTTTGTCGAGACTGCGCCGTCGGATGTCGACCTGGTGGCCACGACCGTGAGCGGACCGGCCACAGTCGGCGCGGGGGACATCGTGAAGGTTCAATGGACCGTCGCCAACATCGGAACCGCAATTGCCGTGGGGCCCTGGCACGACACGATCTCGCTGGCGTCCTCGGACGGCGCGAATACCCTTTTGAGCGTCGGGGACGCGCTCGAGGGCCAGGGCGCCGTGCTGAGCCCCGGGCAGACCTATTCGGCCTCTTCGACATTCCAGGTTCCCGGCGGGACGGAGGGGAACTACTTCTGGCAGGTCCATGTCAACAGCCGCGGGGATATATATGAGGGAGCTAATTGGACCAACAATACAGCGCTGGCTGCCGAGTCGACGGCGCTCACAGTGCCGCTCCTGAGCTTAAATGGCGCCGCCATAACCAACGCGTTCACGGTGACAGGCCAGACCACTGTGTTCAAGGTGCTCCCCGTTCCAGGCCAGGACGTGCTGTTGAGTCTGGCCGGCACTCCGTCGGGCAGCGCCTTGGAATTGTACGTGGGTCAAGGGTACGTGCCCGGGCCGGCGGCGTTCGATTTCAAGAGCAGCCAGTTCGACTGGTCCACCGTCTCGGTGCTGGTGCCCAGCCCGAGTTCGAGCGTCTGCTATGTGACCGTTTACGCCCGCTCGCTCAACACGAGCACCGTGGCCTACACCGTCGCCGCGACGACCCCAACGCAGTTTGCCCTCAACGGCGTCAGTCCGAGCGGCATCCCGGTGACGGGTGTGGTCACCCTCCGGGTTTATGGCAGCTTGTTGGGGCTGGGCGATCTATTCCAGGTCGTCGGCCCAGGCGGCACGTTCCCGGCCACGGCGTTGGTCATCCCGGATTCTACGACGGCCTACGCGACCTTCGATCTCGGCGGCGCGGCCGCCGGAGTTTACAGCTTGCGGGCCACTGAGCCGGGTGGCTTGACCCTCAGCCTCTCCAATTCCATCAAGGTTGGCTCGGCCGCCGTTGCGCCGCAGTTGTCGTTGGAACTGCAATTGCCCCCCTCCCATCGCACCGGCCGGCCCATCAACGGCGCCGTGGTCTATGGCGACTCCGGCAACTCCGACATGCCGGCGCCAATTCTGATCCTTACAAGCGGCCACACCGCCGGGATGCGGCTGTTCCCCACGGACAGCTACTCGACCAATGACCTGCTGTTAATCGGCGCCAGCCTGGAAGGCCCCGCCGGCGTGCTGCGCCCGGGCCAGACGTGGCGCATTCCGTTCTCGGCCCTGGCGACTTACGACGTTACGATCCCCTTCGAGGTGGATTACGAGACGGCCGAGGCCACCGATGCGGCGGACTATCCGGCGCTGGCCGCCCAAGTCCGGCCCGCCGGCTACAGCGATTCGGATTGGAACACGGCCTGGAACTATTTCCAGGCGGAGGCGGGACCGACGTGGGGCGGGTTTGTCGCGCTCATGGCCCGCTACTCGACGATTGTGGCCGACAAGGCAGCGGCCGGACAGGAGGTCGGCACGTTCTATTTGTTGCGCGATGTCTTCGCCTACGCAATCGCCGACACCCTGGTTCAGGCTCAAACCAGCGTAACCGGCACACTCTTCCTGAACGACACGAACCATCCTCTTGCCTACGCCGAGCTTTACCTGGCCAACGCTGACGCCAGCCAAAGTGGCGCGGACCAAACGATCGCGGATGGCACCTTCCGCGTCGGCAGCCTGAGCAACGACACCTACACGGTCGATGTGCCCGGCTATTGGTTGCCAAGCCCGGTGACGGTGACGGTGCCGACGAATGGTCCGGTGACTGGCCTGGTGGTTGTGGCCCGGCGCGGCGGCGCGATCACGGGCGTCATCCGCAACCTGGCCGGCACGGCGTTCCTGACCAGCGTGCCAGTCCAGGCCGTCGCGAGCGGGACCAACGGCTTTTTCACGGCCAATACCGGCGCCGATGGTTCGTACCGGCTCAGCGGGCTGCCGCCCGGCACGTATGCTCTGAGCGCCGGCGGCGGCGCCTACCAACTCCAAACGATCGCCGGCTTGTCGCTCAGCGACGGACAAACCCTGGTATCCGACTTCCTCCTGCCCAACGCTGCCGCCATCCAAGGCCAAGTCTTCGGCAACGGTCTGCCCGTCTCGGACGCGGTGGTATTTTTCACCGACGCCGCCGGCAATCAGACCTCCATCGTGACGGACCGCACCGGCGCCTTCGCTGGCAGCGGCCTGGCCGCAGGCGCGTACACCGTCCAGGTCGAGGCCCAGGGCTTCGCGCCATTGGCGATCGTGACCAATCTGGCCGCCGGCATGACGCTCAACACCGGCAACCTCAGCTTGCAGCCCGGCGCGACCATTACTGCCACGTTCGACGACGCCTCGACCCGGGCGGTGACCAACGGGATCGTGACCCTGCTGCAGAACGGCAACGAGGTGGCGTGGCAGTACAATACGAATGGCCAGGCGGTGTTCTCGGACCTCGCCGCGGGAACATATCTATTGACGGTGGATGCTTACGGCTTCCGGACGGTCAGCAACACGATCACGGTGACGGCCGGCGCCACGGTCTCGAATGCCGAGACCTTGCCTGCCCTGGGCAGCATCGCGGGCCGGGTCACCGACGGCGGTGGCCAGCCGATTGCCAACATCGAGGTCAACGTCTATGGCGTCGGTTCCACCAACCAGGACGTTGCCTTCACCGTGGAGACCGATGCCGCCGGCAGCTACACGCTGTTGGGTTTGCCGGCCGGACCCTATCTCGTGACGGTGGGCAACGATGGCGGCATCGATGAACGGCCAGTCACCGTCCCTCCCACACTGGCGCTCCAAACGCTCAACTTCACCCTGGCCAATTCCCTGGTGCAAGGGCAAGTGCTCGAGGAGGACGGCGTCACGCCGTTGGGCAACGCGACGGTCAATCTCTGTCAGGACAATCAGCTCATCGCCACCGCCACGACCGACACGAATGGTTTCTACCGGTTCCGCGTTCTGTTGCCGGGCAGCTACACGATTGCGGCAGGCAGCTTCGCGGCGGGTCTGAGTCCCAACCTCATGGTCAAAGTCAGCTCCGACACCAATCTCGCCGTGGCGGCGTTGCAGATCGGCAACGTGCTGCTCGGTGGCATCGTGACGGATGCCGGCGGCGCGGCCCTGACCAACGCTACCGTGATGCTGTTCCGGGCAGATGGTCCGCCCGCGCCTGCGTTTTTCATTGCCTCGACGTCCGACGGCGGCCAGTTTGCCATCGGCGGCCTGGCGGCGGGAACCTACATGCTGGAGGTTCGTCAATCCGGTTACGCCCCATGCCTGCAACCGCTGAGCGTCACCGCCAGCACCAATCTGGCGCTGGCGCTGGCGCCCGGCATAACGATGGCGGGAACGATCACCGACGCCGTCAGCGCCCTCGGCATCCCCAACGCCACGGTGAGTTTTATTGATCCAGCGACACACTTCCCCATTGCCATTGCGCAAACCGACTCTCAGGGCAATTACACCGCGGATGACCTTGCTGCCGCCCGGTACGACGTGGTGATCAATCAGGGCCAGTACCAGATCGCGGCATTGGCCAATGTGCTGGCCGCCACTGACTCGGCCGCATTGAACGCCGCGCTGGCTGCCACCAACACGCCGGTCCAGGGCACGGTCACCGACACCGCGGCCAACCCGGTCGCCAACGCGCAAGTGAGCATGGTCGATACGAACACCGGCGAGACGCTGGCGCAGGCGGTGACGGCGGCGGACGGCACGTGGTCCACGGCGCAGTTGCCGCCGGGCGCGTATGGCATTGCCATCTCGGCGCTGGGTTATCTTGCGCCACCGCCCACCACGATTGCGCTTGCCGCCGGTGTGCCGCAGGTCGTAGCGAGTGTCGTCACCCCAGCCGCCACCGACGAAGTGCCCGGCGGAGTGACCGGTTTCTTTGTGATGCTCTCCCAGATAATCGGCACGGGTTTGTTCGAAGCCACGGAAATTCCCAGGCCAAAAATGAAGCCGTACCTGCAGCTTCCGGACGTGAAATGCGTTTGCGCGGTGAAAGCGTTCGCCGCGGCCTTGAGAGCGGAGGAAAAAATGGTGAATGCCTACAACTATTGGCAAGGTCAATTCGACGCCGATGCCACGGTCACCGGCGCCAGTGCGGGCATCGCGGGCGCGGATTCACTGCGGTTGCTGGGCGATCTCCTGGCGTACCTGGCGCCGGGCGGCGCAGTGGCCAAGAAAATTAACAACTTCCGGAAGCTCTCGTACACGGGGTTGAATGCGGTGTTTGACGCTCAAAAGCTCACCCTCGGGGCCGACTCGATCAAAGCCGTCGTCAACTTCCTGGACGCGAACCAGGAAACGATTAAAACGACTGATTGGAGCGACCCTGATTCAGTTCGGGCGGGCCTCGCCGCGATCGGCGCCTCGGTGAATGACGTGGCCGGCCTGCTCGGTGGGATAAAAGGAATAAAGGACCTTATAAACGCCCTCAAACCTGGCGCGACAGAAGGGATTACGGCCGTCGACCCAACCGGGGTGATTGTGGATTTACTCAGCGTAACGGTTGATATCATTTCCACTTACCAGGACTGGAAGGACAGCCTGAACGCCCTGAGCCAAGCGCAACTGGATTACTTGGAAGCCTACCATGCCTACCAGGAGGCGTATAAGGCGTACCTCAAAGCGAACAAGTGCGACAATTGCCCGCCGCCACCGCCATCGACGCCGCCCAAATCGACCACTTCCAAGCCCGGCGACAAACAGAACAACCCCGTCCAACAATCCACCGATCCCAACGACAAACTCTCGGGCGGCGTCGGCGGGGCGGGCTTCGTGCCACCGGGGCAGCCGATCACCTACACGATTGATTTCGAGAACCAGGCGAGCGCGACGGCCCCGGCGCAAACCGTGAGCATCACCGACCAACTCGATGCGAACCTGGACTGGTCCACGCTCCAGTTGGGCACGGTCGGCTTCAACCACGCGGTCGTTCCCCTCTCGCCCGGCCTGCAGTTCTTCACGGCCAACGTCTCGGTGGCCACCGACCCCAACGCGGTGCAGGTCACCGCCTCGCTCAACCCAACCAACGGCGTCCTGAGCTGGTACATGCAGTCCATCAATCGCGTCACCGGCCTGCTCGTGGAAGACCCGCTGGCCGGCTTCCTGCCTCCCAACGACTCCACCGGCTCCGGCCTGGGCTACGTGACCTATTCGGTACAGCCTAAGAGTGGTTTGGCCTCCGGCACAATCATCACCAACCAGGCCGCCATCGTCTTCGATGTCAACGCCCCCATCCTGACCGACATTGCTACCAACACCCTCGACGCCAGCGCGCCGGCTTCTTCGGTAACCGCCCAGCCCCTCGGTTCCTGGGACACCAACCTCGTGCTGTCCTGGGCCGGCACGGATGCCGGCTCGAGAATCGCTTCCTATGACGTTTATGTCTCTGCCAATGGCGAGCCTTGGGCGGAGTGGCTGGCTGGCACGACCAACGTCTCGGCGATCTTCCCGGCCAGCCTTGCCAACAGCTATGCCTTTTTCAGCCTCGCCCGCGACCACGTCGGCAATCGACAGCCAGTCCCATCGGCGCCCGATTTGACGCTGGCGCCCCTCACAGTCTCGGTCAGCGGTGACGGCTCCCTCGCCCCGGATTACACTGGCACCGGCTTCAAACAGGTGGGGGCTAGCTACACCATCACGGCTATCCCCGGGTTTGGCAACGCTCTTACCGGTTGGACCGGCGGCCTGACAAGCAGCGCCAACAGCCTGACCTTCACCATGCGGGCGGGCCTGGTTCTCCAAGCCAATTTCGCTCCGATCCCCTACACTCAGACCAACGGCACCTACTACGGTCTGTTCTACCCAACCAATGGCATTACGCACGCGCAGTCCGGCGCCATCACTCTGACGACTGCCGCCAAGCGCAACTTTACCGCCAAGCTGCAAATCGCCGGCGCCAGCTACTCGATTAGCGGACAGTTCGACCCAACCGGGGTTTGGAGCAAAGACAATATCCCGCGCCTCAAGCAAAGTTCCCTCAACGTCCAGTTGGTGATGCGCGGAACGGATGCCCTGCTCGGCTCCGTCAGCGCCGCGGATTGGACGGCCGCCATCATCGCCGACCGCGCCGTGTACGACGGCAAGAAGAGTTTCGCCCCGCAAATGGGGCAGTACACGCTGGTCATCGCCGGCACAAACGGCTCGACCCTCTTGCCGGCTGGGTACGGTTACGGAACCCTTGCCGTGAGCGCGGCCGGGAAGACCACCTTCGCCGGTTCGCTGGCCGACGGCACCAAGCTCAGCCAGTCGGCGGTTGTGGGCGCGATCGGCCAATGCCCGCTCTATATCCCGCTCTACCAGGGCAAAGGTTCGCTTTTGAGCTGGCTCGCCTTCAACGGCGCCCAGGATTTGGGCGGCGGCCTGGCCTGGTCCAAACCGAACCTGCCCACGTCGAAGTACTACCCGGCGGAGTTCTCCTGGCTGACCTCGGTTTCTGGCGCCGCTTACCATCCGCCCGGCAAAGGAACGAACGTGCTCGGCCTAACCAGTTCCTCGCTGACGCTCACGCTCGAGGGCGGCAACCTGAGCCGGACGGTTACCAGCCAATTCACCCTGGACGCCAACAATCAGGCTAAAGACGCCAACGGCAAGAAAGTCAACGTGACCTTCACGCCGGCCACCGGCCTGTTCAAGGGCAGCGTCCCCAATCCCGACGCGCCTCGCAAGACGGTTTCCTTCAATGGCGTCGTGTTGCAGAATCAAACCAACGGCTGGGGCTATTTCCTGGGCACCAACCAGAGCGGTCAAGTTTACCTGGGCCATTAGCTGGCGAACGACGATTCCTGGGTATCAGCGACGGCAGCAACGGCAGAATGTCCGGCCGGTTAGGTTGGCACGGACCAGGCGGAACGACCAGTTCAGGTCTTAATTGAGGCCGTAGCTGGAGCCTGTCCCAAAGGCTCCGATTCCGGACCTTTGTCGCAACCTTCGTCGCCAACTTTGTCGAAAAGTGGCCAGTTCGACAAAGGTTGCGACGAAAGTTGCGACCAAGCCTTCCGTTCGCCGGGCTTTTGGGACAGGCTCTGCGTAGCGCAGGTTTCCAACCTGCCGTATCGCCGACTTTCAGTCGGCAGGCTGTGCCTGCTTGGTCGCATCTGCGGATTGGAAATCCGCGATCCAGCAGACTGGAAGTCTGCGCTACGCCCTCCAGTTGGAAACCCTATGAAGAATCCGGGTTAGCGCGTTTGGCCCTCGGGGCCGGCGGGGGAAGCGGCGGGGGGCCTGGTTTTTTCTTTGCCCTGCTCGCTATAAGTAATCAAAGCGGCGCCGATCATGATAAGCACCACGCCGGCCCAACGGAGGGGGCCCACGTGTTCGTGGAGAAACCACATTGCGGCGAAGGTTGCGAAGACGAAGCTCAAGGCGGTGAGGGGCCAGAGAAAGCTGATGTCGCGCCTGGCCATGAGGATGAGCAGGCAAAAAAAGAAGAGGGCCTCGAAGAACATGCCCAGGAGGATCTGCGGGTTGGCAGCGCCGGCCTTGATGAGGCGGACGATTTGGGCGGGGTTGACCGGGTTTGGCTGGCCAATATGGCCCATGCCTTTTTTGAGCAGGATGACGCCGGTGCTTTCGAAGACCAGCCCAATGAAGAGAATCAGAAGCACTTTGACCATGTCACAAATCCTGGTAACGGATCAGTTTGATGCCGAGCTGTTCGACCTGCCGCCGCACGCGCGGGCTAATCAGAGCGTCGAATTCATTTCTAGATTCGCCCAGCGAAGGGTGGGAGTAAAGCTCCGAATCGCCGGCGGGCAGGCGCGGGAGCAACCGGCTGAGGTAGGCCTCGTCCACGCGCGCATTCTGGAGGAGGCCGAAGACGGCGCGGGTGTGCCGGAAGGCGCGCCGCTTCAGGACCGGCCGGGCGCGCAGGGCCAGGAGGTGGAAGATGAGCGCGTGAGCCAGCCGGTAAGAGATACGGCCTGAGGCCAGGCGCAGGTTCAGCCAGAACGGGTCGAAGGTCAGGCGCAGGCGCTCCAGCCCGAGTTGGGCGGCGTCCGCCATCAGGATGCCGAAGATGGCCGGGTGGAGGTGGAGATGGAGGTGGCCGTTGACGTGGTCCAGGGTCAGGCCCGTGGCGCGGAACTGGTCGAATTGGGCGTGGATTTCGCTGCGCAATTGCTCGCGCAAGTCCCGCTGGAAAAAGAACCGCCATCCCGCGCGGGCAGGGTCGACGCCGAACTCCTGGCGCGCATTGACCAGGCCGGGGATTTTCTCGCGCGGCAGCGCCGAATGGCCGAACAGGAGCGTCAGGTGCAAGCCCACGCCCAAGCGCGGGTTTTCCTGCGCCAGGGCCACCGCTGCGCGCGCCGCCGGTTCGTTGACCATGAGGCTGGCGCTAGTCAGGATGCCTTCGCGATGGGCGCGGATGACGGCCTCGTTGACGGCCCTGGAGCGGCCGAAATCGTCGGCGTTAACGATCAGGCGGCGCGGGGCGGAGGGCGAAGTCATGCATTGTTCCTGGCGCCAAAATTGACTGCGCCTGAATTTGAACACGAGGAAACAGAGAGAACGGAGAAATCCTTTCTCCGTTTCCTCCGTTTTCTCCTGTTCATCACCAGAGTCCATCCGAGGGCCCATAATTGGGGGCGGCGGCGCCGGAGAGCAAGCCGCACCAGGTGCGGAGGAGCAGGAAGATTTTCTGGCCTTTGTTGAGGCGGATGGGTTGGGGACCGAAGACGTTGAACCGGCGGTGTTCGAGCTTGCGCAACAGGCGCCAATAGACCGAGCCCATCAATTCGGCGGCGACCATGGCGCGGCGGTCCCGGGCAGGCAAGGTCTGGCGGGCAAGTTGGTAAAAGTGGCGGGCGCGCCGGGCGGCGGCTCCGGCCAAATCGAAAAACCGCTCGGAGTATTGGCCCCGGAGGATCTCCTCCGGGGCGACGCGGCAGCGGGCCAATTCGGCGAGGGGCAAATAGATGCGCCCGCGCAGGGCGTCGGTCCGGACATCGCGGAGGATGTTGGTCAGTTGGAGGGCCTTGCCGAGGAACACGGCGTAATTGCGGCAGGCCGGATCGCGGTAGCCGAAGATTTCAATGCTCAACAGGCCGACGACCGAGGCAACCCGGTAGCAGTAGAGTTCCAATTCCTGGCAGGTCTGGTATCGGTGGATGTCGAGGTCCATCTCGACGCCGCGGAGCAATTGGTCGAAATGTTCGAAGGGCAGGCGGTATTGGCGGATGACGGGTTGGAGCTCGCGGTTGAGGGCGAAATGGGGGCTTTCGGTGCCGCAGGCGAGGCGCAGGTCGGCCCGCCAGGCGGCCAGTTGTTGGCGCCGCTCCTCGACCGGCAGGGCTTGGTTATCGGCGATGTCATCCACCTGGCGGCAGAAGGCGTAGAGGGCGCACATGCCGTCCCGTTTGGCTTTGGGCAGGAGCACAAAAGCCAGCGCCAGGTTCGAGGCGCTCTTGCGGGTGATCGTCCGGCTCTGTTGCATCGGGCTAAGTGGTCATGACCACTAATCGGGCGGATCGCCGGGCGGCTTTTCGCCGCGGATGGGCGGCAAGCCGCCGGTCTCGGAAAGCGTCGGATTGCGCGAGCGGTGGTCGCGCCGCCGGCGCCGGCGCCGGGTTTCGGCGGGCTTGTCGTCCTGCCCGGCTTCGTCATCGAGGTCGGCATCCGGATTCATGCCCCATTGGTGTGACCCTTGATGATGGTGATGGTGGTGGTGGTGGCGTCGGCGGGGCTTGCGGATCGCCACCGCCCAGATCAAGGCCAGGAGGATGATCAGAGCCACGGCCCCGATAACCACAAAAACGTCGAGCTGGGCGTCTGCGGGCCAGCCTTTGCTGCCGGGGAGATCTTCGGGGGTCATCTCGGCGAACCCAATCAGGATTCCATTCATGAGAAAGTCTCCTTGCCTTCGGGGGTGGGCGGTTCTTCCTCGGGCTCAGTTCCGGGGGAAATGTCCAGGCGCTGCATGCGATAGCGGAGGGCATGGCGGCTGATTTTCAATTGCTCGGCCGTCTTGGCCAGGTTGAAATGGTTCCGCTCGAGGATGCCGGCGATGAGTTCCCGCTCGAAGTTGGTCATAATGTCATCCAGGGACTCGCCCAGGGCGGGGCGGGAGGCGGCGGGGCTCTTGTGGAGGCGGGCTTCGAGTTGAAAATCGGGCAGGCTGTTGGCCTGGATTTCGGTCGTGGTTTCGAGGATGAGGGCGCGCTCGATGACGTTGCGCAGTTCGCGCACGTTGCCCGGCCAGTGGTGGGAGAGCAGCTTTTGGCGCGCGGCTCGGGAGATGGAACGGCTGTTTTTGTTCATCGAGAGGCCGAAGGTCTTCAGGAAATGCTCGGCCAGCAGCGAGACGTCTTCGCCGCGCTCGCGCACCGGGGGAAGGCGCAACTGGACGACATTGAGGCGATGAAAGAGGTCCTCGCGGAACTGGTCGGCGCCGATGGCGGCGATAATGTCGCGATTGGTGGCCGCCAGGAGCCGGACATTGACCCGCAATTCCTGGGTGCCGCCCACGCGCATGAACGAGCCGTCCTCCAGGAAGCGGAGCAGCTTGGCCTGGAGCGGGCGGCTCATGTCGGCAATCTCATCCAGGAAAATCGTGCCGCCGTCGGCCTCTTCGACGCGGCCGGGTTTCTGCCTGTGGGCGCCGGTGAAGGCGCCTTTTTCGTGGCCGAAGAGTTCGCTTTCCAGGAGGGTCTCGGGGATGGCGGCGCAATTGATGCGCACATAGTTGGCCTTGCGGCGGCAGCTCAGGCTGTGCAGGGCGCCGGCCACCAACTCCTTGCCGGTGCCGCTTTCCCCGAGGATCAACACCCGGGCGTCCGTGGGGGCCACGGTCTGGATGAGTTGGCGCAGCTCGAGCATCTTGGGGCATTGGCCGACAATCTGGTCCAGGCGGTAGGTCTCGCCGGCGCGCGCGCGCAGGCGGGCGTTTTCCTGCAAGAGCCGGTAACGCTCGGCGCAACGGTCCACGGCGTGCAGCAGTTCTTCGGGCGCAAAGGGTTTGGCCAGGTAGTCCATGGCTCCCGCCTTGATGGCCTCGACCGCCAGCTTCGAGGTCGCGTAGGCGGTAATCATCAGCAGGGGCAACTCCGGCCACTGCGCCCGGGCCTTGGTCAGAAACTCATACCCGCTCGCCCCCCCCAGGCGCGCATCGGTGATGACCATGAGGAACTCCTCGCGCTCGAGCAGGCCCAAGGCCCCCTCGGCCGATTCGACCGACCGCGCGGCATAGCCCTCGTCGGCCAGCATGGTCTGCAGCGACAGGCGCATATTCTTCTCGTCATCGACGACGAGGACCGGTGGCAGGGCGACGCTCATTTGATTTGAATTGCCAATTTCATCAAAGTCTTGGCGGGGAATATTAGAATGAAGCGGGCGCCTTTTCCAAGCTCTGATTCAACCCGCACGGTGCCTCCATAGAGCTCGACATTGTGCTTGACGGTGGCCAGGCCCAGGCCGGTGCCCTTTTGTTTGGTGGTATAGTAGGCCTCGAAGATCTGCTCGCGCTTGTCGGCGGGGATGCCCGGGCCGTCGTCGCCGATGGCCACCTCGATGGAATAATTGTTGCAGCACCGGGCGCGGACAAAGACATTGCCGGCCCGGCCCTCGAGGGCTTCGCGGGCGTTTTGGAGGAGGTTGATGAAGGCTTCCGAGACATGGCGGCGCAGCATGAGCAGTGGGGGAAAGTCCGGGCCATAGTCCCGGTGGACGATCACGGCATAACCCGCCGCCGGGGGAAAGACCCGTTCGATGGCACGGTCCAGCTCTTCGGTGACGCTCAGTTTCTCGACGCGGCCCTCGCTCAACTGCGCGTAGCCCATGATCTCGGTGATGATGCGGTCGGAGCGTTCGACTTCCTCCTGGATGATTTGGATCTGTCCTGGGCTGACGGGACGGCCTTGCTTGAGGCCGCGTTGGATGGAATAGGCGGCATTATTGATGACCGCCAGCGGGTTCTTGATCTGGTGGGCAAACTCGGCGGCCAGCCGGCCGGCGGCGTGCAACTGGCCCTCGCGCAAGGCGGCCTCGCGCGCCTCTTCCTCGGCCTTGCGCTGGCGTTCGATCAACACCTGCACGCCGTAGGCGCAACTGGCCATCAGCACCAGCAGCGCCAGCCGCACCAGCAGCGGCTCAGCCTGGCCCTCGAGCACGATGGCCGTCCAGCGGCTTTCCGGGGCCGTCCCCTCTACGGTGTCCTCCAGATTGGCCGCCGGCACCGGGATGGGGCCCGGCCGGACTCTGGCCGGAGCGGCCGGGATGCGATTTGTGAGGCCAGACAAGGCGGCTCTCTGAGTGGAGGGGGGTGAGAGGGGCGGTGGGGAAATCGGGACGGACGCCGCCGGATGCAGGGCCTTGTGGGCCTCGAGCTCCCGCCGCTTGGCCCGGTTTTCGTTTTCTTTGGTCCGGGCCTCTCCCTCGAGGCTGCTGGCAACGTCCGTCAGAATAATCCCGGTCATGACATAGCAGGTGATGATCGTGAAATGCAGCGCCAGTTGAGAGGTTGCGCGCGGCACGCCCACCGCGCTGCGCACGATGAGCGCCAGGAACAGCCAATACGAAAAGCTTTGATAGCCCGCCGTGAACACGGTCAGCGCCGAAAGCAGGATGATGTCCAACAAGCCGGAGACGAAGACCGCCCATTGGACCAGGCCCAGCGGCAGCCGCCGCAAGGCCAGCAACACCGCGGCGATGACGACGTTTGCGGGGACGTAGTACCAGAGGAAATAGCGAGTCCACTCGTCGACATCGACATGCAGTTCCCGGGTTGCCTCTTTGATCCAGCCGTTAAAAAACGGAAACATGAGCAGCAGGATGCCCGCCGCCTTGACGGGCAGGATGATGTAGCGCTCCATGGTGGTCACCCGCCGGAGCAGTTGCTCGGCCTCCGGGGTCGGGATTTCCAGCAAGGCCACGCCTTTGCGGAGAAGACGAGCGCAGGCCCGCATCAAGCCGCCCAGGGGGCCTTGGCTCAGCCAGCGCCACAAGTCTTGCTTCATGGTCGAGCTATCCAGGAGCCCCGGGAGCGGCAGGAGACAACAATTCCAACGCTCGGGCCGCCACTTTCTCGACCGGCCACAAGCGGCCCACCCCTTCATATCCGCACGAGAGCAGGCCCTCTTCCGGGCCGATGAATTCCACGCCGCGCGACTTGAGGGCCGCCACGTTTTGCCGCGTGGCCGCGTGCAGCCACATCTTGCCGTTCATGGCCGGGGCCACCAGGATGCGGGCGCGCGGATTGAGCGCCAGAGCGATGCAGCTCAGCGCATCGTCTGCCAGGCCGAGCGCCAGCTTGGCAATCGTGTTGGCCGTCGCCGGGGCAATGAGCAGCAGGTCTGCTTGGTCGGCCAGTTCGATGTGCGTCGGCTGCCAGCCTTCCGTCTCGTCGTAGAGGTCTGTCACCACCGGGTGGCGTGAGAGCGTCTTGAACGGGACGGCCGTCACAAACCGCAGCGCATCTGCGGTCATGATCACCCGCACGGCACACCCCTGCCGGGTGAGGCAACTGGCCAGATCGACTGCCTTGTGGGCCGCAATCGAACCCGTCACGCCCAATACCACGTTCTTGCTCATTTGTTCACCTCTTTCAATCTTCTCCCCGGCCACCCCTCACAATTCGGGCGGCGATACTCGGGCGCAACGCAGTCTTTCAGCTTCGATAATGGCCAGCATCCGGCGCAGGTCCTCGCCGATGCTGGCGCTCAGAATCAGGTAATCGAACTGTTTCCACCGGGCGATCTCCTGGCGGGCCAGGCTCAACCGTTTTTGAATGACCGCTGGGGCATCGGTGCCGCGTTTGCGGAGCCGCGCTTCCAAGACGGCCATCGAGGGGGGCGTCAGGAAGACGGACACGAGCGCCCGTCCGAGTTCCGGGTTCTCTCTGGCGCGCTGGAGGAGGGTGGCTGCGCCCTGGACGTCCACGTTGAGCAGGACGTTCTTGCCCTGTCCCAATTTGCCGAGCACTTCGGACTTGAGGGTGCCGTAGCTGTGTCCATAGACGGTGGCGTGTTCGAGGAAGTCGCACGCACGCACGCGCCGGAGGAAGGAGGCCGGATCCAGAAAATAATAATCGACCCCGTCCTGCTCGCCGGGGCGCGCCGGGCGCGTGGTGCAGGTGATGGCCCGCGTCATTTCCGGACGGGCGGCCAGCAACTGCTGACAGAGGGTCGTCTTGCCCCCGCCCGACGGGGCGGAGATCACCACCAGCAAGGGGCTGGCCGCCGGGGGAGTGGCTTCGGCCTGGGAGCGCATCTCGGGTTGCGTAGTCCGGAGGGTGTTCATTCGACATTCTGGGCTTGTTCGCGAAACCGCTCCAACTCGGCCTTGAGGGTCACAACCTCGCGCGAGATGACGCTGTCGTTGGCCTTGGCGCCGAGGGTGTTGACCTCTCGATTCATTTCCTGGGCCAGAAAGTCCAACATGCGGCCGACCGGCTCTGCGGATTTTCGGCAGTCATCGAACTGTTGAAAATGGCTCCGGAGCCGGGTTAGTTCTTCGGAGATGTCGGACCGGTCGGCAAAATAAACCACCTCCTTGAGGAGGCGCTCATCTTCCAGGGCGGGCGCCTGGAAGCCGGCGCTGCGGATGCGCTCGACCAACTGAGCGCGGTAGCGCCTGGACACCGCGGGCGCCTGTTTCCGGATGCGGGCTGCCGACTGGCGCATCAGGGCGATGCGCCGGGCCAGGTCCTGCCCGAGGGCGGCCCCTTCCCGCTGGCGCATCTTGAGCATCTGCGCCACGGCCTTCTTGAGGGCCTTTTCCACCGCCGGCCAGAAATCCTCCTCGGTCGCAAGTTGTTCGTCGGTTTGAAACACCCCGGGCGCCCGGGCCAGGTGGTCCAGCGTGACCGGCCCGGGCAGCCCGAGGCTCTTGGAGAGCCGGGTCAATTCCCGCGCGTAGGCCCGGGCCAGCGGCACATTGAGGTGCATCCGGGCCGAGAGCTGGCTGGCCCCGGCGTGCAGGGAAACCCGCGCCGTGAGCCGGCCGCGCGCGACGCAGTTGTTGATGAGGTCGCGGATTTGCGCCTCGAGCAACTCCATCTCGCCCGGCAGGTTCACGGAGATCTCCGTCTGCTTCCGGTTCACCGAACTCAATTCCACAGTGACCTTGAAGCCGTCCTGGGAGCATTCCCCGCGCCCATACCCGGTCATTGATTTCATCAGCAACCCAGTATGCGGAAAAGCGCCCTTTCAAGCGAACAAAATCTCGCCCCCATCCCGCCGGCGGCACGGCTCCTCCAAACTCCGGCTGCAGAGGTGGAGCCACGCGCGCAGTCCTGAAAACCGGGGTGCGAAGGCCGAAATCCGAAGGCCGAAATCCTCACCTGGCGCAGCCAGAACCAACGCGGGAAGAGAGCAATCGCGGAATACGCGGAATACGCGGAAGAGGATTGCTTATCGTCTTGGGTTT
>Ga0187853_10000888_pt1 | contig 29161 bp, 26 predicted proteins | sample June2016WEW_6_10_2_FD_132417 | JGI IMG/M metagenome (GOLD analysis project Ga0187853, IMG submission 132417) | Peatland microbial communities from SPRUCE experiment site at the Marcell Experimental Forest, Minnesota, USA - June2016WEW_6_100 | ecosystem: Environmental > Terrestrial > Soil >... | reverse complement strand
GTCACCGGTCCTCATCTCCATTTCGAAGTATGGGTCAATGGCATCCAGGTGAATCCGCTCCCATGGCTGGCACAAGCCTTCCCCCATTAAAACCTGTCCGAAATTTCGGGGGATATTCGCATTTTTCGGGTGGATGCTTGGTTTCTACAAGCATATGTTCAGTGCATGCGGAATACACATCCGGGCGGAATTCACCAGCGAACTTGCCAGCTTCTTAAAACAAGCCAATATTTTTTTCAACCCACTCCCACCCAATTGGTTATGTCGCCAGGTTGTGCGTGAAACGAATCTATGAAATGGCAAGAAGTACCGGGTGGAAAAAAAAGCCATGTAAAACCTTGACCAATGGTTGATTCTGTATAATAATCACGGATTTAATACGCCGTGCTTTTTTGAATCCCCTTTTTCGAACCAATTGAGCACAAGTATTTGTTTCATGCAGCCTGATGAGTAGAATTTGCCCTCATCACCAAAATAAAACATGTATCCTGAAGGAGGTGGTCTCAGACAAAATCAAACAGCCTGGTCGGCTCATACTTTCCACACGTTTTGCGATCAAAATTAACCGATTTAAACCAACCCTTTGGAGGAGAAATCCATGAAACGCCTAATCGTTATTCTTTCCGTTGTTCTGGCAGCCAGCATGATTTTGACTGCCTGCGGTGGAGCTGCTGCTGCCCCCGCAGTTTGCAAATCTGATGCCTCTGGTTGCGCAGTCTTTTCCACCGGACAAAGCATCGTCATCGGCATGGGCGCCCCCATGACCGGTGATAACGCTGCTTTCGGCCAGGATATTTCCGACGCTCAGAAGCTGGCCGTCACAGACGCTGGCCAGTTCCAGGGCTTCTCGTTCTCGCTGGACGCTGAAGACGACGGTGGCACCGCTGAAGGCGGCGCGGCCGTGGCCAACAAGTTCGTTGCCAACCCGGCAGTTGTCGCCATCGCCGGCCATATCTTCTCCGGCGCTACCGCGGCTGCCATTCCCATCTACGAAAAAGCCGCCATCCCGATGATGTCTCCCTCGGCCACCAATCCCTCCCTGACCACAACCGGTTCCAAGGTCTTCAACCGCGACGTCTTCACGGATGCCGCCCAAGGTAAATTTGCGGCGGCCTATCTTTACAACAAGTTGAGCGTCAAGAATCTGGCGATCATGCACGATGGTCAGGCCTATGGCCAGGGCCTCGCCCAGGTTGTAAACGATCAGTTTAAAGCATTGGGCGGAACCGTGGTTGCTTTCACAGCCATCACCCCCGGCCAGTCTGACTACAGCGCTCCACTGGCCGATATTGCCTCCAAGAAACCCCAGGCGCTCTTCTATGGCGGTTATACCGCGGAAGCAGTCGTGATCGTCAACGAGATGAAACAGGCCGGTCTGACGGGCGTCACCTTCTTTGGTGATGATGGTACCTTCGGCCAGGATTTCCTCGACCGCTCCGGCGCGAATGGCGAAGGCGCTTACTCCACCTCCCTCATCCCGCCTGCTTCGGCTGCCAAGACCAAGTTCGACGCTGCCTATCTGGCCGCCTATGGCCAGCCCGCTGGCAAGCTCTCTCCTTACTCCTGGACTGCCTATGACTCCGCTGCGGTTCTGATCAAAGCCATTGAAAGTGTCGCTGTTCTGAGCGGTGGCAAGTTGTACATCCCACGCGCTGCGCTGGTTGCAGCCGTGCGCGCCACCAATAATTATCAGGGCCTTTCCGGCACCATCACCTGCGATGCCACCGGCGAATGCTCGGCCTCCGGCCCGGTCTTCAACATTGACCAGGGTGGAAAGTGGGTTCCGGTCCAATAAACTTGAACGCAGTACTTTTGCGTCCCGGTTAAGTGTCTGAATAGATGGCGGGGCAGGCCTCGCTTGCCCCGCCATTTTATTATTACCACTCCAATTAATGAGGAGAAAGGGCCATGCCCAGCGCTAAATCACCCGCCCGGCGGGTCAGTACTTATAAGATCGTTCAATTCATTCTTGGAATCCTTTTCGCCGGATATTTGCTCTGGCGACTTTATGTTGTATTTATCGGCAGTCCCGCCTACGGGCCTGACACGTGGGCCCGTTTCCTTATTGCAGGTGTTGTCCTGGGAAGCGTATATGCCCTGATTGCCATTGGCTACACATTGGTCTATGGGATATTACGGATGATCAATTTTGCCCACGGCGATATCATGATGGTCGGCGCATTTGGCGGGTATTTTGTCTTCGAAGCTTTCAAAGCCATTCCCGCCCCTACCCTGGCTGACCCTAAAATGACTTTTCTGGATGCGAATCCAATTCTTTCGGTTGTAGCTGCTTTTATCGTCGGTGCTTCTGTAGCCGCCCTGGGCGGCTTTTTTCTCGAAAAAATCGCTTATCGGCCTCTGCGGGGAGCTCCTCGACTGGTACCTTTGATTTCCGCCATCGGAGCTTCTATATTTCTGGAAAATGCTGCACAATTGCTTTTTGGCACCCAGCGACGGGATTATTCCAACCCGGCCATTCTGACCCGCGGAAATGGTTGGAATCTCCCCATCGGGGGGACGACCGTCATCCTGCCTTATACGGGTGTATTGACAGTGGTAGTCTCAGTTTTGCTCATGGCTGGCCTGTATATGCTGGTCATGCGCACCCGCCTGGGTCGCTCCATGCGGGCGGTTGCAGAAAACAAGCAGGTGGCAGCTTTGATGGGGATCGATGTTGATGCAGTCATCAGCCGGACCTTTATCATCAGCGGAGCTCTGGCTGGCGCAGGTGGCGTCATGTGGGGCATTCATCTCGGCCTGGTTTACTACTACGTCGGCTTCCTCCCAGGCATTAAAGCTTTCACTGCGGCTGTGTTGGGCGGCATCGGGAGTGTACCCGGCGCCATGCTGGGTGGACTGTTCCTGGGATTGGTGGAATCGCTAGGCCCGGGCATCCTCGGCATGAGCTACCAGCTCGCCGATGTGATCGCCTTTGGCATCCTAGTGCTGGTGCTGATATTCCGCCCGACCGGCATTGTGGGTGAAGTATTGACAGAGGAGAAGGTGTGATGAAGAGACAATTGCGATTGGCCCTGAGTGCCGGGGTTACCTTCGGCATCGTCACCATTTTCCTGTTCCTGATCGGCTTTACCGGTACATCCGGGGACCTTTTGGCAGATCTCTTCGGTAATAAAAACGCCGCCCCCTTCCTCGGCTTGACACCCCAGATGGTTAACATGCTCATCTTCCTGGCCCTGGTGGGTCTGTGGGCCGGATCATATGGGTCGCGGAAAAGCAAGGGTCAGACGGATGATCCCTGGGCACCCGCTTTAATCGGCGGATTTACCGCCGGCTTGGTGCACGGAATACTGGTTGGCTTGCTGGCTTTGCTGGTCGGGACGCTTAATCTGAACCATGTACCGATCAATATGTACTTGGCGGCTTTGCTGCCTGCGGCGATCAAAATGTTTCTGCTGGGGTTCAGCCCCATCCAGGGTGCGATCTTCCATCTCGTTCTTTTCACGCTGACAGGTTTTCTGGGCGGACTGTTAAGTCGTGGCATCGGACGCGGCAGTTGGAGAGCCCGCAGCATGGCAAGCTGGAAGAACAACTTGGATGAATTCAATCAAAGGCCTCTTATCAAACGAGTGCGCGGTAACCCTGCCACCCGTTATGTCGTCTATGGTGTGCTCCTTCTGCTGGTTTTTCTGGTGCCTCTGGTGGCCGGACAGTACTGGAACTACACCATCGGAACTGTTTGTATTTACGTTTTGCTCGGATTGGGGTTGAATATCGTGGTGGGCCTGGCCGGGCTGCTTGACTTGGGATATGTGGCTTTCTTTGCCATAGGGGCGTATACCATGGCTCTGCTGACCGCCCCTGCGCCGCAACATCTTATGTGGAGTTTCTGGATCGCACTACCGATCGGGGTTGTCTTGGCCGCTCTAACCGGGCTTTTGCTCGGTGCACCGGTATTGCGCTTGCGCGGCGATTATCTGGCCATCGTGACCCTCGGCTTCGGTGAAATCATCCGCTTGTTAAGCACGAGTGATGCCATGACTTCCTTTTCAGGTGGGCCGAAAGGTGTACCCAGCATCGCCGGTCCGACCCTGTTCGGGAAACCATTTAACAGCGGAGCGGATTTCGTTTACCTGATCTTCCTGGCGGCGATATTGATCATCTTTGTCACCAATCGCTTGCAAAATTCGCGCGTCGGGCGCGCCTGGGAAGCCATGCGTGAAGATGAGACCGTCTCGCGCGCCATGGGAATCAATACGTTGACGCAGAAACTCATGGCCTTTGCCATCGGCGCGGCTTTCGCCGGATTGGGCGGCGCGCTGTTCGCCTCCCGCAACCAGTTCACCGGTCCGGAAGATTTCACCTTCATGGTTTCTGTCAATGTAGTCGCAGTCGTGATCGTTGGTGGTATGGGTAATATTCCCGGCGTTATCGCCGGTGCACTGGTGCTCAAGGGCCTGCCCGAAGTGCTGCGCGAACTGCAGGATTACCGCGTCCTGGTCTTTGGTGCCCTGCTGGTGGTCATGATGCTCTGGCGACCCGCCGGCATCATTCCATCCTCGCGCCGAAAAATGGACGTTGAAAAAGACAATGGAGTGCCCGGTCCCCCCAAAGAAGGGGGTGAAAAATGACCATCGCACTGGAAACCTGTTCCCTGACCAAGCAATTCGGTGGCCTGACCGCGGTCGACTCCGTGGATCTGGCGATTGAAGAAAATTCCATCTTCAGTGTCATTGGTCCAAATGGAGCCGGGAAGACAACTTTCTATAATTGCATTACCGGCTTCTACGAACCGGAAGCGGGCGATGTCCTTTTTTACGGGGAATCGCTGGTCGGATTGTCTCCTGATCAAGTCACCTATCGAGGCATCTCGCGCACGTACCAGAATATCCGCCTGTTCGCCAATATGAGTGCCATTGAAAATATCCTAGTTGGTGAGCATTCCCGCATACGGGGTTCATGGGTGGAAGCAATTCTTCACACACCCCGCGTAGTTAAAGAGGAAAAACAGGCGCTCGAGAAAGCCCGGGAACTGCTGAATTTTGTCGGTCTGGTCGGTCTGGGAGACCAATTGGCCCGCAACCTGCCCTATGGGGCCCAGCGCAGGCTGGAAATTGCGCGCGCCCTGGGCAGCCAGCCACGCTTGCTGTTGCTGGATGAACCGACTGCCGGGATGAACCCGCATGAAAGCACCGAAATGATGCACTTCATCCGCCGCCTGCGCGATGAATTGAACATCACCATCCTGCTGATCGAACATGATATGCGCGTGGTCATGGGTATCAGCGAACGCATCGCCGTGCTGGATTACGGCGCGAAGATCGCCGAGGGGACTCCCGCTGAAATCCAGGGCGATCCGCGTGTCATCGAAGCCTACCTGGGAAGTGGCGCGGCCTCCGGGCTTAATAACCCCACCCCACTGCCTGCCTGATCGCGAGGTACTTTATTATGCCAATGCTCGAAATTAACGACATACACACGTATTACGGGAACATCCATGCGCTCAAAGGCATCTCGCTGACGGTGGAAAAAGGGGAAATCGTCACCCTGATCGGGTCTAATGGAGCTGGCAAAACCACCACCTTGCGTTCCATCTGTGGCATCCAGAAACCTCGCCAGGGGAATGTCTTGCTCGAAGGCGAAGATATCAACCCTTTCAAGCCACATGAAATTGTCGCGAAAGGTGTGGCGATGGTTCCTGAAGGGCGCGGCATTTTCGCCCGCTTGACCGTGGCCGAGAACCTTGATTTGGGCTCGTACACCCGCCGCGACCACGCCGCCGTTCAGAAAGACCTGGAACGGGTCTACTCCATCTTTCCCCGCCTGAAGGAGCGTGAACGCCAGGTGGCGGGGACTCTCTCCGGCGGAGAACAGCAAATGCTCGCTACCGGTCGGGCATTGATGGCCCACCCGCGCCTGCTCCTGATGGACGAACCATCGATGGGTCTGGCGCCCGTCCTGGTGGAGGCAATTTTCAACGTTATCAAAGTAATCAACCAGGAGGGCACCACCATCCTCCTTGTGGAGCAAAACGCCCTGATGGCCCTCTCCATTGCTCACCGTGGTTACGTCATCCAGACCGGACAGATCGTCCTGCAGGACACGGCGGCCAATTTGAAAAACAACGAAATGGTCCAAAAAGCCTATCTGGGAGTGGAATAAGCCGGCGCGGACCTATGTATCCGCCCCTCTTCTATCCTTTTTTAGTCCCTGTCAAAACGTTCGGGGCGGCAGAAAAACTGCCGCCCCGACTGTTTTAAGAATATAATCCAGCCATGCCAACTGCAGAGATCATTACCATCGGGACCGAGCTCCTGCTCGGCGAGACCGCCGACACCAACACCCGCTTCATCGCCCAGACATTACGCGGCCTGGGCGTGGATCTCTACCGCACCCAGACGGTCGGGGATAATGCCGGGCGCATTGCCGAAGCCGTGCGGGCAGCCTTGCAGCGCGCCGACATTGTCATCACCACAGGCGGTCTTGGTCCCACCGTGGACGACCCCACCCGCCAGGCCATCGCCGATGCCGCCGGTGTGACACTCGAATTTCACCCGGAACTGTGGGACCAAATCGTCGCCCGCATCGCCCGCTATGGTCGCACTCCCACCGAAAACCAGAAGCGCCAGGCCTACATCCCCCTGGGCGCCATGGTGATTGAAAATCCGGTCGGTACCGCCCCGGCATTCATTGTTGAAACTTCCCCTGTCCCAATGGGAGCAGAGGCAGGGCTGAGGGTTGTCATCACCCTTCCAGGTGTGCCGCGTGAAATGGAAACCCTGCTGGCCGGGGCCGTTGTGCCCTACCTGCAAAAACGGTTCAACCTGCAGGATGTTATCTTAGTTCGGACTCTGCACGTCAGCGGGATCGGCGAAGGTGTTCTCGACGAAAGGGTCGGCGATCTGGAAGCCCTGAAAAACCCTACCATCGGTTTGACCGCTCACTCCGGCATCGTGGACATCCGTATCGCCGCCAAAGCCGGCAGCGCAACCGAGGCGGGCCGATTGATCGCCGATGTGGAAAAGGATGTGCGTCTCCGGTTGGGAGATGATGTCTTCGGCGCCGACAGCGATACCCTTGAAAACATCACCCTGGCGGCCTTGGCGCAGCGCGGCTGGAGCCTGGCTTGCGTGGAAAGCGGCCTGGATGGCGCGCTGCTGAGACGTTTCGAACAGGCCGGCCACCCGCTCTATCGCGGCGGTAACCAGCAGGCCTTACAGGCTGGATCACTGGGTCAGGCCGCCGAAAAAACCAATCAGGAATTCAATAGCTCGGTCGCCCTAGCAGTTGCATTGTCCATCTCCGGTGAAAGCCAGGATATTTCCGTGGCCGTCATAACCCCGCTCGGCCGGGTGGAACGGCAGCTGACGTATGGTGGCCATCCAAAAAATGCAGTCCGCTGGACCGTCAACTCAGCCATCGACTGGTTGCGGCGGATTGCACTGGAGGCCAGGAAGTAGATGCCACCATCCTCCACGGTTAAACTGCGCCGGTTCGTGACCGGGTTCTGGATTTTCAATCTCCTGGTCGCCTTGTTGGTGGTGGCCGCCTGGTTCTGGATGAACTCATCTGCAAAGTCGTTCTCCTTTAGCCCAACGCCGGCCGTGCCCGCCGCCTTCACACTGGCTGCCACACCAACTTTGCCCCCCACACCAACCCTGCCACCGACAGACACCCTGACGCCCTCCGTTACCCCAACCGCAACGCAGACTCCCACCGTAACACTGACTCCCATTCCCTTCAGCGAGGGACCCATCACGATCGGCAAATCGGTCCAGGGACGGTCCCTGGAAGTGTATCGTTTCGGCACGGGACCATCTGAACGGCTCATCGTTGCCGGTATGCACGGCGGTGACGAATACAATACCGTCGAATTGGCCGAACAATTGATGGCATACATTGGAAAGAATCCCGACGTAATTCCGTCAGACGTGACGCTCTATATCCTGCACGACCTGAACCCGGATGGCGTGGCGCGTGGCCTCAACTACTTGGGCCGCGCTAATGCCAATGGCGTGGACCTGAATCGCAATTGGCCGGCCAACTGGCAGAAGGATTGGCCGCGCACCGGCTGCTGGACCACCACCTACGTCACCGGCGGGACCGGTCCTGCTTCCGAGCCGGAGACCAAGGCATTGATGGCATTCATTCAAGACCACCACTTCGTTGACTTGATCAATTACCACAGCGCCGCGCTGGGTATTTTCCCCGGCGGCATTCCCATCAGCAGCGCCTCCAAGAGTCTGGCGCAAGCCGTGGCGGATGTGACCACGTATCATTACCCGGCGCTTGATACCGGCTGCGATTACACCGGCGGGATGGTGGATTGGACTGCCAACCAGGGCATCGACTCGTTGGATCTCGAATTGACCAACCATACCGATACCGATTTCGATATGAACCTGAAGGTGTTGAACGTATTATTGAATTGGAAACCTTAAGCGTAAAACGTAAAATATAATTCATAAAATGTGAACAAATTTGAATAGATGAAATAAAGAGCCCCTTCTCCTGCACCCCATATGTGGCTTCGTTCCTCGTCGTTTTATCACTTGCATGTCCGTTTGGCCGTTTTTTGGTGTGGGGGCGCAGCCCAACATCGTTGGGGGAAAATACAGAGTAGAATTACTCAATAAGGAGAGCAAATGACCAAACCTGCCGATCTTCTGCTCGTGAATGCGCTCGTTCTGACGATGGATGAGGAAATGCATCAGTACGAACCTGGCGCGGTTGCCATCAGCGGGGATGGCATTCTGGCTGTTGGGCCCGAGGTGGACATCCGAAAAGCCTATACTGCCAAACAGGTCATGGATTGTGGCGGCAAGGTGCTGATGCCCGGGCTGGTCAACGCCCACACACACGTCCCTATGACCCTGTTACGCGGCCTGGCGGATGATTTGCGGCTGGACGTCTGGTTGATGGGATACATGATGCCAGTCGAACGCGAGTTCGTCTCGCCCGACTTCGTCCGGCTGGGCACACAACTGGCATGCGCCGAGTTGATCCGCAGCGGCGTCACCTGTTTCGCCGACATGTATTATTTTGAGGAAGATGTGGCCAAAGCCACCGCCGAGGCCGGCTTGCGTGCGGTCTGCTCGCAGACCGTGCTCAAGTTTCCCACACCGGACGCTGCTTCCTATGAGGATTCGCTGGCCGCCGCACGGCTTTTCATCCAGCGCTGGAAGGGACATGCCCTGATCACTCCATCGGTCGCGCCGCACGCTCCCTACACCTGCACACCAGAGATCCTACGCGCCACCGCCCAATTGGCTGTCGAATTCGATGTGCCGCTGCATACCCATATCGCCGAGACCGTCCTGGAAGTGGAAAACATGCGCCGCGAGAATGGCATGCCGGTTGTGCCCTATGTCAAGAAGCAGGGCCTGTTCGATGCCAAAGTTCTGGCAGCGCACTGCGTCCATATTGACGAAGGCGAGATGCACACCCTGATGCATGCCGGGGCGGGAGTGGCCCACAACCCGTCCTCCAACCTGAAGCTGGCTTCCGGCTTTGCTCCCGTCCAGAAGATGCTGGAAGTGGGCCTGAACGTCGGGATCGGGACGGATGGCGCGGCCTCCAACAATGACCTGGATATGTTCGAGGAAATCCGGCTGGCTGCATTCATAGCAAAAGCCGTCAGCAATGACCCGACCGTCGTACCTGCGGCGACTGCTCTCAGCATGGCGACTCGCCTGGGGGCAAAGGCGATGCATCTGGGGTCCGTGACCGGGACACTCGAACCGGGCAAGCGGGCCGACCTGATCCTGGTGGATATCTCTCCACTGCACAACTCGCCGCGCTTCCGGCGTGACCGCGAAAACCCCTATGCACAACTGGTCTATTCAGGGAAAGCCACCGATGTCACCGATGTGATGGTCAATGGAAAATGGCTGATGCAAGGGCGCAAGCTGCTGACATTCAATGAGACCGAACTGGTCACTGCCGCCAATGAATACGCCCGGAAGATCGACATCTTCCTGATGGCACGCGAACAATCCGTCTTCTCAAAGCTGGTCGCACTGGGCGGTTCGGCGGAAGAGGAGTCATTCGAAGTACAGGTCAAAGTCAAACTGGCTGGTCCGGCTGCAGTTCTTAAGGGCATAGAAACACCAGAAATCGAAATATTACGCCTGAAGCATTACCACCAGCACGATGCGTACTTTACTTTTAATGATCCGGCGCAAGGCTGGTTGCGTTATCGTGAGGATGAGTTGATTGACGAAAAAGAACAAATCGCTGGCGTGCGCGGCCGTCTGACACTCATAGGGCCTTCCCGCGAAAACGACTTCGCCCACAATGTGCTGCTGTCGCGTATCCGCTACTTTGCCCCTGCAGCCAACAGCCTGCGCTTCTATCGTGAATATTTCAAGCCCAGCAAAGAAACCCTCATTGACAAGGACCGGCTGCGCTGGTTGGTGCGATATAAGGACGAGGATTTCTTCATCAACCTGGATCGCGTCGATACACCGGAGCTGGGTTACTATCTGGAAATAAAGAGCCGCACCTGGAGCCGCCTGGATGCTGAAGATAAAGCCCAGTGGACCACCGAGCTTATCACCCTGCTGGGCGGATCATTGAAAAAAACCGTCACGAAGGATTATGTCGAGCTGGCGGAAGACAAATAAGGAAGCCTACAGGTTCTTTCAATGCACGAGTTCTGGAACGAGGTAGCCGTTTTTATCGCTGTGTTGTTGGCGATTGTCCTGGTATTGCTGGCAACGCTGGCGGTGGTGCTGGTAAACCTTGACCGTGATTTACTGAATGCCGCGACATATAAGAACGCCCTGGCTCAGCAACAGGTATACAGTCGGATGCCGCGCATCCTGGCAGAGCAATTGTTCATGGTACTGAACGGAAATCCCTGTGCAACCGATCCATTAATGTGCGGGAATCCCTCTGCGGAGTTCCTGGCTTGCGCCAAAACGGCTCTCGGCGACCTGCGCTACCCGATCCTTTCCAACGGTAGCGGGCAACCGACCGAAGCCGAATCGCAGCAGTTGCAAGCCTGCATGGACCAATATGATCCCAGCCTGCAAACTCGATCTTCCAACGGAGGGAATGTTTTCTTCAGTTCCCTTAGTGTAAACGACCTGGAAACACTCATTGCAACGCTGATGCCCGCAGATGAGTTGCGCAATCTGACCGAAAACACGCTGGACCAGGTCTTCGCCTATTTGAACGGCAGCCAGGAGAGCATCAGCATTTCCCTGGTAAGTGTGAAGCAGCAACTAGCCAGCCCAGCCGGATTGCAGGCGGTCCTCACGCTTATCCGGAGCCAGCCGACCTGCAGCTTCCAGCTCGCGCTGACCATGCTGGTCAAATTGAAAGCCGGGAATGGAAGCCTGGTCTTGTGCAGCCCGCCCGACGAGATACTGAACCTAATCGCCCCCCTGATTCAGGTCATAATCAAGGATGCGGCCGTACAAATCCCGGACAGCCAGGTCATCATCCCGCAGTTGGGAACGAATACCATCAGCTTTGGCCCGCTGGGAAGGGGACTGACAGGCGGGATCCGCCTGGCACATCTGGTCATGCGGCTCAGTCTGCTCATGCCGCTTATTTTTCTTATATTCATAACGCTGCTGGTCGTGCGCACTATAAAAGACTGGTTGCGCTGGTGGGGCATTCCCATCTTCTTCAGCGGTCTGTTATCAATCGGGTTGGCCATAACCGGCATGGTTTTTTTCGACCAGGCCTGGACATCCATCCTGGCCAAATACATCCCTTCCTTCCTGCCACTGGGACTGGTTAACCTCGGCCATGATGTGGTACAAGCCATCCTGCATACATTAACAGTTGGGATCACCAATATTGGAATTCTCATGGCGGTGCTCGGTTTGGGGATGTGGATCGGCTCAGGGTTTATCAAGAGCCGGAGCGGCCCGGATACTTCATCCCAATCCATCTTCCCGGCAAGCTGATCAATACACGACCGCCAGCGCAAGCAGCGGTCATGTTTTTTTAACCTAATGCAACATTTCCATATACTTTCCTGTATAAACATATAGAATAAAGAATATGGATGAACGCGAACTGGCCCAACGCGCCGCACAAGGCGACCGGGAAGCCTTCGGCGGATTGGTAAAATGTCACCAGACCGGAGTTTACAATGTTGCGTATCGGATGTTGGGTGAGTGCCGGGATGCCGAGGATGCCGCGCAGGAGACTTTTCTGCGGGCTTTCCGATCCATCCGTACGCTTGACCCGCAGCGCTCACCGGGTGCGTGGCTTAAGAAGATTGCAGTCAATGTTTGCCTGAACCGGTTGGAACGCCGGGTAACATTAACACTTCAAAATGAGGATGCTCTCCCCGCCATTGACCCGGGTCCGGAGGCACAGACCATCGAACGGGAACAGACCCGCCAGGTGCGTAGAGCCCTCATGGCCCTGCCGCCGCGTTACCGGGCTGCCATTGAACTTCGCCATTTCCAGGAATTAAGCTATACCGAAATGGCCGAAACGCTCAACCGATCGCTCAGCGATATTAAATCGGATCTTTTCAGGGCAAGAAAAAAACTGGCAGAAATAATGCGACAAACACAATGAATCATCTGACTGAAAACCAACTCAATGAATATCTGGATGGCCTGATGGAAGCCAGCGCACTAGCTGCCTGCGAGGAGCATCTATCCGATTGTGCGGACTGCCAGAGCCAACTGGCAGTGCTGCAAAGCGTCTTTCAGGCGCTGGCGGCGCTGCCGGAAGCCAACCCGCAGCGTGATCTGGCGCCCTCAGTATTGAAAAACCTTTCAGAGCGCGGTTTCGGGTTGGGCTGGCGCTTGGCGCTCGCAATGCAAGCAGGTTTGAGTCTCGGGCTTCTGGTGTTCTTATCGCCCGTCATAACAGACCGTATCACAGACCATATCGCCGGGATCATGGCGGGATGGGCCGGCCGGTTGGCTACGCCTGAAGTCAGGATCCCCAATCCTATTGATTTCCATTTCACTACGCCTGCTATCCCATTATTTCATCCACCCACCTTGGCACTTCCAATCTCAATAACGCAGGCCAATTCGCCCATTTGGCTCATCCTGGGTATCGCAGCCTTGGCTCTCTTTGTTGTGGGAAATTTCAGCCTAGTTTTTCACAGCAGCTCCAAACCCTAAAAATGAAAAGAGGTGAATACCATGACGACATTAAATTCACTTGGTACATTGTTCTTCGCTGGGACTACATCCATTGCCCTGCTTATTGTCCTGAATCTGCTCCTACCAGTTAAAGTCGAACAAGCGGGGGAAAAACTCGAGAGCCAACCCGTCCGCTGCCTGGTCATTGGCTTGGTTGCGCTGGGCCTTTCGTTTGCGGTCCTATTATTACTTGGCTACTTAATCAATTTGCCAATCTTGCAAACCATGGCAAAAGATAATGTGCCCTATTTGTATGCAATCCACGGACTGGCACGGGTGATATTAACCCTATTGTTAATCTTGGTTGGGCTCAGTCTTATTAGCATCAGCGCGATTGGGCTGGCGGCCCTGGCCAACAGCCTGGGTCAGCGCATCGGGAAAACCAGATCATCCATCAATCCCAACCTGATCGGAACAACACTCCTAGTCTCCTCGGGGCTGGCACCCTTCCTGGGTTGGTTCATTGTCACTCCTGTTGCACTCTGCATCGGCTTTGGCTCGACTATCCAAACCCTATTCCAACACAATGCGAATCCGAAGGTCGTGGAATAGGTAGCCTTCCCAACTCGGGAAGAAGGAGAATCTTCCATGATGACTGCTATATCGATCCTGTCCATTTTATTGGGGGGCATGACTATTATTGCCCTGCTGGGAACTTTCGATATGTTCTTTCCAAAGCCGGTAACCCGTGCCCGCCAGAAATTGGAGGTTGCTCCATGGAAGAGCTTCCTGGTTGGGCTAATCAATGTGATATTCTGGTTCGTGATCCTGGTCATCTGGTTCGAATGGACCCAAGCTAACGGCGGCCCAGAGATGATGCCTTACTTATTCGGCACTGCATTAGCAATACTTCTGCTAATCGGGTTGATCTTGCCTGGCTTTCCTGGGCTGGTTGCCCTGGCAGGCTTGACCGGGGAGCGTTGGAACTCTTTATCATCACCCCTGGGAAAAGACCTGAGCGGCGGACTCTTGCTGGTATTGGCGTGCCTGACCCCTTACGTTGGCTGGTTTATTTTCACTCCGGCGGTACTTTGCACCGCCATCGGCGCGGGCCTGCTGACCTTTTTCCAGCGTGCCCCAAAACCACCCGTAGTGGAAGAAAAGCCGGCTTGAAATGAGTAGGCCACGCTTGTAGGTCACCCTTTAAGCGTGACCTACATTTGTCCTCACCTCACGGGCAATTGTTCTGCTGGTGCTGTTCGAGGGTTTCTGCGAAGTTGTGCAGGCCGGATTTGTCACAACGCGCCTGAAAGTAGAAGTAATTGCTTCTGGCAGGGGCAGCAACCGCCTGCAAAGCCGCCAGGCCGGGATTGGAAATCGGTCCGGGAGGCAATCCCGGATGGAGGTAGGTATTATAGGGCGAATCGACCTTCAAATCATCCAGGCTGAGCGGGGTGGTCCACCAGCTACCCTTGGCGGCATCGAAACCGAGGGCGTATTGAACGGTCGGGTCAGTCTGCAGCCGCATATTAACAGCCAGACGATTATAAAAAACCGAGGCGATCATGGGCATTTCCTCCGCCACAACCGCCTCGCGTTGGATGATCGAAGCCAGCGTAACCGCTTGGAAGACCGTCAGGCCGTGGCTGGAAAAACCACTCTGGAGGTCGGGGGTCAGCCCGGAAGAAAAACTTTGCAACAGCAGGAAGACCAGTTGATCGGCTGAGGTGGTACGCGGCAGGGTGTAATTGCCGGGTGAAAGGAAGCCTTCGGCACTCGCACCGGCAGGGAGAAAGCCGGGGGCGTTGGCAGGCGCAGAGGCAGACTCCAAAAAAGCTGCGGGGGTGATATCCAGCCCCGAGCTGGGCAGACTGGCGGCAATTTCCTCCATTCGCCAGCCGGGCAGGACGCTGAACGTCACCTCGGTCAGTGTGGTGGATTTCAGCATCTGGGCGATATCCCGACCGGTCTGCGCCGGGCTGAGCCGGTATGTCCCAGTCTGAATTATGGTATCCAAACCGGCCCAAAGCAGGTAGGTACGAAACGTTTGGGCGTTTCGGATCAGGCCGGCCTGTTCCAGGCGATCGGAAATCGAATTGACGCTTTCCCCCGGTTGGATGACAAAAACCTGTTCCACCCCAGCCGGATCACGCGGCTGGGTCATATCACCGGCGTTCCAGACCAGATCGAAGGCAGAGGTTAAACGCTGCAGGGAATTAAGCCTGGGCCCGGGTGCCCCGAAAGATTGCCAGGCTATCGCCGGAATATAGACAGCCAATGCAACCAGCCCGATGACAACCAGCAATACCATCACGAGAACCACGGGAATACAGGAACGGCGACGTTTCATGATTGTGGATTAGCGTCCAGATAGGATTGCAAGAGGGCAGTTGCGGCCAGATCATCGAGATGACCAGAACGGCCCTTGCGCGTAGCACCCATCTGGAGGCGAGCCGCGCGCGCGTCCCGGGTGGTAAACGATTCATCCCAGAATACAACCGGGATGCTTGTCTGCGATTTAATGGCTTCGGCAAAACGTATCGAGCGGCGTCCTTCAAAGGAAGGGTTTCCGTCATCATCAAATGACTGACCAATAACGATCAGACGGACTGCCTGGCTGGCAGCCTGTTCGGCCACGGCAGCGGCGTCCACCAGCCGTGCAACGTGCAATATCACTGCTAGCGGGTTAGCGATGGTACCGGTCGGGTCGCTGATGGCCAGACCGATGCGCTTAGAACCTGGGTCTACCGCAAGTATTCTCATGAAAGCAATCCTCAACCTGCTATCCGCACTCAGCCCCGAATGAAGACTGCTATACGAAATGGAAAAACCGGCAGCCAGGGCCACCAGGCAGGCGTCACTTTTATGGATGGCGCAGCAGCCAGTCGCAAAGAGGCAACCAGCCGCCTGCCTGCCGTAGCGAGACTGCACCCTTGAATCAATTGCATGGTCTTCAATGGATCAATCCGCGCACGTAAACTCCGCTGCGCGATTACTTTCCAGGAGGTATTCCCATCCGCGTTAGTCACGGGAGCGCCGGAAGTCGCGGTCGTCACTGCACTTGAGATGGTCTCAAAACCGGCCGGGAGGCTCGCATCCAGGGCCAGGCTGGCAAAAGAGAAGACATCCGCGGCGCGGGCATACTGCGCCTTGCATTGCATGTTCATTGTCAGGGATAGCGTGGACCCGGTTTGCCCATCCGCCGGAAAATAGGTCTCGGAGATTATTTGTGCCACCGCCAGAGTACTGGGGAAATAGGTATCCCCTTGACTGAGGGATTGAGGCAAAGACGTTTTACATTGATCCAGGATCTCAGATACAAGCGCATCATGCAGGTGGGTGCGATCATCTGCGGTCTGGATGGGTGCGCTGTGGTCAGAGCCACCTGTGGTTGGGCTTGGGTTGGTAACTGCCAGACTGGTACCCAGGTCACCTTCAAAGACAACCAACGTGTCAGCAGATAAATTTCCAGAAGAACCCGGTTCGACCGCCTGGACGGGAACATCCACTGTCTTGCCAACTCCGGCCGGCATGACCACATCCGTCGTTGTGGCAAACCGGACAGGTGAACTTCCGGAAGTCCGGATAACTGTCCCGGATGGGATATCCACCTTTCCGATGCTAAGGTTACGGAAGTGAGCCATACCCGCCGCCGGAGTGTTCGGTGTGATCACCGACCCGGTTACCGAGGCAGTCTTGCTTAGCTCAAAAACAGCGGTAGCCAGGCGGGCTGGCAGGTCGCCGGTCAGGGTAACCGTGGCTACCTTTGGGCTGGCGCTGAGGGAGATTGTCAGGCTTTGCAAGCGGGTCTCAGGCGTTAATACAACCGTCGCGGAAGGGAAAAAAAGTACCAGCAGGGCCAGCATTGCCAGAACAGCCAAAGTAAAAAAAAGCAAGCGGACGCCAAAAAGATTTCGCCAATGCCCCTCGGCAGCAACAGCTTCCCGCTGCATGCTTCGCAAATCGGAACTGGGTGTTCGTCTAACCGGGACCTCGACCGGGGAATTTGTGTGCCAGGTTCTCCGTTGGGCAATGACAGCCGTCTTATAGATCGGGATGCCCATTTCGCGGGCGGTTTGACGGATATCGGCGGACGGCGCCACAATGGCCAGCTGAGCCCCCAGGATAAGCGCATGCCGCTGGACCAGACGCAGATCCAGGGTCCGTTCCAGGATCCGGGAACGGCGCGGGAATACCAGCAGGATACGAGACGTTTTAGCCCATGCCATCTTGTCGCGGATGGAAGTCACGTCGTCATGCGTGTCCATTTGGATGACCTGCGTCTTCATCGTCCCCCATTATAACGTTTGAACGTTCAATAATACCACGGCCAAAAGTTCCCTATTTTGAGGGTTATTTGACGCCCTGGAAGTTGCCGGAACCATGAAAGAAAACGGCCCGATTATTTACCCTTTCACGCCAGAGATTCCCAAAGATTGAAGAGCCTATCAGAAAATTCAGGAGGAGTTAGCATTTTTGGTATGTGCGGCTTCGCCGCACATACCAAAAATGCGTTTCTTCAATAATTTTCTGATAGAGACCAAGCGTTACAACCAGCGCATGGGCACCCGATCCAGGACGCGGTTTTTCCAGACAGCCGTACCTGTGGCCGTCCTGATAAATGAGTGGGCAGCGACGATGATATAGAGCGCCAGGTCGAGCGGATAAATAAACGCAATATAGATCGGAAAATGAAAGCGCCGGGAAGTAATTATCCAAGTAATGATGGAGAGTGCCACGGAGATCGCAGCGAATCCCACTGGTATGAAAGTCAGGGGGACACGCAGCAAGTACAAAATAAGACCAACCACCGGCCCAAGAATAGCCAATCCCGCCAGCAGCCAGCCAATAATATAAGGCAGGATGCGATAATCGAATACCGCAAAAATGGTCTTGCTGAAACCACCAACCGCCTCCCGGAAGCCATGATACATGCGGCAGGTAATCTGCCGGGTGCCATCCAGTAGCCGCCATTCGCCCCCTTTGCTGATTAGAATGCGCCCCATGCAGACATCATCCACCACCTCAGTCCTGACCCTCTCGAAACCGCCCACCAGTTCGTAACCGGCGCGCCGGAAGAGCATGAACTGGCCAATGGAGATGGCAAGAAGCGCCAAATGCATTTTTTGCACCAGGCGAATGGGAATGAATGTGAACATGCCCCAGCACATAATCGGCACCAGCAAACGTTCCCCCCATGTAAGCATTTCCTCATACGGGAAGGCCGATACCAGGTCGGCATGCTCGGCAATCAGCGCCGAGACGCTGGTTCGCAGCATATCCGGGGTATAGCGGGTATCGGCGTCTGTGAAAAGGAACAATTCCCCCTTGGCAGACTGGTAGAGTTGATGGCAGGCCCAGTGCTTTCCAAGCCAACCATCCGGCAAAGGCGTACCCTGAATGACTTGCAAGCGGTTGTCGCAACAAGCCAGCTGCTCCAGGATCGAGGCAGTGTCGTCAGTGGAGTTGTCGTTCAATACAATTACTTCGAAATCCGGATAATCCTGAGCCAGCAGGGAGGAAATGCAGATTTTAATACTCTGCTCCTCATTGCGGGCTGGGACGAGCACCGACACAAAGGGATATTCTTTGGCAGGCGGGTACTGGTCAAAGCGCCGGACGGTAAAGAAGTTGATGAGGCTTGCGGCCAAACCAAACAAGAGAAAGAAAATGATTAAAATGGCGTACAGATGCCAGAACAAAATCAAGCCGGTTTCCTCCAGAACGAATATATTCTCTTTACTTGATCTATCCCATTCGGGCCGATAGAACGCGAAATTACGTGGGGCACACTCTGGTACTTTCCAAAAGGATTATACAACAATCGACTGCCTTACATCCGACTGTAATTTTCAAAGCAAACCGCTTCAGCATACGGATTATTCGAGATTACCTCTACACAATACTGCTACTGAACTGGTAGAAACCCACAAACGCATGGATGTTGACGGAAAGAAGGATCGGACATTTTGCAGATCATTTTGTTCGGATTTCCAGTCCTTCTTAAGGTTTCAGAGTTGGGATGGCCATTGGAGTGGTCGCATTGAGCACCACAATCAGGTCGTTCTTATTTCCAGGCCCGGACACCAGGAATAGAATCTCCATTCCTGTCTGACTGAATCCTGCGAATACCATTGATCCATTCGTATCGCTTTGCAACATCCAATTTGGAGCAGACAGTTTGTTTTTATAGAAGGTTTCCACGTCACCAACCGTTACCGGGGCCCGAAAACAATAGTAGGAGCCAATCAACGTTTGTACCACCTGTCCGGCGGTTGCTTGCGGCATCACCGGAATATCCAACCAGGTTTGCTTCGGGGGATCAGTTGGATTTGGGCATTGAGTCAACAATGAACCGGAAAGCCCCTGCATCTGTACGCCCTCTGTGGCAGCCACCATGGTCTGCTGGGCTACAAGAGTTTCCTGGGCTCCGGGGGTGGAATACACCGAAGTCAAAGTTTCGCCAATTCCGGGGATCGATGTCAAAATCGGAGGGATCGTGGCTGGCAGGGTTGCGGTTTCGCTCGGCAAAGGCGTAATGGTTTCCGTGGCAGTCGGGGCGATGGTCGCAGTTTCCAGTAATGGAGTATTCACAACTGCCAATGGCGTTTGCGTTGAAACGGGAATCTGGGTCACCTGTGCGAGCTTTGTAGCAGCATTACACGCCATCAACAGAAGCACAGACATTACCAGTAGAGATCTCTTTACCTGTAACATGCTATTCTCCTTTCAGATTTGAACCACAATAACCCAGATAGGCAGCCAATTCAATGGGAAATCAGTCCTGCCTCGTAGCTTCGGGTCTGAGTTTTTATTTCTCCATCTTTCAAAAAAAAGGGCGGACAAATTTGTCTGCTCTTTTCGAATTATTTGATCTTCGCTTCCAACCAGCCTGGTAAGCTGGCTAGCGCTTCGGGGATTTTTGTGGCATCCCGTCCGCCGCCAAAAGCCAGGTGAGGCGCCCCGCCCCCGCCCGCCCCCAACTGGCGGGAAACGTGCCCGACCAAGTCACCTGCTTTAATGCCCTGCTTGATCAGGTCCTGGGTCACTGCTGCCATAACGATCACCTGACCGGCACTGACGGTGGCGATCACACAAATACCGTGGTCGGGATATTTTTCCCGAAAACTATCAGCCAATTGGCCAAGGGTTTCCTTGTCCGCGCCAGGGAGTTGCATTGCCATAAAATGCACTCCTTTTACCGTTGTCGGGTTGGATAGCTGGCTGCGGAAAGCAGCCAGCGCCAAATCTGTTTTCAGCCCAGCCACTTGCTTGCGGGTGGCAGCCAACTCGTCCTGCATTTGTTCAGCTTTCTGCGGCACTTCCTCCACTGCAGATTTGAGCACACCGGCAGCTTGTTTGAGCAGCTTGAAACGCCTGGCAACCAGCCCATACGCGCCTCGCCCGGTCACGGCCTCGATGCGGCGAACGCCTGCCGCCGCCGAACTCTCGGAGATAATCAGGAATGCGCCTACATCCGAAGTACGCTCCAGGTGCGTGCCGCCGCATAGTTCATAGGAATGCCTGTGCTGCGGGTCGCCAATGGTGATGGTACGAACCACATCACCATACTTTTCCCCGAAGAGTGCCATGGCGCCTTCGCTTACTGCCTGCTGGCGCGATTTGCTAACTGATGTGACAGCATAATCGGCTGCCACGGCATCGTTGACCAGCTTCTCGACCTGCTCGACCTGCTCCGCCGTCATTGCTTCGGGATGGTTAAAGTCAAAGCGGAAGTGGTCCGGCGCAACCAGCGAACCGGCTTGGACCGCCTTTTGGCCCAGTACCTGGTGCAGCGCGGCGTGTAAAAGATGGGTGGCAGTATGGTTTCGGCGGATGTCATGCCGGCGGGCAGTGTCCACAGCTGCAATTGCCAGATCGCCGGTTTTCGGATGCCCAAAGACCAGTTCCCCCACATGGACGATGACGCCCGCTGAAGGCTTGCGCATCTCGGTTATTTCGATCTCCCAGGAGCCGTCGCTGGCACGGATCGTCCCGGTATCGGAGACCTGTCCGCCGGATTCAATGTAGAAGCCGGTTTTCGGCAATAATACCTCCACCCTGTCCCCGGCCCCGGCTTCATCCAACAACTGCCCATCCGCAACCAGGGCCAGCAGCGGCCCTTCGACCTGCAGCCATTCATAGGGGTTGTACTCCACCCCGTCCTTTCCCAGCCGGCCGGCTTTCTGGAATTCTTTGCGTATTCCAGCATAGAACTCGGCATCCTCCCCGCCCATCCTGCCCATGGCTTTGCCGCCTCCGGAAGCGAGGCGGTGCGCATCCATGGCAGTGCGGAAACCGGCTTCATCCACTTCCAGATCCTGTTCACGGGCAATATCGCGGGCGATCTCGAACGGCAGGCCATAAGTGGCATATAGATCAAACGCTTTGCGCCCATCCAGAGTCACCTGACCGGATTGTTTGAGTTCATCCAGCATGCCTTGCAAATAGGACGTACCTGATTCCACGGTGCGTGCAAAGCGGACTTCCTCGCGCCGCAGATTATCCAGGATGGCTTCCCGGCTTTTGACCAATTCCGGGTAAAAATCGCCGTAAGCAAGGATGATGCCTTCGGCAACATTCGACAGGAAGGGTTCATGCAGGCCAAGTTTCGTCCCGAAACGCGCTGCACGGCGGATGATCATACGACAGACGTAATTTCGCCCCACATTGCCCGGAACCACGCCATCTGCGATCAGGAAAGCCGCTGCACGGGCATGATCCGCGATGACACGGTATGGCGTGAAGTTGGCAATCATTTTTTCGGGTGAATCACCGGTCAAGGCACGCACACTATCCAAAGCACCCTGGAAAAGATCTATTTTGTAGTTCGAATCCACCCCCTGAAGAACGGAAACGATGCGCTCAAATCCCATGCCGGTATCCACATGTTTGGCAGGCAGCGGTTCGAGGGTATCCTTGTCGATGCGGTTGTATTGGATAAAAACGTTATTCCACAGTTCGAGAAAGCGGGTGCATTCCCCATTGACCCCGCATCTATGGGGTTTGCTGCGCAAGTTATCGAATTGCTCGCCGCGGTCCATGTGGATCTCGGAACAGGGCCCGCACGGACCTGTTTCAGCCATCTCCCAAAAATTTTCTTTGCGCCCAAAAAACAGGACATGCGCCGGTTCCATGCCGGGTTGCTGCTTCCAAATTTCAGCAGCTTCATCGTCAGTCGGGATATTGCCCTTGTCATCCTTGAAGCACGTGGCATACAGACTTTCTCTAGGTAGGCCCCAGACATCCGTGAGTAGTTGCCAGGCCCAGGTGATGGCTTCCTGCTTGTAATAATCGCCAAATGACCAGTTGCCGAGCATTTCAAAAAAAGTGTGATGGCTGTCATCCCGCCCGACCTCGTCCAGGTCGTTATGTTTTCCCGCCACGCGCAGCACCTTCTGCGAGTCAACCGCGCGGGTATAAGGACGCTTGTCGGTGCCCAGGAAGACATCCTTGAACTGGACCATACCGGCGTTAGTGAAAAGTAAGGTCGCATCCCCGCCCGGAACGAGTGAAGCGGAAGGGACGAAGGTATGCTTGTGTTCAACGAAAAATTCAATAAAGGTCTGTCGAATTTCCGCGCCGGTGGGTTTCTGGGTCATTCATACTCCGATTGAAGGCTAAGATGGGCGAATTATACACAACTATCAAAGGAGTGGGAAACGATTATCAATCTGAAATCTAATCATCCATTATGCATCTCTCAAATTATAGTAGAACCGCAGATCCAGATGGCAGAGGATGCAGCCAGCCATCTAAATGCCGGCGCAAGCATGGATTCGGTTGTACCCTCCACCAAAGTGGAGGTCGCCGACAGCCTGGCTCCTTTCTTGATCGTGTTTGACAATTCTGGAAAGGTATTGGCTTCCTCCGCTACTTTACATGGCAAGTTACCAGCTTATCCTATGGGTGCGCTGGATTACGCCCGGCAAAATGGTCAGAATCGGGTTACCTGGCAACCTGAAGCCGGCGTGCGCATGGCAACGGTGGTCGTACCTTATAATAGTGGTTCGTGATGGCAGGACGGTCTCTCACCGAGGTTGAAAAACGCGAGAGCCAGGTGGAAAGCCTGAGCGGATTGGCTTCGCTGGGCATCTGGGCCGCCACACTTATAGTCATCATCCTGGGAGAACTGCTGGGACGCCAAAAAAGCGCTTGATGGTATACTCGGGACAAGGAAGGAACTCCTGGATGCCTGATACCCCCCGTCAGTCACGCAAGCCACTCGTCGCCACTATTCTCCCAGTGTTTAATGAGGAACTAAATGTTTCCGGTGTTCTGGATGTTTTACGCGCCAGCAGCATTCTGGATGAGATCATTCTTGTCGACGATGGCTCATCGGATAAAACCTTCGAAATCCTGAGCCGGGCTACCGCGCTCGACCAGCGCATGCAGGTGATCCGCCATGACCAGAATAGAGGCAAAGGGCAGGCAATTTTCAGCGGCTGGTCTGCCACTTCCGCACCAATCCTCTTGCTGCTGGACGCAGATCTCAAAGACCTGACTCCTGAACATATCCTAGCCCTGGTGGCGCCTGTGATAGACCATCGGGCCGATATGACCCTCGGCCTGTTCCAAGGCGGCCATTTTAGCACCGATCTATCGCACCGGCTCTCGCCATTCCTGACCGGCCAGCGTGGCTTGCGGGCGGAATTGCTTAAGAACATCTCACATGAGGCGGCTTCCGGGTATGGTTTTGAAATTGCATTGACCGTAACGGCAAGCCAGCATAATTATCGTACCCAGGTTGTCGCGCTCAGGGGCGTCTGGCACCCGTCGAGCGAATTCCGGTCAGAACGCGGGTTCTGGGGTGGGCTGCTTTGGAAGTTGCACATGTACGGCCAGATCCTGCGGGCATGGTATATATCCACCCGTGCGCACTATCCCAAAGAAAAGGCTTTCTTCTCGGATATCAGTAAATTCTAAACCGCAGTGCGTAAAATCATCGCGATCATCCTACCTGTTTTACTCCTGGCAACCTGCAATCTTCCCCATTCCATTCCGGCCACTGTCACAACGACGGCCAATTCCCATAACTGTTATTTAAACTGGGCCTCCCAGCCCCTGCCTGATCTTTCTAGGCATGTCCAGGCTGCCATCAACGCAGCCAGGCTGAAAGATGTCGGTGCGAACGCTCAGGCATATGGAGAGAACTGCTACGACTCCCAGACCAACAAACCGGTCAGTTTCAGTACCCTGGAAACAGATTTTTACATTACAGTGAAAGTTGCCAATCTTACCGACCAAACTAATATGGGGAATTTGCTCGAAAGGATCCTGGTTGTTCTGGATACCTTTCCTGCAGGTAAAATACCCGGCCCACAACCGGGAAGCATTTCCGTTTCCTTCCGGGGTGGAAGCCAGGAACTGAATCTAACCTTTACCGTAACGGCAGGGAAATCTGCGCGCTTGCAAGGATTGCATGACGCTGCGCTATTCGAAAAATTGCAGAACAAGTGAATACGCTTTTATAATATTCCCCATGACATTCAGCATTCTGCATATCTTTGGCTTCACCGGGACAGGCTTGATTATCCTGGCTGTTCTTTATCCCTCGTTGGTGTACCGAGGCAAACTCGGCGAGCGCTTTTCTTTGCTCAACCATTTCATCTCCGAACTCGGTGAGATTGGCGTTTCACGCGCAGCCTGGATTTTCAATACCGGTCTGCTGCTGGCCGGATTGGTAATGCTTCCTTATGTGGTCGGGCTGGGAATTGCATTCGGGAGTCTTTTAGGCTGGCTGGGAACTGCTGCAGGAGTAATCGCAGTACTGGGCGTAGCAGCAGTGGGAGTTTTCCCAATGAACAATATCCAGGCCCACAAGATCGCCGCAACAACCTATTTTCGCGCCGGACTGGTAATGGTCTTTTTCTTCGGGCTGGCCATCTTCTTCCAGCCATCCGGAAAGGTGATGATCCCTCTGGCAGCCAACCTGCTCAGCCTGCTGGCTTTTCTTGCCTATGGAGCCTTCCTGGCATGGCCACTGTTCAGAGAAAAAAAGCAAACGCCCACAGATAGCCTTGAGCCGGAACAGGAACCCGAACGCCCGCGCATTTGGGCATTTCCAGCCTTGGAATGGCTGGTATTCTTTTCCACCATTGCCTGGTTATTTGGAATCACATTCTTCATATAAATACAAATTTATAAATAGAAAACTGGTGGTTTATATGCCACCAGTTTTTTTGTTACATTTTCATTAACTTTTCCAGCAGTTTCGTCTCTTCTCCTTCTGTGCCCACTTCTCCATCCAGCCAGGCCTGGCGCAAGCGTGATAAGACCTTCTGGTAATGCGGGCCCGGCGGAAGGCCGAGTTTCTGCAGATGGTAACCATTCGTTTTCGGTTTGACGTGCCGCCAAGTTTCCAGATAATTGATTAAATTCTGGCGCGCTTCCCCATCCGGAACAGACAGGCACACCACGTAGACCGCCGAAAGCGGTAGCCCTTCGAGCCGCGCCACACACTGGCTGGGTTTTATATTGGTCAGGGAAAGTAAATCAGTGAACAGGGCCGAGGCAGCCAAAAGGGATCCCTGTAATTTCGCATGAAAGTGCAGGCGTTGTTCGAGGCTTTCGATGCCATTCAAAGGCAAATCCAGCAGCCAGAAATGCCAGTTGAGGAAATTCCTGCCTGCGAAAGGTGGGACGGTCTTGATGTTTCGATTCCTTTCCGTCCGCCATCCATTGATAAAACGCTTCCGCTTTTGGTCATTCCATGCCAGCGCAGGGTGGACCGGTTGCAGCAAATCCAGCTCCGCCAGGCGCTTGAGCATGGCAGCGGCTTTCTCTTCGTCCAGGATTAAATCCAACTCATGCCGGATGCGCTCGGCCGAGAGTGAGCCGACCAATGGACGGGCTGGCGGGATAAGCATCAATGTCTCCGGGGCGATCCGGAAGCCATAACGCTGTTCATAGCGGACCGCGCGGAAAAGCCGGGTCGGATCGTCCAGGAAGGAATGGGAATGAAGAACACGCACCAGGCCGCCTTTCAGGTCATTCAGCCCGTCCAGCTCATCGTGCAGTTCCCCCCAATGTGCCCCATCCAGGCGCAAAGCCAGGGTATTGATGGTGAAATCGCGCCGAACCAGGTCTTCGCGTAGCCGTCCGGGTTTCACGGTTGGCAAGGCACCGGGATGTTTGTAAATTTCTGACCGGGTGGAACTAAAATCAAGCGCATGGCCATCGGAATCAGGGCGAAACCATTGCGCGGTCCCAAAGCGGACGTGGCCAGTCACCCGACCTCCGTATTCTGCAGCCAGGGCTTTGGCGAGGGCGATGGCATCGCCTTCCACGACCAGATCAAAGTCCGCTGCCGGGATATCGAGCATCAGGTCCCGCACGAACCCTCCAACCAGGTAGAGTGGCAGCTGGCGCGTACCGGCCGCGTCTGCCACGATCCTCAGAAGCGTCAGCATCTGCGCAGATAGGCTTCGTTCGAGATTAAATTCCGGATGGATTAATACGTCAGGCATGGTTTGTACTCTGATTATATAGCAATCTGAGGCATTGCCATTCCCAATGGTAGCAAACCCAGGCCAAGGATCCAGTTTGGGCAATGCTGGAGGCGCAACTTGAATTCTTGCCCCCTTAAAGCACAGTGGCAATGGCATCTAATGGACAGCAAATAATTTCTCACGAATAATACCAAAGGTTGGAAAAGATTCAAAACGGGAAACGGCAGGTTGTTTTCCTAGAACCATTCTCATAATCGGGTATAATCTCCGCCATGAAATTGGAACCGTTCCCGGTCCCTGCCATGCAGAAACCCACCAGGTCAGGTTAGGTTCAGTTCGTCACACACACCGGCGGCTCCCAGACCTGGAGAGCCGCTTTTTGTTCGAAATGCGACTTACGATTGCCTATGGATATCAAAGACCTGACAGAACGCATGCACCTCTTCGTCCGCTCCAAGGGCTGGTACGAACCTGACAGCCGTCGTCCGCAGACGCCGCGCAACCTGGCAATATCGCTCTCGCTGGAAGCCAACGAAGTACTCGAGCACTTCCAATGGCAGGCTGACCTGAAAGGCAGGGACGAATTTGCCAGCGAATTGGCCGATGTGGGCTTATACCTTTTACAATTGGCCTCCGTCTCCGGGATCGACCTCGAGCAGGCAATTTTAAAGAAACTCGAAACCAACGCCTCCCGAACCTGGGATGAAAGCCCAGAGAAACCTCCCATTCCCTGATCCCCTATCCCCTATTTTCTATTATCTTTTCTCTCTCTGATTACCATGAACATCACCATTTTCGGCGGATCCCAACCCCAACCCGGCTCCCCGGCTTACGCGCAGGCCTATGAATTGGGTAAATTGCTCGCATTGGCCGGGCACACCGTTCTGACCGGTGGTTACATGGGCACCATGGAAGCCGCCAGCCGGGGCGCCTACGAGGCCGGCGGGCACGTCATCGGCGTGACCTGCGCGGACATCGAAGCCTGGCGTGGTTCGCGCGCCAATGCCTGGGTGAAGGAGGAACGTCGTTTTGCCACTTTGCAGGAACGCCTGAACGAACTCATCCTGGCCTGTAACGCTGCGATTGCCCTGCCCGGGGGTCCCGGCACGCTGACTGAGATCGCTATGACCTGGAACTTAATGATTGTGGATTCGATCCCCCATAAACCGCTGATTTTAGTCGGGGATGGGTGGAGGGCATTGATTGAATCGTTTTATAATTCATTCGAGACCTACATTCCCCAGAAACAGCGCATATTCTTACAATTTGCGGCCAATATTCAGAAAGCGCTCGAATTGTTATAGTTTGGATAAAATCCAACTACATAGCTCTCGTGAAAATGCCAGGGATCTTCGCCAGCAAATGATCCTGGATGCTAAAGCAAGCGGTCAAACAAAGCTGATAGTAGCTCAATGGGATAGCGTTGATGAAATTACAGAATTAAAATCGGATCCGGGAGATTGGGTAAACTCTTGCGCAGCTAAATATTATGGAGAAAAGAGCATCATTGCTGTAGAAAAATATCAGAGAATACCCGCATATCCGATTGTAAATTAACCGACTGAATGGAGTAAAGCATGTCCGACGAAAAACTAACCCCTCAAAATGTAGATTTCTCCGAATGGTACAACCAGATCGTCCTGCGCGCAGAGATGGCCGACTATGCCCCGGTACGCGGCTGCATGGTCGTACGCCCGTACGGCTGGGCGCTGTGGGAAAATATCCAGCAGGCGCTCGACCGTCGCTTCAAGGAAACTGGCCACGTTAACGCAGCCTTCCCGCTCTTCATACCGATGTCCTTCCTCGAAAAGGAGAAGGAACACGTGGAAGGCTTCTCGCCCGAACTGGCTGTGGTTACCATCGGCGGCGGCGAAAAGCTGGAAGAACCACTGGTGGTGCGCCCCACCTCCGAAACCATCATTGGCTACATGTACTCCAAGTGGATCAAGAGTTACCGTGATCTGCCGGTATTGATCAACCAGTGGGGCAACGTGGTACGTTGGGAACTGCGCACACGCCTGTTCCTGCGCACCCTGGAGTTCTACTGGCAGGAGGGTCACACAGCCCATGCCAGCGAGCCGGAAGCACGTGAAGAGACCATGCGCATGCTGGATGTCTACGCCGACTTTGCCATCAATGAGGGCGCGGTGCCTGTGATCAAGGGCGTTAAAAGCCAGGCCGAAAAATTCGCCGGGGCAAACCTGTCTGCCTCCATCGAGGCAATGATGGGCGACACGCGCGCTTTGCAAGCCGGTACATCACACTTCCTCGCCCAGAACTTCGCCAAGGCTTTCAACATCCAGTTCCTGGATGAGAACAACACCCAGCAATATGCCTGGACTACCTCCTGGGGTCTCAGCACCCGTTTCATTGGCGCCATCATCATGACACATGGCGATGACCAGGGATTGATCCTGCCACCCCACTTGGCGCCCTTCCAGGCTGTCATCATCCCCATCTTCAAATCAGACCCTGAAACTGCCGCCGTCATGGAGAGTGTACGCCGGGTCGAAGCCGAGCTCAAGGCTGTCGGCGTGCGTGTCAAAGTGGATAACCGCAAAGAGGTGACGCCCGGATTTAAATTCAACGACTGGGAGATGCGCGGAGTGCCTCTGCGCATCGAGATCGGCCCCAAGGATATCGAAAAAGGCACCGTAGCCCTGGCCCGCCGGGATAAACCCGGTC
>Ga0187853_10000885_pt1 | contig 29360 bp, 30 predicted proteins | sample June2016WEW_6_10_2_FD_132417 | JGI IMG/M metagenome (GOLD analysis project Ga0187853, IMG submission 132417) | Peatland microbial communities from SPRUCE experiment site at the Marcell Experimental Forest, Minnesota, USA - June2016WEW_6_100 | ecosystem: Environmental > Terrestrial > Soil >... | reverse complement strand
GTCGAAGTATGCGCTTACGCGGCGCCAGGCAGCTGCCTGGGCTTCGATATCGTCAACAGTCTGACTCTGACCCACCTGCTGACCAAAACCTGGATCGAGATGCAAGCCCAGGCCGGCGCGCCCTGGCTTGGCGCCCTTGACGACCCCGAAGCCTTCCTGAGTGAGCGCGGCTGGCAGGCCTGGATGACACAGATCGGCCAACCCGACGCTATTTACGGGCGGCAATATCCGGCCATCCCGGTGCGCATGGCCGGCATCCCGCACAACTGGTACGTCACAGCCTGCAAAAAAGATTAACCGCAGAGGCGAAAATTAAATGGGGTACCCTAACCGTCTCGCTGAGACAGCTGCCCTGCTGGCAGGTTGACTCTTGGGCGGCAATGATGTACTACTACACGGAGTGGAAAAGCCCATCCGTTATTGTTTTCAGCCAAAATGTCATCAAGAAGTTTAGAAAATGCGCAGTCTCCAAAGTCGATTAATCGTGTTCGCAATGAGAAACAGCCATTACCTTCGGTTCCAGCTGAAACGCGAAGAATGGACTCAGAACACCTCCATCCCGCACTTTCGTCAGCTGTGCGAGGCAGCCAACAACCGGATGAAGATGCCGGATGGAGTTGCCGTTTCTCCCGTTGTCATTCCGGGTGTTACCGGCATTCAAAACCGGCACGCCGAGTGGCTGATACCTCCGGAAGCGACAAAAAACAAAGTGATCCTGGATACCCTGGGGGTATGAATTTGGAAAAGTTCAGTTATTAAGCCGATTCTTGCACCTCGGCTTCTATTTGCACAAACCTACGTTTGTAACTGCCAAATTGGCAAATTGCACGAGTCCGGAGTTATGCGAGAATTGTGCATCGAGTCTTGAGTTATAAGAGAATAATTTTCATTCTTTTCAAGGATCCCCCGTTTTTTACCCATAAAAAAATGAGTCTAGTCGGGAGTTAGTTGAGACGGGACATAATGGTGTTCAGTCTAGTCTACCTCTGGGCTAGACTCGATTCCTTCTTATAACTCTGGACTGGCACACCGGTTGTTGAATTCGAGTCTACAGTAACTCCGGAATCAAAGAGCGAAAGCAAATTCTGCTTTCGCTCTTTGATTTTGCAGGCAAGGTAACAAGTAGATTGAACAGAAAGTCAACCTTTGCAAGCAAATACTCCGCAGCCGACGAGGATGGTGTGGAACCACAATAAAGTTGTATGTTCGAGTAGCATTCTCAGCGCGCTTTTTGTTCTAAATCGGTAGATAAAGTTGTTTACCAGATCATGAATCCTTCCTAATTATATAAAGATTCTGTTACTACTCATCCCGTGAAGGGCTCGAATAAAAGATTAGTGTAGGTTGATTCTTTACAATAAAGTTGAACCGAAGGCCATTAGGTTGTACTATGCGCGTTCTATAAAACAAGAGAGTGCGGATAGTGTTCCACTCCCGTTCTTTGTAAGCTCTCTGTTACGCTAGCATCTCTTATTTTTTGTCGAGCAGAACGCTGCATCCAAGTACATGTGATGCTGTTATTGGGGTATTCCTCTCACGACCTTGACAAGGAAGAAAGGATAGAATAATATTCAATCAACCAGTTGGTTGAATGAGGTGATTATGGCCACAAAACAAATTCCACCCAAAGATCGTCGTAAAGAGTTAATCCTGACTGCCTACGATCATATTGCCAAAAGAGGCTTCGAAGGTTTAAGGGTGCGTGCTGTTGCAGAAGAGGTTGGCATCAACAACGCCACACTGCACTATTACTTCCCAACTAAAGAAGACTTAATTAAAGGTGTAGTGGATTATATGATCGAAAAGTTCAGCACGTCGAATAGCTTCGAGTCTGCCGCTAAAGAATCCCCAGATGCTTGGAAAGAGATGCTTGCCGAACTGGAGGATGCCCGCCACCGATTTCGCGATGCCCGCGATCAGATAGTGGTTTTTACCGAACTACTCATCCGTTCGCTGCGTGACCCAGCCATTGCACAGATTTTCAAGAAGCTCGATGAGAGTTGGCGAGGTTACCTGGTCAGCATTATTGAGCAGGGTATCCGGCAAGGAATTTTTAGAGCAGAGCTTGATCCTACTGTCACAGCGACGCTGATAATGGTTCAAATCAAAGGGTTTGGTTATCAGATGCTTGGAGAACCCGACCAAACAATCGCGAACGAAGTCTTCGATCAGATGGCCTTGCAAGTTGAATCCTGGTTGAGTGGCAAATTCAAAGAATAACAGAAGGCACGCTCTCGATTTGTAAAGTAAATAAGTCACCTGATAAGGAGCATTAAAGATATGTCCACAAATCAAATCAAACGGTTACGGGTTGCGGTGATCACCCTTATCGGGTTGCTGGCAGTCCAATTTGAATTCGGGATGGCCGTCAACCTTTCGAATTTGCCTTCCCTGGCTCCTTTCGGCTTCTCATTCCCCACTATCTTGAGAGCCCTTAATCAGGCAGGCGCTGTAGCAGTAGTTCACGCTGTACTGGGAACCATTTTGACAATCCTCTCTCTGGTCAGCCTGATCATGGCACTGGGATCGAAGATAAGGAGTGTGCAGATATTTGGAGGGTTGGGCTTTCTGGCTATGGCCCTGGCGGAGATCAATGGAGTGATTTTCGTCCTTTCCGGTTTTCAGAACGATAATTACTCCCATGGGATGGCAACCATGTTCATCTTGACATTCGGGTTTTACTTCCTAGAACTGTACTTCATGAAACCAGTTGCTAAAACTAAAGCCGAATAGATTCATGAGCCAATTTATTAATAAATAAAGGTTATCCGAAATGTCTGAGAAAAAGAAAATAATTCTGACGGGAGCCACTGGCTTTATCGGCGGTGCAGTAGCCAGAGAAGTGCTCAAAAAAGGTTACGACCTGGTAGTTTTCTCACGAAACCCGGAAGAAGCCGCCCATAAAATCCCCGGCGCAACAGAGTATGTAGAATGGCAACCTCAAGAAAATGGAGCATGGGCGCCCGCACTTGATGGCGCGTATTCTGTGATTCATTGTGCTGCTCCGTCCCTTTTTGAAAGACGTTTCACCAGGCAAAATGCCCAGGAAGCTCTTACCAATCGCATTATCAGCACGCGCGGCTTGGTAAATGCAATGGCACATGCAAATTCCAAACCCAGCGTTTTTATCAGCAGCGCTTCACAAGGCATTTATGGGTTCGATATCGTAAGCAACAAGCCAGTAGATGAGAATTCGCCTATTGGAACTGATTATTGGGCGCAAGACAGCCAACCGTGGGAAGACGAAGCCTTTAAAGCGGAGAAGCTCGGAATCCGCACTGTTATCATGCGCACCGGTTATGTGCTGGGTGAAAATGGTGGTGGGTTGCCTTACCAGGTCAGGCAAGCTCGGAAAGGACAGAGTGGCATTAGTCAACCTGGGAATACTTACTGCTCGTGGATTCACTTACTGGACGAAGCACGCCTATATGTATTTGCTCTGGAAAACGAACGGGTACGCGGGCCCATGAATTGCACTGCACCTAACCCGGTAACCAATCAAGAATATGCCGACCTACTTGGCAATGCGGTTGGTAGACATGTCGGACTAATGCCTTACTTCATGGTTCGGCTATTCGTCGGAAAGGTAGCGGAAATCTACGCACGTCAAAAACGTGTTATCCCAAAGAAAGCTCTGGAGCTTGGGTTTTCGTTTGAGTATGCCACGCTAGATAAGGCTCTGGCGGATTTGGTACCGCGCATTAGCGAGTCTTGAAAACCATATGAGGCTGACCCACACCGATTAACGAACAGCGGCGCCAGCCGGTTAGAACCTTGCATTTTGGGCCCAGCCTCTATCTGGCGCCTAATAAGGAACATTCTAGTTTTATTTCAGCCGAGGAACAATCCGATGACCGAAAAGCTTACACAACCAACCACAAGCAACGAAGGCTCGCAGCGAGAGGACCGAACCAGCCAATACCAACAGCCAATCGTGACACTCAACAACACAGCCGGTGTGCTGTTCATAAGCATCCTGGCATTTTCTTTGCTCGTAGCGTTACTGCGCCAGCAGGCGCACTACCACGAGTTGGCAATGCAATTGGCGAAGCAACAGTAATTCACCGATCTGACGTCATTCATCCCTCTTCCTCCTACGGAAATTGATTCGAATATTCTATTTATCTCCTTGCGTATCCGCACAAGGGCCTTGAAGTCTCAAATCCGCGTAGTACTATCTCAACCGTTCACAAGAATGGGCTGTCCAATTTGGACGCACTATATCAGGCCTGACCGGTACTCCCTATCTACCAACCAACATCACCGCTGAGACGGCTGAGTAGTAAATGATCCCCTCGATATCCACTTAGCTCAGCGAGTGCCAATCATCCATTAGACCTCTTGCAAAAGTGTTTGTAGGATAGGCTTTCAACTCGCTAAATGTTTTTTGCATTGGCCTGAAAGCCCAACCTACTCGCCAAATGTGTCCTATGAAAGGTGTTTGAAACCTGCATTCTACGTATCATAATCAAAAAAACAATATTCTGCTTTACAAGAATTGTTCGTGAAATTCATGGCGATGTGGTGCCGAAAATGCTCCAATATAGAAAATATTTACAAAATTCTTCGCCAATTGGATATAAATGAGGGTGTTATATTTATGAGGTGGAATTCAGATTATACTAGATTGTTCGCTTTTTCCGGGTGGACAGCAAGCCCACAATCCGCTGAGCTGCTGGGATCTTGTGAAGAACACGCAGAACTTACGCAAACTGCTGGGAGGCTTAGAAAGGATGAATTGAGATGGTATTCGAGTATGCAACGATTGGATTTGCCTCTATTTTTTTTGCCATTCTTGTCCTGCTCCATTTCCTTAAACGGGAATTCGATCCGACCTGGCGTATGATCAGTGAATATGAAATCGGGCGCTTTGGTTGGATGATGAGAATAGCTTTTTTTTGTTGGGGCGCAAGCGCGCTGGCTCTTTTAATCACTATTTGGCCCTCATTGGGATCTATAAGCGGGACGGTAAGTCGCGGGTGGCTCATTTTGATCGTGATTGCTCTATTCGGGGCAGGGATTTTCAAGACCAACCCTATTACTGAAACTGCTTCCAACCCGACCAATACACTTCACATGCTATTTGGAATGATCGTCATTCTTACTTTCCCAATTGTCGCCAGCTTAACTGTTCACAGTTTGCTCCAAAATGAAATATGGGTACCAAGCCATGGTCAGTTGATATTTGGAACGGTCCTGGTTTGGACAGGATTGATCGCCTATTTTGCTTCTATAATCATCTCCAGAATCATTCATCCTTCCATTGGGAGAGTTGGACCGAAAGTTTACCAGGGCTGGCCGAACAGGTTTATGGCAGCCACTTACGTTATTTGGTTAATCATGGTTGCAGTGAATGCGCTGCGATTTTTATAAGGTTCGATTTGAGAAATCAAACAATTCAAGGCTGCCCAAACCCCCTTTCCTGAAAGAACCGTGCAGAGGCGGAGGTGGTTACTCCCTGCGCTTGCCCTTTCAGGAACCGACGCTGCGAAGGCGCAGCGCGGAGTGCGCCGGGGCTGAACCCATTGAATCAAGCTGATATATAATTAAGCACATCCATGAGCGATCCTGACGGCGCGTCTGCGCGAAAAGCAGATCAATTGCTGCATACCAAGCTTATGCCGCCCCGCCCGCATGCGGCGGTCATTCCACGCGACAACCTGCTGGCGCGGCTAGACGCCGGTCTGACGAAGAAACTGACTCTTATCACTTCACCGACTGGATTTGGCAAAACTACTCTTGCCAGCATGTGGGCTGCCAACGGCAGCTTTGCATCGGCATGGGTGACATTGGATGGGAACGACAACGACCCAACGCGCTTTTGGAAATATGTGGTCTTGGCCTTGCGCACGTTCGATCCGGCGCTGGGAAGGGCAACATTGTCGGCGCTGGCTGCACCCCAGCCGGCGCCTACCCAAACACTGCTGGCTGCGTTGATCAACGACATGATGGGCGGGGAGGAGCGGCGCGTGCTGGTGCTGGACGAATACCAAAGCATCACGGCGCCCGAAATCAACGAAGGCATGGCTTTCCTAATCCAGCAACTGCCGGAAGCATACCACTTGGTGCTGATCAGCCGCAGCGAGCCGGCCTTGGACCTGGGTCTTTTAAGGGCACGGGGTGAGATGGCGGAGATAACGAGGGCGGATTTGCAATTCAGCCTGGTGGAAACGCAGGCATTCCTGCGCGAAACGTTTGGCGGCGAACTGGCGCCCGACATGGCGATACTGCTGCAGGAACGCACCGAAGGCTGGGCGGCGGGCCTGCGCCTGGCCAGCCTTTCGCTGCAAAACAAGAACCCTGAAGAAGCCGAGAAAGTCATCCAGACCTTCTCGGGCAAGCACCGGTATGTGTCGGACTACTTGATCAAGGAAGTCTTCGACCGGCAGGACGAGGCGGTGCAGAATTTCCTGCTGCGAACATGCTTCCTGAACCGCCTGACCGCCAGCCTTTGCGACGCCCTGACAGATGCGATTACGGGGGCAAGCACACTAGAAAAGCTCGAACGAGCCAACCTGTTTCTCGTGCGGCTGGAACACGCTGGCGAGCAGAACTGGTACCGCTACAATCCCCTGTTCGCGGAGTCGATCCAGGCGCTGGCCAAACAGCGCCTGGATAAAGGAGCTATCAGATCGATATTCGAAAGAGCCAGCGAGTGGTATGAATATCACGGGCTGTACGACGATGCCATTGAAAGCGCACTGAGCGCAAAAGAGTACGTACGGGCAATCCGGCTGATCGAAAAATACATCGAAATCCACGACATGAGCGAGCTGCAGACGCTGGGACGGTGGATCGAAACAATCCCACAGGCAGAGCTTCTGCAGCACCCGACAATCTGCTTCACGGTAGCGCAGGTAATCCTGTATTCGGGCGACCGGTTCGCGGCAGCGACGGCGGCAATACTGGAACCCTACCTGGGGGCAGCCGAATCGACATGGCATTCCCAGAATAACCGCTCCCGACTAGGACAGGTGCTCTCTTTACGTGGGACGATTGCCTGGTGGCAGGGCAACCTCCAGAAGGCTTGCGAATATGCGCGCCAATCGTTGGACGACCTGCCGGAGTCGGAGGCGCTGTGGCGGGGCAACAGCCTGCTGATTGTCGGTCAGACGGCCCTGGAGGCAGGGCGGGTGCTGGAAGCACAGGAGAGCATACTGGAAGCGCGGGCGCTCTCGGGGGCAGCCCAAAACAACTATGCTGTGCTGGCGGCGACGCAATTATTGAGCAAGGTCTTCTATGAGCAAGGAGAGCTGGAACAAGTCGAACTATTAGGCCAGCAGATCCAGAGTGAGGCGGTGGGGGACGAGTCGATGCTGGACGACCAGGGAGAGGCTGCCCTAATCCTGGCCGGGTGCGCTTACGAACGGAATGAACTCGATAAGGCAAAGCAATATGCCGCGCACGCCCTGGAGTTGGGCGAACAACGCTGCAACGAAATGTTGCAAGCGCAGGCCAGTATCCAAATGGCCCGCATCCATGCGGCGGAAAATGAGTGGAGAGAGGCGCACAACCTGCTAATAGCACAGCTAGGGCGCTTGCAAATCCCGGCAAGTTTGGGCAAAATACAAAACGAACTGCAGAGACTGGCCATGCAAACGGGTGAACTCTCAGGACTCGAAGAGGAACTGAGCGCCTTGGCGGCGGGAAAGCAGGAAGGCATATCCTCACAAAAGGAAGAACAAGGCTTTATGTTGGCGCGTCTGCGGATTGCCGAAAGACGGACGGAGGAGGCACTAGCCTTGTTGGAACCATGGAGACGGGATGCGATAGAGAACGGTAGGGTACGCAGCCAGGTGGAGGCGCTTTGCCTGGAAGCGTTAGCGCAGAATTCCAACCCGATAAAAGCCGCCAAGACGCTGGCCCAGGCACTAGCCGCCGGAAAGGAAAGGGGCTTTCAACGCATCTACCTGGATGAAGGGATGCGGATGGCAGGGCTGCTACGGGCAAGCCTGCCCAGGCTGGCCAACCGGACTCTACGGCTGTTTGCCACAACCCTGCTGCATTCCTTCCCCCCTGAAATGCAAGCCCAAGCAATGGAAGGTGAAGGGGCGGCGCGGAGTGAGGCGTTGAGCGCCCAGGAGTTGCGCGTGTTGCGGCTGCTGGCGGCGGGATATTCCAATCCGGCGATCGCACAGGAACTGGTAGTCTCCACCAACACCATCAAGACGCAGGTAAAGAGCATCTATCACAAGTTGAACGTTAATTCGCGCTCGGAAGCACGGGATGTGGCACGGGCACTGCACCTGCTGGACTGAATCACCCGCACAATCACCCGAAATGGGTGAAGCCCAAAAGCTTGCCAGAACCTACAATGTGGTCATCAAATAACGGGTAAGAGAAAGGAATTCGAAATGACCCAACGATCCATGCGAGCAGACAGTAACCAGACTATCATTATCAAAGTGGGCACCAGCGTGGTGGTTAAAGGCCACGACAGCGACATGCTGGTGGCTGAAACTAAGGGCAAGTGGGGGCTCCAGATTGAACGCCACAGCGCCAACCAGTTTGCGCGCGCTCGCGCCGTGGTTGGTGAAACGGTGCTCTTCGACATTAAGCTGAATAAACCCGGCTCCCAGCCAGACGAAAAAGGATTGGACGAAGTCATCGAAGTAAAAATGGGCACCAGTGGAGAAGTGTTCGTGCCGTTTTCATCCAACCTGAAGATCTATGCCGGCAAGGATATCGACGTGCAGTCGGTCAGAGGCCAGGTGGATGCCTTTTCAGGCCGGAACCTGGGCATGGTTAACGTCACCTGCCTGGGCAACGCCTCGGCCGGCCGCTCGATGCAGATCGACTGCCAGAGCATGCTGGGCAGCGATGTCACCTATACCGCCGGTCGCGATCTGCGCTTCCACGTGGCCGACCTGACAAGCACCCGCTTGCGCGTCAAGGATATCGGCGGCTACTGGGAAGCCCGCATTGGCGCCGGCGAGAAATCGGTCTACCTGAAATCGGGCGGGGATGTGACCCTGGTGACCGACCAAAAGGTGGAAGCGCAGCCGCCGGAATTTATTCTGGGCAAGATCGAAAAGCCCGACGCCGCATAGTTTAATGGCCTGCTCATGAAAAACGCCCCCCTTCCGTGAGGCGTTTTTTATTTAATCACCCTGCCAATCACCCGAGGCGGGTGATGCAGCGTCACCCGGCCCAGGGGTATCCTATCAACGAAAATAGATACCAATGATTGGAGAACCTTGAATGAACAATGCCATCGAAATACTCAATCTCACCAAGAGCTTCCCGGGCGCCGGCCGCGAAAAAAGACCCCCATCCAGGCGGTCAGGGGCATCTCGCTGTGCGTGGCGCGCGGAGAAATAGTGGGTTTCCTGGGGCCGAACGGCGCCGGGAAAACGACCACGTTGCGTATGTTGACCACGCTCCTGCCCATTGACGACGGGCAGGCGTGTGTGGCCGGCTTCGACCTGAAAACCGAGCCGCAGGAGGTCCGCCGCCGGATCGGGCACGTCAGCCAACTGGGCGGCGCCGACCTATCTGCGACCGGTTGTGAAAACCTGCTGCTGGCGGGCCAGCTGTATGGGCTGAGCTACGCCGAGACTTCCCGGCGCGCGGATGAGCTGGCGGCCACCTTCGAGTTGGGCGAGCTCATGCCGCGCATCGTGCGCACCTATTCGGGCGGTCAGAAACGCCGCCTGGAAGTGGCACTCGGCATGCTCCACCGCCCCGAGATCCTTTTTCTGGATGAGCCCACCACTGGCCTGGACCCGCAAAGCCGCGCAGCCCTGTGGGAACAGATCCGCAAGCTCCGCAGCGCCGGAACGACCGTCTTCCTGACCACCCATTACCTGGAAGAAGCCGATGAACTGGCCGACCGCCTGGCCATCATGGATTATGGCCGGATCGTGGCCGAAGGCACGCCGCGCCAGCTCAAGCAATCGATCGCCGGCGACGCCATCGTCATCAAACCCAGGGCCGATGGCGCCATCGTCCAAACCATTCGCGCAAGCCTGGCGGGCCAGCCCTACGTTCGTGCCGTCACCGTGCAGAACGAATCCATCCATTTGTACGTGGAAGACGGCGCCAAGAGTTTGCCGCTTGTCTTCGACCATTTGAAGACGCTCAATATCGCCCTCGAAACCGTAACGCTTTCCCAGCCGTCCCTGGATGATGTATTCTTGAAAACGACCGGCCGCTCCATGCGCGATAACGCTACAAAGGAAGGCATCCAATGAAAACATTAAACGAAATACGCTTGTTGTTCTGGCGAAAAGTGCTGGAAACCCTGCGGCAGCCCATCTGGATCATCACCGGGCTGACCACACCGCTGCTCTACCTGGCTCTGTTCGCGCCGCTCTTGAATGGCATGAAAGCCATGTTGGGCAATGGTAATGTGCTCAACATGTTTGTGCCGGGCATCCTGGTGCTGATGGCCTTCGGCAGCGGGATGGGCTCGGGCTGGATCGTGATCTGGGAACTCCAGACGGGCGTGATCGAACGCCTGCGGGTCACGCCTGCCAGCCGCTTTTCCCTGCTGATGGGCTCGGTGCTCAAGGACGCCGCCATGTTCATCCCGCCGGCCGTCTTGGTGATCCTGTTGGCCGCTGTGTTCGGGTTTGAATTGCATTGGGCCGGACTGGCGGTGTTGCTAGTGCTGCTGTTCTTATTGACCGCGGTAGTTTCGGCTATATCCACCAGCCTGGGCCTGATTTTGAAACAGATCGGCAGCCTGGCGGCGGTTGTAACGGGTTTCCAGCTGCCCCTGACGTTGCTGGCCGGTGTGCTGCTGCCGCTTTCGATCGGCCCGCAATGGCTGCAGATCATTGCGCACTTCAACCCGATGTATTACGTGGTGGAAGCGGCGCGCGCCTTGGCAGGCGGCAGCCTGGCCAACACCCAGGTTCTGCTGGCCTTTCTCGTGATGCTGCCGCTGAGCGTTATCGTGTTCGCCTGGTCGACCGGCGTCTACCGCAAGGCAGTTGCCTGAAAGGGCGATCAGATTCACTACCATCACTAGAACCAATAATGGAGAAAAAATATGAATAAGCCTATACAGCCGAAAATCCCTGAAAAAAACAGCCCTACAGCAACAGCATTGGAACACTTTACAACCAGCTCAGTACGATCGAAAGATGGTACCAGCATCGGCTATGTCCAGATTGGACATGGGCAAGGTGTGGTACTGGTGCAAGGCGCCATGGGCACAGCCCTTAACTTCACACAATTAGCTGAAGCGTTGGCGAATGAATTTACCGTCTATGTACCTGACCGGCGCGGCCGTGGTCTCAGTCCGCTACCTTATAGCAAAGATTACACGATACAGAAGGATATTGAAGATTTGGAGGCGCTTATTACCAAAACAGGCGCCCGTTACATCTTCGGGCTTAGCTCGGGTGCCATTATCGCCCTCCAGGCAGCGCTGACCCTTCCTTCCATTCAAAAAGCCGCCATCTATGAACCGCCGCTGTTTGTGGATGGGCTGCCAACTGCTTTGTTGACTCGCTATGAGCAGGAGATGAATGCAGGCAAGCTGTCCGCGGCGCTGCTGACCGCCATGCAAGCCACCCAAATGGGCCCAGCCTTCTTCAACTTCATACCCCATTGGTTGCTTGAGCCTCTTGCGAACAGGATGATGACCCAGGAGGACAAACAGGCCACCAGCGAAACGGTAACCATGCGCAAGCTTGCGCCATCCCTTCGGTATGATTTTCACGTAGTCGCCGGGATGAACGGGAAGTACGAGAACTTCAAGGCTATCAGCGCTGAAGTGCTTTTACTCGGAGGAGGCAAGAGCCCGGCTTTTTTGAAGGCTGACCTGGATGCTCTTGAGAAGGTTCTGCCAAACGCCACTCGGATATCGTTCCACGGACTTGGTCATTCGGCTGCATGGAATTACGAAAAGCAAAGGAATCCAGGCGGCCAGCCTGCGCAAGTAGCGGAAACAATTGCTGAGTTTTTCATCCGAAATTCAAACGAAAGGAAATAAAATGTCAGCTACAAAAGCGTATAAAGGGGTTGCCATGGAAGGCCTGATCGCCACCTGGTATAGCCGATTAACCTTGAAGGATTTGAACCGCCATAAATTGATGGCCGGCCAATTGGTCGATAAAATCCCGGCGGGCGGGCGGGTGCTCGAGATCGCCCCCGGCCCCGGATATTTCTGCATCGAGCTGGCCAAACTCGGGAATTTCCGCATCAGCGGGTTGGATATTAGCAAATCTTTTGTAGAGATCGCCCGCCGGAATGCGCGTGCCGCCGGCCTGACGATCGATTTCCGCCTGGGCAATGCCTCCGATATGCCATTCGAATCGGCCAGCTTTGATTTCACCTTCTGCCAGGCAGCCTTCAAGAACTTCCGCCAGCCAGTCAAAGCCATCGCCGAAATGTATCGGGTGCTGCGCCCAGGCGGAACCGCCGTCATCGTTGATATGCGCAGCGATGCATCACCGGAAGAGATCGAGAAGGAACTCAAGGGGATGCACTTGGGCCGCTTGGATGAATGGATGACACGCATCACCTTCAAACAGATGCTGGTGAAAACTGCCTATAGCGTTGCAGCGATGAAATCCATGATCTCGCAGACCCAATTTGGTACTGGAAGAATTGATGTAGGAGGTATAGGTTTTACGATTTGGCTGGAGAAATGAGTCGAGCCGGAAAATAGCAATCGCCCTGCCAAAACTGACAGGGCGATTGCTATTTAATTTGAGATCTCTATTGTTGAGCGTCTTGTTTTTTTAATATTGCATGTGCCAATTATGGAAAAATCGACACTTATGCAAGATGTCTATTGATTCAATTCTCGCTAAATCTTCCATTCTCTTTTTGATATGAAGCGATCTATTGAGAAAGTTCCTGATTGAAGCAGTCCCGTATTCTGGATAATCAATTTGTTTATTTGATTTTGAGAGATTCGGAAACTCCCCCTCACCATCGTCCCTTCCTCAATAGATGGGAGAAGATGGTGGATGGGCGCGAATATAGTTTCCGAATACTTTCGATTTTCTGTTTCCGAATCAGAAACTCCTTGAACAAATTTATAGCTTCTCGATCTTCGTTATTTGATTGAGGCGCATTTCCAAGGGAGCTAATTCTATTCTGAATTTCAACATCATTCAGTTTGAATAAAATTCATCTGTATGCCTGACGTGAAATAAACAGATTGACAATAAAGTGAATATCCTCGAGGATTTATCGTATCTCGTAAAGTTTGACTCTATTCAATGGCGTGAACGCATAGTTCGGCATTAACCTTCCGGGAACTCCGACATTGACAGCCGATATTTCAATTGGTACAATCGTATTATCTCATTGAGTGAACGTTCAATCAGTAAAAAATGAAGCAACCAACCCAACGTGATCTACAAGCCGAAAATCGACGGAACCAATTACTGGATATTGCTTTGGCTTTATTCGCTGAGCGGGGCATTGAAAATGTCAGCATCAAGGATTTGGCCGCTGAGGCCCAGGTAGCTCAGGGATTGATCTACTACTATTTTGAAAGCAAGGAGGCTTTGCTGGAGGCTGTTTTTCAACGATATAACCCCTTTCCACAAGTACGGGCGATCATCGAACAAATGTCTGGCATGCCGATACAAGAGGGATTGTTGCTATTCACGCATGGGCTGGCCATGCTGATGCCCGAGAAACGAAACATCTTTCGGATTCTGTTGCGCGAGTTAATTTCACCCCGGACCAATTTACTGACCCAGGCACTTCCTTCTCAGGAAGAGACGGTAAAACAGCTAGTTCAGTATTTTCAAGGAAGGATTACTGCCGGGGAACTCAAACCCCACCAGCCAGTCATCCCCATCCAGATGCTCATCAGTAGCTTCCTGATCAGCTTGGTGGCAGAGCAGTCGCTCGAACTGCTGGGACCACAACTTGTTGAGATCATTCTAGATGGCATTCGAACCCCATAGCATTTCTGTTTCAATACGCGAGTATTCAACCATTTAATTCACAGGAGAATAAAGAGATGAAATTCCCAAAAGGAGTACGCTCTTTTAATAAGCGCTTTCTAAACCGGCTGACCGGTAGGATCGCACGTTCTTCCTGGGGTCCGTTTTCTATCATTTACCACATTGGTAGGCGCAGCGGAAAGTCATACGAGACTCCAATCATAGCTATTCCTACAGCAGATGGATTTGTGATCGCATTAACTTACGGGCCGGATGTCGATTGGTATCGTAATGTTTCATCTGCCGGGCAATGCAAGATGCTGTGGCATCGCCATGAATCTATTATCGAGAAAATCGAGCCGCTGGAATTAAAAACAGCAATCCCTTACTTTCCTCTATTCGAAAGAAAGGTATTGAGATTGATAGGTACAGATCATTATGTAAAAATGAAAAAACGGTCAGTTGAACCAATGGGAGAGAAGGTTGATCAAGCGACCTTGAGTGATAATCCATCAAGTTAATGTAATTGGAATTAACTTTGTCTCACTCCTAAAAAGAATCGGGCCTGTAAATTTAGCAGAATCTAGATTATACTAATTCTAATTCTTCTATTTGGAGTGTAGTCTATGGATCTGACCCCTTTTATTGGCCGTAAACGAGAGCTGGAGCAACTTCAGGAGGAATGGTCAGAGAAGAAAGCAGCGTTACTCATTCTATACGGCCGGCGCCGGATAGGGAAAACCAGGCTTTTGACCCATTGGATCGAGACATCTGGCGCCCGTGCTCTTTACTGGGTGGCCAATCCAACCTCATCCCTGGATCAACTTCGCTCATTTTCACAAGCCCTGTATAATTTCGCAGGGAGCGGTACCGTCTCAGAAGAATTTACTTTTGGGACCTGGGATAATGCTTTTCTGCAAATAGAGCGAATGGCCCAAAATCAACGTATTGCCATTATCATCGACGAGTTTACTTATCTATTGGAGAGCGAGCCCGGCATCGCCGGAATTCTACAGAACAGCTGGGATCACCATCTCAAGAAGACCAACTTGTTTTTGATCCTTTCCGGTTCCCATATCGGCATGATGGAGCGCGGCCTGCTCTCCTATCAGGCGCCCCTGTATGGTCGGGCCACTTCGCTGATGAAACTGCAGCAGCTCCCTTTCAGCGCTACTCGGCTGTTCTTCCCAAGCTATAAACCCGATGAACGCGTGGCCGTGTATGCCATGCTGGGGGGCATCCCAGCATACTGGGAACTGTTCAACCCCGAGAAAAGCCTGGATGCGAATATTCGGAAAGTATTCTTGGGCGGGATGAACCTGTTACAAGATGAACCCCGCCTGCTGCTCCAGGATTTTATTTCCGAGCTACACAACTACGTGGCCATCTTGAGAGCCATGGCGCATGGATACCGCACTCCGAAGGAGATCGGTGCCTATGCTGGGGTTTCGGACAAAAATGTGCCCGCTTACCTCAGCAACCTGGTCAACACCGGATTTGTGGAACGGCGCGTACCGGTTGCCGCGCCAGAATCGTCCCGGGCCGGCCGGCATACCATTACGGATCCGTTTTTACGATTCTATTTCCGTTTCCTTTCAGACCGGCAGGAGCAGCTGGCTTTGGGTGTGCAGGATCAGGCATTGGCAGAGATCAAAAAGCACCTGGTTGATTTCATCGGAACCCATACCTGGGAGGAATTGTGCCGGGAATGGCTGTTGCGGGCCAGCGCCGAGAAGCGTCTGCCATTTCTACCGGATCAGGTGGGGAGCGCCTGGAACAAACAAGCCCAGCTGGATGTGGTCGGAATTAACTCGATGGAAAAAACAATCATCCTGGGGGAGTGCAAGTGGGGGCGGCACCCAATGGGGAGCGAAGTGCTGGAAGGACTGGTCGAGAAAACCGGGGAGTTTGTGCCGAAAGAAGGGAAATGGACGGTTTACTACTTCGGTTTTGCGCGCATGGGATGGACTGAGGCTGCGCGCCGGGTTGCTCGCAAGGCAGCCAGCAGTTCCGTTCCAGACAGAAACTGGCACCCAGCCGGAATGGAGTTATTGGACCTGAACCAGATCGATGAAGACCTGAAAACATGGTCTAGATAGCTGTTCCTTGCTATAGGGGTAAAAAGCACATTGGGGCAGAATTGGCAAGTAGAAATAATCTGGTTCATGCAGGTGGTTTCTGCCCCAATTATTCGATGATTGTTCCATCGTCGTCCGGCGGATGGATGAGAACGGAAATACGAACAGCCTACAGTATGCCCACTAATGCAAAGGCAAATTAGCTCATAATTGAACAAAGTTAATTAAAAATCATCAGATTATTTTCGGTTTCTTTTTTTCGAATCCATCCTATTTTCTTTTTGAAAAAGAGGAAGATCTTGATACATTTTATTTTCCTCTGCTTCAAACGCATCTTTCACCCACCTGGTCAACGTTGGTTTGGAAATACTAAAGTATTTGGCGACTTTACTGTAATTTTTTACCATCTTATATCGTTCTACTGCGCTTCGTTTAATTTGGTCGCTATATTTAGGTCGGCGCGAGGCTGGGGTATGCGTATGGTGGCATATGCTGCAGAAATATCTCTGTAATCCCGTTTCTGTAACCCCCTTCCTTAGTTGCTTGCCTTGCGTCTTGCAGTTGGGACAAATAATCTCTTCATTAGGAACATTGGATGTACCAACGAACACGTCCCCGTAGGTTCGTTTGTACCAAATTCTTATTGTACGAACAGGTATTCCCGATTCTCGACTTATCAGGTTTATGTCTTTTGAAATAGAAAGCGATTGGACGATATCTTCCCCCATCTCTTTATATAACCAACCTATCAGATCTCTGCGGGAAACTTTTAATTGCTCACAAACTGCATTGATATTCCTGGTTTCTCTAAATTGCGCGATCGCCTGTTGCTTGTATTCCAATTTGCCTATTTTGCGGTCGGTGTAGGTAACCCCACAAGCTGAGCAGCGATAGCGTGCAGATCCTTGGGATGTTTTTCCGTGTTTATATTGCCTGCTAGATGAAGAGCAATAAGGGCAATTAGGCATGTTCTACACTTTTGTATATTTTACCTTTTTATGCACATCTTGATGCGATTCCGCTCCCTTTACCATATAGTGTATTGATCGCTGGCGTATTCGATTTGCGGTTCTTATAGGATCTCGAAGTTCGTGGCACTGTCCGCGTAATTCATGGCCCAGGGTGCGTAATTCGTGGCGCTGTTCGCAACATAAAATGTGGCACCTACCTTACATTATTCGTAGGGTATTCTTTTTTAATTGACTAGCCCTGGATTTGTTATACACCGTTCACAGACTGTGCATTCCTGTGAATTCGACCACCGATTCCGCTCACCCCTAAAAAGTGGTCGACATGCTCCGGATTCGGTGGACGGCTTGCTCCGGATTCACTGCCGCCATGGACCGGATTACGCAATATTGATCACGAACTCAGAAATGGCAGCACAGGACTACAGTTTATTCCAGCAGAATTCATAAATGGCGAATAGTAAGACATTGCGTTCCGCATCTAGATTTATGGTTTTTTGCACGGGCCCACGGCAATAAGGATGTTGCAAGTTTCTTCGTGGAATTCTAGGCTATGCGTTCGGCTGCCAGGCTGCCAGATTGCAGCAACGCGGGGAGAATAATTTATGGCTCGGATAAGAAATTGGATGGGTTAGAAAAGTTTAGTAATAAATTACTAAAATGCTCTTGTTCTGAATAGCCTTCCACTATCTCCGCTGTCATTCAAATATCGAATAATTTCCTGGTCAGTAAAGAGGAGTTTTTGATCGCTTTGATCTCTTGGCAAATCTGAATCAATGACAGTTAAAATATATTGTATCCCAGATTTCTCACAGGCTTTCCGAATCATATTAAGTAAACTTACTTTGCGACGATTATCTAAGCCCTCGAAAATGCCATCATGATATGCAAAGCGATAAAACTTTCTAGATGAATATTCAATTAAAAGGGTTAAGTCAAAACAAGCTGCTAGCATCTTCCTATAGGATGTTCCTTGATCCTCACTTGTTTCTCGCTCAGAAATAATTCTATCTAGCGTACGAACATTAAACTCCAGATTACCACTTTTATTTACAATTACTGAAATCAATGCTTCCACCCTTAATACTTGCATTACACAATCGGAGAAAGTCCGTCTAATGCCTGACAAGATTTGATTATCTTTGTTAACAGACTCACGAACATTGCTAATGGTTTTTGATAAATCTTCTCTTTCTTTATCTATATCCCTTTGAGTAATGGCGGCTTTATCTAGTTGAGTCAAGTGTAGTTGCAACTCACCTATTTCTCTTTCTTTGTCAAGAAGAATCCTTTGAAGCTCTTTAAACTTGTTAAATGTCTCTTTGTCTTGAAGAATTCTTAATGAATCTTGCCTCTGAACATCAAGCATTACAAGTTTTTTTTCAATTTCTTGCCTATCCATATTAAGTCTTACTTGAAGCTCTCTTAGTCTTTCGACTCGTCTGACTGAAATACGCTTATTGAATTCCTCAAGATCCGAATAGCTATGTATTAATGCATCAGGGAGAGCTAAAGCGGCATCATCAAAAACTCTTTTTATTCTATCTACATTAAACTGCAATTTAAAATCTAGTGATCTCTCTATCTCTTGTAATTCATAATCAATCGTATAGCGTTGTTCATTTAAATTTGCAATATCGGCTTCGATAACAGTTATACTTTTTTCACTTATTTGACTTTCGATGTTCTGAAAGCTAAAGGAATCTAATTCTGTCCGAAGCTTTATAGCCGCTGATTGACGAATTTCAAGGAGACCGCGTACCTCATCATATTCATCGCTTTTTGACCCAGCCTCTTCTTCAAATATGCTTCTTTTTTCTTCCAGCTTTTTAATATTATCTTCAACCTCATATTTCTTCGTTGTAATCTCGTGTTCCAATCCTAAAAGTAGAGCGACAAATGGTTTCCAATACTTGTCGGCTCCTGATTGGAATTTAGAGATTCTAAATACTTCATCATAGTCGCTTTGACGTCTCATGAAGTATCCAAGTCCTTTTCGATATTCAAATGGAATTATAGACTCAAGGTCTAATAATTCATTCAACTGCGTTCTAGCCTTTTGGAGCGATAATTCAGTATAAGTCCAAGGCTCTATCGCAAGCTCCAGTAAATCGAGATGTTCTTCTTTACTAACAAGAATATCAATTTTTCCAGTTTTTACTGGCCGTTTAACTGTCACATAAAATCCATTAACTGTCTCAATTTCCAAATAGAAAATAAAATCACTAAAAATATCAGGATGTTCCCTGAAAGGATGAGTTTTATCTAGATCACCTAAAAGTGCAAAATCTAGTACCTGGATAAAAAATGATTTTCCTAGATTGTGTGAATCCTTATCTTTCAAAGATGGGTCTTTAACTTGCGCGAAGATAACATTGAATCCTTTGTTAAAAAGAATTTTAGGGAATATTTCCGCCTTGTTTGAGTAAATGGAGGAAAATTTCACGGGTTAATTCCTCGTTCCCTTATGTAATAAATAGCATCAGATTCAATATCATAGTCAAGGCACCCGAGGAGATAAAGAAAACTAATCGCAGGGATGAAATTAATTCTTGCTTTCTCATTAATTCGAGTTTGTATCAAGCTATCTAATTCTTGGAGAGTTATAGCATTTATTTTTAATAATTCGGCTAAGATCTCTGCAGATACATTGAGAACACTAGTCTTTGGGTCCATATATTTTGTAGGGCGTATCATTCTTTTCGTCCTATATCACAATTTACATACATAAAACTCAATAATATATTTAGTGTGCGGCGATTTCTGCCTCTTACAATATCTTGAGATTTTACTGCTGTATCCGCAAAGAGATTCAGGAAATATTCGAACGCTTCGTTTTCACTACGATTAACCGCAATTTTAGACCTGATTTCGTCTACCACCTGATAATACATCTGAACGATATCCGAATTGATGGGATCGTGCAAAAACTCTTGAATTCGTCCAAAATATGGCTGATGTATAACAATTACGCTATTGTAATAATCATTACCCACCCTATTTAGTTCGTTCTTCCTAACAATATCAATTTCTGAAAAGTCAAAACCACTTTTCGTTGATAAATTCAAGTTGACTACAGAATCATACAAAGATGTAATTATCTTGCGTAATCTTCCCAAGAAAAATTTGCGGGGCCTATTGAATAAATGAATGACGGATCACCTATATTATTTTTCTTTAAATTTTCTTTGAAAATGTATTGTGATGCCTTGTCTATTCGTCCCATTGTGCATAAGGCGTGATCAGTGGGACATAAAGCAATCATATGCTTAGTATCATAGTGCTGAAGCGACGAAAAATCAATGATGTGGTGAAATTCTAAAACAGACTTTTCTCCACAAATCGCACAGCTATACCTCGCTTCAATCAATAACTCCCGTCGAACAGCTATTGGAGGGTACCGTCCAGGCTCTTCCAATTCGAATTCTTTAATAAACTTATCTAGATCTGGATCGTCAATATCATAACTATTTCCAATCAAGTGGGCATTCAATTTATTGTTTCTTTTAGAAACAGGCAGTTCAATACCCTCAATTATAGCTATCTTTACTTCTTCTCTTGTAAAGTGAAGAAGTGCCGCGGCCTCATTTAAATCCATATATATTTCCTATAGAAATTCTGTAATTAGCTAATTGATTTAAGAGAGTTAGCGACCTTCTGAACAGTTATTATATCCCTATATTTCAGAGTGTAATTGAGACCGATGATGATTGGTAATCCAATAACCGAGCTTGCCGTGATCGCCGATTAAACTTATTGAGGATGGCTTTTCAGATGGCTCGCGCCTATGGACTTCATGGGCTCAAGAATGGCTCAAAGGACAATTGCACCTACGCAATACGAGGGCCTGAAGGTTTGTTCACTGCGCTACCAATTGCAGGCTCGGCCTCTTACACAACGAACCCACAGGAGCGATACAGCAACACAACTGTCATTCTGCTGGCCGGCAACGATTTCCAGGATGGGCACTATAGTAACCGAAAGACCTGCATAAGCCCCCTTCTGTTGTACTAATGGTCAAAAGATCCAAAAAGAAAGGCTAAAAATTCTTTCTGTGGGCATAAGCGGTACCATCACCGGTACCAAGCTGCTTTGGCACTACTTTTTACACCGGTACCACCACAGGTACCGCTGGAAGCCATGCCCGTGGAAAGTCATCACTTTTTCTCAGAAATCCGGCAGCCATTAAGCTATGCGCAATCTGCAAGCAGGTTTATTTCTCCGAGGAGACACTCCCCTACTCCGGCTTAGAGGCCTTGTTTGATTTTCATGTGGAATAATGTACTATAATTAATACAATATGGAATTTTCCGAACGGCTTGTTCCGGAGTTTTAAAGAACATGGCTGGTCTCGCAGCGAAGCTGCTCGATATGGCCTTTTCTCCGAACCATGTTCGACAAAGTTTTAAAAGGCTGCGTTAGGCCTGGAATAAAATTTGTTTAGGGAATAGCCAACGCATTTGAGATCCCAATCTCTGATGTAATTGCAGCTTCAACCGCGCAATATGCCCTAGATCAAGCAGCTCCCAACCTGCAGGAATGGATCAACATCTACAAATATGCTCCCCCTGAAATGCAATCTGAGATGCTTGCCCTGTTACGCGCTTATGTAACCATCAAACCCACGGTACCAAAGAGATAATGAACCTAAACCCTCATCAAAACCTTCCCAAGTTATCTCAGGTTGCTTACGTACCTCTCAGCCATATCCTACCTGACCGTTTCCAGGCGCGTCTGGCAATACCGCCAGAAATTCGGAGAGGCTTTTTCCAGAGGGAATACGATTGTTACGAGGCGGTCCAGCGATTGGTGGTGGCGGCATCCGGCGACTATGCTCTTAACCGAATGGTGGAGGAACTTCGCTTGCTTGGACAATCCATCATGCACGACCAACAAATAGAACCTGCAACAGGGATTTGGATTGAGGATGAAAACAGAAAGCAAACTTTTTTGCTGGAAACAGGCGAAAGGAGATTTTGGGGGTTGGCTCTCCTGGCTGTCGAGCTTCAGATGCAAGAAGAGCCTCAGCTCAAAGTGACCACTCAGAATGAAATATCTCGCGAGCGGCAGTTCGCGGAAAACTTCCTCCGTGAGGATTTGTGCGCAGTGGAAATCGGAAAAGCCATTGCAGCCATGATCCTGGAAAGTATGAATATTTACCCTGACGAAAATGACGATGATTTGAGCTACGCCAGGAAGGTACTAAAAATCATTAAACTTCCCGAAGGGACGTGGTCACCCATCATCGAACGATTCAAACGCGATCGTTCCTATCTCCGCCGTCACATTCAAATATTGTCCCTGGATGATCAACTCTTACACTTAGCCACTTTATACCGTTTGCCAGAGGGCGCTCTAAGACCGATCGTTCTGGCTGAAAAAGAGCAACAACGCGGATTGATGCTAAAAGAAATTGACAAGCGAATACCGCGCGAACAAGGAGACCCTTCTCTCGAAGGTAACGGTGAACAAGCTGATCTCAAAGACCAACGGCAGCATCCCGCCGCTGGGATTGAGCTGCATAAGAAATTCGCTCAAAAAAGTTTTATACTTCTAAAGCCACTCCTGCATGGCAGGTATAATAATATTAACCTAAAAAAAGTAGGACGGGAATTAGCCAACCTGATAAGAGATCCTGGTGAGAGATCCGCAGCTGCTGATGCCCTGGAAGCTATCGCGACAAGTCTTCGGAAATATTGACATTTTACATGTTTTTTAAAGGCGGGCTGCATACTCATAATGAGTACGCAGCTTCCGGAAAGGGAACCATGGAAATAAAGGAACAATACCCATTTAAATTTTTTGACCAAGTCTTCGATATATATCTAACTGACGATAAGCAATTCATGGTCCCGCTTCGGCCACTTTGCGAGATCCTGGGGCTCAGCATCGGCGCCCAGCTCTCCAGGATCAAACGGGACGTGATCATGGCAGAGCATCTCCACACTCTGCGACCCAAGATCATAGGTAAAAACGGTGCTGCACAGGTCCGGGACACGGCTTGTCTTGCAATACAACGGCTGGATTATTTTATGGGCGGTATTGACCACGAACGTGTCAGCCCCGAACGCAGGGACGAGGTGATCAAATACAAGAAAGAATTCGCTGACGCCATTTATGCTTATTTCCGAACAAAAAGATTACCCGGTGATGTGCTAGCAGAATTGGATGCAGCATTGCCGCTAAAAACTCAGGCGTTTCACCAGAAAATGGATGAAGCGGCGGCGCTGCACGGGGAACTGATTGCAGAACATGATAAACGAATCTCTGGACTTGATAAACGTGTGGCCGATCTTGAGGCCAGACTCGTTGGTACAGATTTTATTAATAGCAATCAGGCAAGTCAATATATCGATGCGGTTACAGCATTGGGAAATTTGTTGAAAGAACAAAAATCCAAAATGGCAAGCCCCTACGCAGTCATCCATAACGAAGTAAAGAAAAAATTCCACGTTGGAAGTTACCAGCTTATCCCGGAAAAAGAATTTCCTGCGGTGCTGGAATTCTTGGCCGCTTGGTGGAAAAGAGAAGCGCCTCTTGGGAAGCAGCTCCCCGACATTTTTACAACCAATCAAACTCGACTGTTGTAAATGCTTTCATTTTCCGTGTGGGCCAATTGGCACAAAGCACTGAGGATGGCAACCTGAAAAAATTTACTAGAAATAATGAAGATTAAAGCAGACATACGTAAATGCGTACGTCTGCTTTTTTATCGATGTGTATCGGAAGGAAAGAGACGCAGTTGCAGATCAGTATTATGGCACATCTACAAAACAGGCCCTAGAAATTCAGAAATGAACGATTCCCAAGAATCCCAAAAAGCCCACAGGAAGCCCTGTGTTAACGCCTCCTGGTTGAATGTGCTATCGGTCAAATAGCCCCAAAATAATCATCCAAAAACGTTCTTGTGGAGATAAGCGGCACCGCCAACGGTACCGCTTACCTAAAAGTACGCCTCTTCCCACCGGTACCACCAACGGTACCGTTAGCGACGGGCCTAAAAAAAGATTCTCTGAATTCAGCAGAAACTCGAAAATTGGCAATCGATACGATTCGGGACGATCATAAATAACGTCGCTTACACTGAGAATATTTATTGTTTTATCAGCCGTTAGGATTGGGTTCACTATTCTATCTGTTCATGACTCTTCTCTCGCGAAATTTTGACGCACACCTTCAAAGGGATTTCACTTGACAAATCTTCTCCACCCTCCTATAATGTAACCAAATGGTTATGTAACTATTTGGTTACAAAAGGACAATTAATGAACACAACCGAACCCACCAAGAGACGATCGGAAAAAACCCGCCTGGCTATTCTGGATGCCGCGGAAGTCGTTTTTTCAGAACATGGTTTTGATGGGGCGCGTATCGATGCGATTGCCGAGGCCTCCGGTCATAACAAAACCCTCATCTTCCGCTATTTTGGCGACAAACTCAATTTGTATGCCGAAGTGCTCAAGCGCGTCGATAAACAAGCCGGAGAACCGTTATTGCAGCTGATCGCGCCATTGCTTGGAGATGAGACGCTACTCTCCGATGCTCACAGATTCCGGGAATTCTTCAAAGGTGCGCTTGGCACGTTTTTCGATTACATGACAGCCCATCCGCGCATCATGCGCATGATCCTGTGGGAACATGCCGAGGGCTGGCAGACCTATGTAAAGGTCGCCTCGTTATTTGAGATTGAAGGCTTTGATCGGTTTGAGGCGTTCACTCAAAGAGCCCAGGCCGCCGGGTTGCTCCGCTCCAATCTTGATCTGTCTGTGTTGTTTATGCTGGCCGAGCAGATCTGCTGGACCTATCCGACCTCCCTGCCTTTTTACCAGTTGGTTCTGCCGGGCCGGGATCTCGCCTCCCCGGCTGCCCTGGCCCGTGCCCACGCACAGATCGTGGATTTCATTGTTGCCGGGTTCATGCCCGATCCACAAGGCTAATTCGCCGGCAAGTTCTTGAGCTACAACATGGAAAGCAGGCGAAACATGCAACCCAATAAATTAAGTGATGCCAATTATGCACTCATCCAGGAATATTTGGACATCGTCGAGCACGATAGCGAGAATCTGGAGCGCACGATGCGTTTGTTCGCTGACGACATCCTGTTTGAGCTGGAGCCTACCGGGGATATCTACCGTGGCAAAGCGGCCATGCAGGCCTTTGTGGATGTGGCCATGTCAGGCAGGACCCACACCGGCCAGTACAGCATCAAGATCACCAACTGGTTTACCGACGGTGAGCAGCTATGCATCGAATATACCCACGGCGGCATCTTCACTGGTGTGTATTCAGCCGGGATCAAAGCCAGGTTTGAGCAGGGCGTGGCAAGGTACTGCATCACCTACCATATGTGTGATGGGAAATTTGACCGAATGCACGAATTCATCCAGGCGACGTCTTTCCTGGCAAACCTGGCCATGCCGTTTATGCTGAAACGCATCAAGCGCCTGGCGGACAAAAAATTGTCCCAGATCAGCTTGGCAGGTTGACAATGATTGCTGGTGGATTTCCTGAGCATCGAGGAAAATTGTTAACTGCTGAAAACGAGAAACTCATTCAGGAATATCTGGATATCGCTGTCAATGCCTCTGAGAATCTTGATCGCACCATGGATTTGTTGAGCGAGGACTGCGTCTGGTATATCACCCCTCCCGGGATTGCCTTCATGGGGAAAAAGCAACTCAGGTCGTTTACGGGGATGGCAATGGGTTCGCGCTCGCACAACGCCGATTCGAAAGTTGAAATTCGTACCTGGTTTGCGGACGGCGATAATTTTTGCGTGGAGTACTTTCACGCAGCCATCCTAACCGGGTTGCGCATCAAGGTGGTGGAAAATGTCTGCCTTGTATGTCACATGCAGGCCGGGAAATTTGATCGCATCCACGAGTATGTGGATACCAGCCAAAGCATTTTGATCAGCCTGGGTCTGAAACTTCTCCCGCTGATCATTAAGATGAGAACGCGGATGGATAAGCGTAACTTGAATTAAGGTTAAAAAGTTTAAGCCGAAGCAAAGTCATCACAAAAGGAGACTGATATGTTCACACCCAAAGAGATCGTTTCGAAATTCTGGGAATATGGCAATAACCACAACCTGGATGCGCTTTTTGCCCTGATCCATCCGGAAATTGAATCCGACTACTTTTCCGGTCCGGTAAAGGGCAGGAACTTTTTTATGATGTCAATGGGAGCCTATGCAAGAGCATTCCCAGACTCGCATGATGAAGTTACGCTTCTGGTTGCCCAGGATGATTTTGTCGCCTGTGAGTACACAGAAACTGCCACATTCAAAGGCGCGCTCCAATCACTAACAGGGATCGTTCCTCCCAATGGCCGAAATTACAAAATGAATGTCGCCTCCTTTTTCAGGGTGAATGCCAATGGCATGATCACGGAGATGCGCAACTACTTCGATCGAACCACCTTTATGGAACAAACCGGAATAGATTTGGTTTCCATGCAAAAATAAGCCTAACATCGCGAAATCTGAAAAGGGGTTGTTATTTGGAAGGAGAGCTATTATGGATGCTACAACAACGATCAGCCCGATTGCCCAGCGCAACATCGACACTCTGCATGCCTGGCTGGACGCGCATAACCGCCAGGATATGAAGGCGCTCGATTTTTATACTGAAGATATTGAAGTGGTCGAGATGGCTACCGGTGTGGTCTACAAGGGCATGGACAAAATGCGCGAACTGGCCCGCATGGCCTACCGCCGAAAAGGCTATAAGGAACTGACCCACCTCATAGCAACCGATACGGATGCCTGCCTGGAATACGATGCGCGCGCCGACATGTCCGAGCCGTTGTCTATGGAGGAGCGCACCGGCGGGATGCATGGGGTCGACCTGTCCAAAGCCAGGCCGAGCGCCGGCTCCTTCTCGATGCCGATATGCTTCATCTGCCACTTCACCGAAGAGGGCAAGATTGATCGCGTCCGTGAATATTGGGACATATCCAATATAACCCGCCAATTCGGAATAGAGAGCCTGCTCTCAAGGATTTATAAGCTCTTCATGCGGCGTGCGTAGTGAAACCGGTTCGCCTCCGGCGGCTAATACGCGGGTCGCTCGCGCCCGAGGATATGCGTTGATTGCACTCGTTTCATTACCCAAAGAACCAATCAAGTCAAAGAATCCCAAGAATAATCCCTGGCGAAAATTCAAATTCGGTCGGGCCTTTTATCAACGAAATTATCCCGCGAAAAAATGACGCACGCCCAACGACGAATAAACACGGCGAATAAACTCTTGACACTAGGCAGGGTGTGATATAAAATCTTATTACTTTTCTAAAAACCCCCACAATTCATCAATACCTTTTCTCTCAGCCTGGCTTTGCTAGGTTTTACTGTTTATATATTTTCTCCAATCTCAATCTATGCCACTCTATTCATTATATTCTTGTTGCTTGATTGGTATTGGTTAGTGGAAACGATATAACAAACAGAAATAATAATTGCAAATCTATCGAATATGGTAAATAAGGAAAAGATGACGAATAGTGGATTAAAACCAATTGCGTTATATCTTACTATTAGTTGCCTTGGCCACAAGTCAGCCAGCGCAATCCCTTCAAACGATCCTAAACTTCCTTAACCGCATTGCCAAAATAATGCGGTAACAACTGTATATCAGCTCGTCAATAAACAGGCGCCTGCCATGGGAAACCTTGGCCGGCGCCTGTTTGCGTTTAAGCCCATAAGTCGTGAACTCTTCGGAGCACGCCGGGCAGAAAGGAAATCCACATGATCAAAAGGCAGAGCAGCGAACTCCCAAGGCCAAGGCAATTGGTTCGAGCCCACCCACTGAAGGGCTACTGCGCAATGCCACAAAGCACGCGAGGGATGGTATTTGGGCTGTTGTATGTATGGAGGTGTGTTCCTCAGTTCTAATATCGCCCAATATATGCCGCTTGGAGCCTTCCAGGAACTTTTTTTAGCCGGCATCCGCTGAGTTTCAAGACTCTGCGGACCGAAGCGTCAGGAGGTCAAAATGAAGAACAAACAAGGGCCGTTTAGTATTAAAGACGAAATCCGCAGAGTTCTAGCTCTGCGGATTTCCTTCATAAGGCTGTCAATGGCCTTAACTCTTACGGTGGATTTTACCACCGTTTCACCATACCCCCCCTTTGTTCGTGCTACAATTTTAATCAGTAGTGTCCTCCTGCCGGCTCTGAGCATGGCTATGGAGGTGATGAACTAACACCAGTACCTTTACAACAAAGCCAATTACACAATTACACAAACGGGTGCGCCCAGGTTAGGGCGCATCGATGTGTGATCATGTCACATGCTCTGTATGTATTTAATTGACATCAATATAGAGAAAGGAGTGTGGCATGAGAACACTGGCGTGGATGTTCATCCTATTAGCCATTGCAGCCAGTCAGCCGGCCTCTTGGTTACAAGCCGCCTGGGTGACCGCAAGGGCCATTCTCAGAATATAAGGACACTACAAAAATGGCTATGAAAATGTTAGGCTCTTCTGCCCGTGATGATTTCCAGTACTTCGGTAAAGCTAACCGCAGGTTAGTAAAAGCTGAACGACGGGAATTGCGCCGCCTTAAACAAGCCAGTACTGTGCGGGACGGACGGCGAGCGAAACGCCAAGAAGAACACTGGTAAACGATGAACGCAGATGGAATTGATATAGTAGCTGAAGCCACCAAAATTCTGAAGACACCACCACTTCATGTCGATCAACGTCGGAGAGAAGCATGGTGGTGGTGCCCATTCCACAATGATGCGGCCAGAACGGGAAATACCGGTAAGCCCAATTTCAGCATCAATATAGACACGGGTGAGTGGAACTGCTTCCGGTGTAACAATGGCGGAAAAACACTACACTCCCTGGCCAAGATCATCGGCGCCAACTGGGATCCTCCCGAAAATTGGAAGGATACAGCTACGTTTCGAAAACAGAGAGCCCCATCAAAAGTGGACTGTCTGAACGAGGCCCTGGCAAGTGCACGGGCAGCTTTCCTGTCGTCACCGGCCCTTAAGTACGCCGAGCAGCGCGGACTCTCTTCATATACTTCTGCGGTTTACGGCCTTGGTTACGGACAACCTAAGCCAACAATCAGCACCTATTCCTGGAAAATGGCAAACGAATCCAGATTGCTGATCAAGGATACCTGGCTTTGGGCAGGATCGATCGTGTACGCCGATCCTTTGATAAACCCAACCGTAATCAACTGCAGGTACATACCCGAGGAAATGCTTCCAGAGAAGACGAGATGGTTTGAGATCAACGACAGACACCACACCTGGGGCAACCGCGTGGTTCCATTAGGGTCCTGGCGGGTTACTGCCCAGACAGAAGTTGTGATGGTTGTCGAAGGCATGTTCGACATGCTCGTCGGCGCCCAGACCATAGCCAGCCGGGGGCTCCATCCTGAAGTGGTGTGTGTTTACACCAATGGCGCAAAACCAGCCTCGCAAATCATCGAATGGT
>Ga0187853_10000882_pt1 | contig 29425 bp, 25 predicted proteins | sample June2016WEW_6_10_2_FD_132417 | JGI IMG/M metagenome (GOLD analysis project Ga0187853, IMG submission 132417) | Peatland microbial communities from SPRUCE experiment site at the Marcell Experimental Forest, Minnesota, USA - June2016WEW_6_100 | ecosystem: Environmental > Terrestrial > Soil >... | reverse complement strand
TTTGTGGGTACTGAATCGCCTACGGATGGTGACAATCGAAAAATGTTAGTAATAACAACCAAATGAACATCCCTATTCAACAGGTGCTCAGTAAAATTGCTGCGCATTGATTCCACTTTTGATATTTCCCGGCTATTTTGCAATATCTTCACAGCCTCGATGGGGGGGCGCTGGCAATATTGCCAGCATGAATCTTGCAGAGACAGGCGCAAATGAGGTTATCTTTGCATTTTTCCTGGGAATTGCGCTCAATTATTTGGGAATTCTAAAACTTATTGATCTGCTCAAGAATGAAAATACCCGTTATATCTTTCAAAAAAAGGTTTAAGGTCCCTGAGAAGAATAAGAAAGGAAATTGAAAAACGAATCAAAAGAATCTTCGCCACGCAACACCCGTTGTTTTAGTGCAGCAATAGGCAGAAATCTGCCATTCAAAGGCGGGCAAGTATTTTCACATATGAAATAAAACCTCGGCATTGCCATGCGCGATGCTATTTTTATCGACCGGGCTGATGGGCAGTTGTTCCAGAAAATTCCGGGCGGCCAGCATCGAACTGTATGGATAATCTGCTGAGAACATGATCCGGTCAATTCCCACCTGGAACATCAGATCGAGGAAATTGGGAGTGAAATTAAAACCGCTGAATGTATAGTAGATGTTCTCGCGCAGGTAAGCTCCAATAGGCTGTTTCAACTTGGTGAGTTGTGTGGGAAGACTGCGATCAAGCCTGGGTAACATGAAGGGGAGTGCTTCGCCCAGATGCCCAATCACCAGTTGCAATTTAGGGAAGCGGTCAAAAGCGCCGCCTAAAATGATGCGGATGACATGGATGGCAGTTTCAATGTGCCACCCCCAACCAGCCGCGGCCAGCTGGGCGGAAACTTCCGGAGCGAAATTCCCTACATAGGAGGCCTGGATTACCGGTTGGGGAGGTGGGGTTGGGTGCAGATAGATTGGAACCTTAAGAGCTTCTGCTCGCTCGAGAATAGGCCAAAAAAATGGATCATCCAGATAACGGCCCCGGTTGTGACCATTGATCACCGCTCCCTTGAACCCATAATCCCGGACTGTGCGTTCCAACTCACCCGCTGCGATATCCGGGAGGGCGGTTGGCAAAGCCGCAAACCCGGCAAAGCGGTCTGGATGGTGTTGTACGGCCTCCCCGAGCGAGTCGTTTGTCTGGCGAGCGAGTGTTTGTGCGGCGAGAGCATCGAGTTGTTCCACGCCAGGCGAGTTCAAAGACAGCACCTGCACATCGATTCCGGCGGCATCCATCTCGGAGATCCGGAGGTCATCAAGATCCAGCAATTGATCGACAAGACGGGTGTTAATCGGCCCCATTGGAGGTAGATCGTGGGCTGATTTGACACGCTCGCCGAGTCCATGCCCCGGGCCTGCCATAAATTCCGCCGTGGCAAAGTGTTCTTCCAGGGTGATCGTTCGAAATGTTTTTTCATTTCCAGGTTGAGACATAATCGTTACCTTCTTTCAAGAATAAGTTTAGAGGCCCATGTTCTCTTCGAAGGAAGCAACATCCGCGAAGTAACGCGCGACCATTTCTGAATGACCGGGATTGGTATAAATCTCGGCTCTGGGTTGGTCAATCAATTGGACAATGGCAGCCGCAGCCTGTTCGGGAGTTTGGGGAGCTGCGCCAGGGTGGAAACCGCCCGGTGGAAGTGGTGTGCTATATACGGCGTACTTGGCGAAGTCCGAACTTACTACGGGAGGCATTACTATGGAGATATGGATATTGGGATACGCGGCACGCAGATCCATGCGCAGGTTGGCGGTCAGGCTGTTGAGAGCTGCTTTGGAGGCGCTATAGGCCGAGCGATAACTGGCGAATGGAATCCGTCCAAGCGCTGACGATATGTTTATTAAATGACCTATACCGTGTTCTTTAAAGTAGGGTACGATGGCTTGCATGCCATAGAGAGCGGACTTGGTGTTAATGGACATCATCAGGTCAAAATCCTCATCGGTCAGGTCCAACACTTGGCGTGAGAGGGCACGCCCGGCATTGTTTATCCATACATCCACTTGGCCAAAGACGCGCAAGGCTTCGTCGCGCAAATGCTCCACTTCGGCGCGGCAGGTAACATCTATTACCACGGGGAATACGTCCTTTCCACACTGTCCCGCTATCTGTTTGAGCTCAACCAGACGCCGGGCTGCCAGTACAACCTTATCACCGCGTTTGGCCAGTAATTTGGCTGTTTCGGCACCGATACCGCCGCTTGCTCCGGTTATCACGATTACTTTTGCTGTCATCATTTTCTCCTGTAGTTTAGTTTACTCTGTTCTTATTCTGGGTCACCTGCTGAGCGACTTCGCGCAGCAGAGAGATCAATTGCTCGACTTTTTCATTGCCTAATCCTTGCAAAGCGTTTAGAAGAAGATCATTTTCTCCCACTTGCGGCACACGTTCCAGGACTGCCGCACCTTGTTCGGTGATCGTGAGTGGAGTGCGGCGGCGATCTTTTGGATCCTGGCAGCGTTGCAGCATGCATTTGATTTCAAGGGTATCCACAGCCGGCAGGAGGGTGGCAGATTCACGTCCCATCAGAGTGCTTAATTCACTCAAGGTGCAATTCTTATCTTCTAAAATCTGCAGGATACCAAACTGCAATGCGGTGATGCCAACTTTACTGGCTGCCAAGCGCTGTTCTATATCATGCCTGGCCGCTTTGAGAATCTTTTCAGTCAATGAACGCAGCTCCTCGGCAACAGACTGTATATTTGGCGATTCCATTGAAACCTCTCCAGAGATCAGTCGCAAATAATTAGTATACTAACTATATATGAACGAATCAAATTTGTCAAGAGGCTTCTGACAATTTGTTTGGAGTATCTTGACAGTATGTGGAAATGAAATATACTATTATTTTAAAATACGAGCGGATAATCGGATTACGAAGAATTACTCGTTTTTATCCTATTTTCCTATCCACGTGAAAAGGAAATAAACTCCATGGTGAACCAATTCATACCTGTCAAAGACCAAACCCGCCGCGAGCGCCGCATCGAACGTCAACGCAGGTCTATCATGGACGCGGCTGCAGATTTGTTTGCCCAAAAGGGATACCGGGCCACCACCACCAGGGATATTGCTGAAGCCGTCGATATCGGCGAAAGCACGCTTTATGGATACTTCTCCAGTAAAAAAGAGGTTCTCGTGGCCATCCTTTCCCAGCAGGCCGAGATGGTTGACGCACTTTTGATGCATCTCGTCGAATTGGAAGATTTTCAATCATTTGTGAACCTTGTCGATCTCTTAATGGAAAAAATTTTGACAAGGACTGTTTATAACCGGGTGTTGATTGCGGAGGCCTGGACCGATGACGAGGTTCTGCAGTCTTATGTGGTTGCACGCTGGCATCCGGTTATGCAGACCCTTCAGAACTTCATTACAATGAAAATCGCTAAGAGTATCTTCCGGCCAATAGAACCGGACATGGGGGCGCGCATGGTTGTGGGCTCCTTTATCGCAGCCATATTGCCCGTATTGCGTGGTATTGAACCAGCTCCCTCGCCGGAACAACGTCACCATCTTGCCATGATGATCGTAGAGACCATTTCCAATGGTCTCAATATAAAGAGAGGCTAGGGGGAGCAATGTTCCAGCGAATCCTTGCCCTAATCCAAAAGGAATTTTCCCAAGCCTGGCGTGACCGGACCACGATGGGAATCATGCTGACCATTCCACTGATGCAATTGATCATATTCGGGTATGCGATCAATACCAATGTGACCCACATCCCGACCGTGGTGGCTGACCTGAGCCTGGACCAGGCCAGCCGGTCATACTTGGATGCCATGGTGAATTCGGGTTACTTCGATATCATTGCCACAGCGCCGGACCAGGCTGGTGTGATCCAGAATATCGATGAAAGCCAGGCTCGCGTCGGAATTGTGATCCCACCTGATTTTGAAAAAAATATCGTGCGTGGTGACGCCCAGGTGCTTATCCTGGTGGATGGGTCCGACTACTTCACTTCCCAATCGGCGAATGCCTATGCCACCATCATCGGCCAGGAGCACGCTATCCAGATTGTTTATGATGTGATTACCCAGGCCGGGTCACAGATCTCCGGAGCTACCCTGCCGGCGTTAAATGCGCTTATTCGTGTGCTTTACAATCCGGATATGAAAACCCTGTGGTTCATTATTCCTGGGATGGCAGCCATGCTGCTGCAGACCCAGTCCCTGGCGCTGACCGCCGCAGCAGTGGTCCGAGAGCGTGAGATGGGGACAATCGAGCAAATCCTGGTAACCCCAATCCGCCCGATCGAACTGATGATTGGCAAGATCGTTCCTTACGTGATCATCGCCATGCTTAATATGCTGACCGTGATCGCCATCGGGGTTTTCTGGTTTGGAGTACCGTTCCAGGGCAGCTTCTGGTTGTTTCTAGGGCTGTCCTCCTTGTATGTTCTCAGTGGGTTGGGGCTGGGATTGCTCATTTCGTCTGTTTCGCAAAACCAACGCCAGGCGCAGCAATTGATGATGCTGTTCATGATGGTCAGTTTGTTGCTGGGAGGGTTCATTTTTCCGCGTTATACCATGCCGGCGGCAGTGAGAATTATTGGGAACCTCTTTCCCATAACGTATTTTGTGCCGATCTCGCGTGGCATTGTCACAAAGGGGATTGGTTTCTCTGTATTGTCAGGCCAGGTCCTGGCATTGGTAATCTATATCGTGGTGGTGATGTTCCTGGCCACGATTACCTTCCGCAAGAGACTGGACTGAGCATGGCAAAATCCCTCCAACGTTTACGTGCCCTGATATATAAAGAAACCGTGCAGATCCTGAGAGACCGCCGTACTTTGCTCCTTTTCTTTGCCTTGCCGCTAGTGGAGTTATTCTTGTTCGCTTATGCGGTCTCCCTGACCGTCACCCATTTGCCTACCGCAGTGGTTGACCAGAGCCTCGACACGCGCAGCCGAAATTTCATTCAAGCGTTGGTCAATTCGGGAAACTTCGATATCACCCTTGTGCTCCAAAACGAACAACAGGTGAGGCAAGCGATCGATGCAGGTACGGTCAAGGTGGGGGTGATCATTCCTCCGGATTTTGAGAGGCAGGTTCTGCTGGGAAAAGGCGATGTCCTGATCCTGCTGGATGGCTCCGATTCCTTCAGTGTCCAATCAGGTTATAACGCCGCTCTTAGCATTACCCAGAAATATTCGCTTGACCTGACCACCGAAAAAGTGCAGAGTGGAGGAGCCTCAACAGTCCTGAACGCGCTAACGGGCCAACTACCGATTACCACCACCACCAGGGTTCTCTACAACCCGGATATCACCGATCTGATCTTCATCCTGCCAGGCCTGATCGCCTTGATAATGCAGATCATTGTTGTAACGAATTCGGCCATGGCGATTGTGCGTGAACGCGAGGCCGGCACCTTGGAACAACTGCTTGCAACACCTGCCCGCCCGGCCGAGATGGTCATCGCCAAGTTAATCCCCGGTATGGTGGTGGCAATACTGGATATGACGATGATTCTAGCCATTGGGGTTTTCTGGTTCCAAGTGCCTTTCCTGGGGAATATACTGCTTCTGGCCGGCCTGTCGATCCTCTTTATAATTTCAGGGATGGGTCTGGGTCTGGTAATCTCAGCGGTAGCCAAGACCCAGAGACAGGCACAGCAGTTAACCAGCGTTATACAGCTTTTAGCGATGCTTTTGACCGGCTTTCTATATCCTCGTACCACCATGCCGCTTTGGACACAGATCATCGGCAACTTGATTCCCATGACCTATTTTGTGCGGGTCATCCGGGGAATAATGACCAAAGGTGTCGGCATGACGTTCCTGTGGACGGATTCCCTGACACTGTTCATATATGCTGCAATCGCTCTAGCCATCGCGGCGGCAGTTTCGAAGAAGAGATTGGATTGATCGCCATGCCCAACGATGTTGTCATTTCAGCACAGGGTCTGGTCAAAAAATTCAAAGGGCAGCGAAGAATTGTTACCGCAGTTGATTCAGTTTCGTTGGAGGTTAAGCGTGGTGAGACCTTTGGCCTGATCGGTCCGGATGGGGCCGGAAAAAGCACAACGACGCGTGTTATATTGGGGTTGCTCAGGCGGGACGACGGCACCAGCAGTGTGCTCGGTTATGACTCAATGCGGGATGTATACGAAATCCGCGAGCGGACCGGGTATATTGCCCAACAGTTCACTCTACCTGCCGATATGACCGTGCTGGAAAATATGCGTTTCTTTGCTGATTTGCATGGCATTCCGCGCAAATTGCAAAAATCGAGTATTGCCGAGTTGCTCAAGTTTGCCGGGTTGACTGAGTTCACCTCCCGCCTGGCTGGCCGGCTTTCGGGAGGCATGAAGAAAAAATTGGCCTTGGCATGCAGCCTGATCCACCGGCCTCAGGTGGTTCTTTTGGATGAACCTACTTTGGGCGTGGATCCGGTAAGCCGGCGCGAGTTCTGGAACTTGCTCGGAAATTTGCGGGCCGAGCAGGGACTGGCAATTTTTGTTTGCACGCCTTACATGGACGAAGCCGAAAGGTGCAACAAGGTTGGATTGATTTATAAAGGCCGTTTGATCGCCCAGGATACGCCAGCCGGGATAAAAAAGATGGTTCCTGGTCACATGATTGAGTTCAAACCAGCGAAGTTTGAAGCGGCACGTAAGCTTGTGACCGGCATGCCGGGAATCCTGGAAGTCCAGACATACGGCGCCATGCTGCACCTTTTCCTCGATAAAACAGAACGTCGCCAGAAGCAAATTGAAGAAGCGCTTGGCGCTCAGGATATTGCATGGAGCGGGATGCGAGTGATCGAGCCGCGTATGGAAGAAGCGTTCATCAGCCTGGTGAGAAGCCAGGAGGCAGCCGATCATGGCCAATAAACCTTTGACGTCCGGGGATGCAGCCAGACCGGATGGAGCTTATCCCGTAGTTGCGGAGGAACTTACCAAGCGGTTTGGTGAATTTACTGCGGTCGACCGGGTCAGCTTTCACATCCATCCAGGGGAGGTTTTCGGCTGGCTGGGGCCAAACGGTGCCGGGAAAACCACCACCATCCGTATGCTGCTGGGATTGATCCGGCCCAGTGAAGGTAAATTAGGCGTCTTGGGATTCGATCCGGTCACGCAGACGAAGATCATGCAGGCGCACGTTGGTTATATGTCCCAGTTATTTACCTTATATAATGACCTGACTGCCCGCGAAAACATCCACTTCTATGGCAGAGTGTACGGCCTGACTCGCCAAGCGCTTGCCCAACGGCAGGAGGAAATCATTCAAATGGCCGGTCTGGAAGGCCGCGAAGACACGCTAACTGCCAACCTGTCCGGTGGCTGGAAACAACGTCTGGCATTGGGCTGTGCCATCGTACACAACCCTCGCGTTATCTTTCTGGATGAACCGACTGCCGGCGTGGATGCCATCAGCCGGCGCGAGTTCTGGGGGCTGATCTACGCCATGGCTAATAAAGGAACTACGATCTTGGTAACCACCCACTATATGGACGAAGCGGAGCTTTGCCAGCGGGTGGGCTTCATCAACCAGGGGCGATTGGTCGCGATTGGAACGCCGGATGAACTCAAGCAAACTCATATGCATGGGCAGGTGTTGGAGATCGATACGCCTGAACCCGATCGCGCTGTTCGCCTCTTGAAAGAGGCGCAATCAAACAGAAGTCTGCCTATTGATGAGGTGGCCCTGTACGGCGCGCAAATACATGTTGTTGTTCCAAGCGCGGATGAATTCCTCGAACCGGTTAGGTCAATGCTTGAATCCGAAGCGATCGTGGTTGGCAACATTGTCTGGATCATGCCTACCTTGGAGGATGTATTCATTTCAACTGTTCGGGGTCCGGCAGGACAAGGACCAGGAAAAGATAATAAAAACTAAACTTTCTAAAAGATCTGGAGGATTACTTATGAATACTCAATTCCAATAAGAGTTCCAGCACAAGTGGGAAAAGTATTTTTCCGGGGCCGAGCTTCCTGTGGCCTATTTTTATACCGACGAAGTCAGTTCGGAGGACTTGGCAGACAGCCAGGATGTGGAAAACTGTGTCATGGCGAGTTTCCAGCGTGTCCGGCAGGGGCATACTTTTGTATATGGAAAGGACAGCCCGGGCTGCAAAGGCTGGAGACGCTATACTGGTTTTTCCCAATCATTACGTCCCAAGTTCGAATATTTCCTTTCCTGCGGGATTGCGGGGGAGGTGGAGGGTGAGCGCTATAAAAAATCGCCTGAGCTGGTCAGCAAGTACCTGGAAAGCCATCCTGCTTTCCAAGCCACCGGGCGTTTCATGGTTTGTAAACGTTGGGACAAGCTGGGCGCAAACGACCAACCTTTTGCAGTAATCTTTTTCGCTCCTCCCGATGTACTATCCGGCTTGTTTGGACTGGCGAACTTCGACAGGTCCGATCCGAATGGAGTTATCAGTCCGAATGGCTCAGGTTGTTCGACCATTGTGAATTATCCTTTTTGGGAGGCGCGGTCTGACCAGCCGCGCTGTGTTCTAGGAATGTTCGATGTTACGGCTCGACCCCAGGTGCCCGAAACGTACCTGACTTTTACCATCCCATTCGCGCGCTTAAGGCAAATGGTGGCAAATATGGATGAGAGCTTCCTGGTTACCGAAGCGTGGGAACATCTGCAGGCAAGAATACAGCAAACCGGCCAGCTTTGATCGGGTGCCCCTACCTGCTATCATTAACTTGGAGCTGGGAGCCGGATGAGATCTTGAGTCACAACCTGTGACAAACCTGGCTTCATCCCAGCTGCTTTACTTTTTCTGCCACCAATAACGGTTCGCTTCGCCCGGAATCTGTCTTGATTATACCGGTTACCAGAAATGGACCGGACGAATGGATGAAGCTACGCACCTGACGATAGACATCCGGAAATACAGCCACATCCAGCATTCCCGCCAGATCTTCCAAGGTCAAGAACAACATCAAATCACCTTGGGCGGTGCGGCTGCGGTGCCCGCTCTGGCGAATACCGGCTACCGTTACCCGCTGGCCTACCCGACATGCAGCATCGACAGTAGTGATTGCCCCAGCCGCCGAAATTCTTCCTGCGACCAACTCCAGGGGGTGTGCGTCCAGGCTGCTCCCTAAAAGCTCCTGCTGGGCAGCGAACTTCTGTTCCAGTGTCCAATCTTCCCCTTCTTTGAACTCACCAAAATTTTTCTCAGATATTTTCCCATGAGAGTACTCATCCCCACCCTTCGGGTACTCGAAAAGGCTCGGCTGCCCGGACTGCCAGCCTCCACTCTGCAAGCGCCGAAGAATTGCAGGGATCGTTCCCCAGCCTTCGAAAGCCCCAACCCGTGCAAGATCTCCAGCTTCCTGGATGCGTGGATCTGCGCGGGTCAGGAAGTCTTCCAGGGAAGCAAATGGCTGGCCGCGTAGGATGCGCCCAATTGTTCGTCTGGTCATATTGCGTACCTGATCCAGTCCCATGAAGAGGACTTTACTACCCGACTCAGGGCTGGCGGCAACAAAATTGCGGCTAGAATAATTGACATGTGGGGGCCGGACGGTCAGGCCAAGGCGGCGCGCTTCGCCCAAATAGACACTTTGACTGTAATAGCCGCCCCAATTGGCCAAGACAGCTGCCATGAACTCAGCGGGGAAGTGGGTCTTGCACCACGCTGAGCGCCAGGACACCTTTGCATAGGAGGCGGCGTGCGCTTTTGGGAAACCATACCCGGCGAAGGCTGCCATCATCTCCCAGACACGTTCGGCGGTCTCTACAGGGACGCCGCTTCTAGTTTGAGCCTGGCTGACAAACTTCCGCTCCAAATCCTGCATGAGCCTGCCAGGGTCAAAATGACTCATGGCCCGGCGCAATAGATCGGCTTCTGCCAGGCTGAAACCAGCCAATTCGTGGGCGATACGCAGCACTTGTTCCTGGTACAGAATCACACCAAAAGTGTCAGCGAGCAGAGGTGCCAGTGCTGGATGTAGGTGTTCTACCGGTTCCTCGCCTTTGAATCGCCTGACGAAGACATCCTTCAACCCGCCTGAAAGTGGACCGGGACGGTATAGCGCCAGTGCCGCCATCAGATCATCTTCGCTGCGGGCATGGATCTCCCGCAGTGTGGAGCGCATGCCAGGGCTCTCGATTTGGAAGCATCCGATTGTGCCACCACTCTCGAGACGTTGGGATGTATCGGGATCATCGGCCGGAATAGATTCAAGCACTGCCAGCGAACCGGTATACTGGTCCGGCTGGCTGGCCTGGATGAATTCAGCCACGTCACCCAGCACGGTCAGGCCACGGATGCCCAGCAAGTCAATCTTGACCAGCCCGAGTGCTTCCACTGCCTCCAGGTCAAACTGGGTAATGATGACACCCTTGCTCCCGGAGCGCATAACCGGCACAAGTTCCGTCAGAGGACCGGGTGCCACAATCAGACCTCCGGCATGCACAGAAAGATGGCGCGGTAGTTTGAGCAGGGCTTCGGCCTCGTCGAAAATCTTCGTGTGGGAAGAATCAGTATACCGGGTACGGAGAGCGGCGAATGAAGAAACCGGCAAATAGCTGTCTTCGTCGGTTTGTTCCTCCGTGCGGGCGAAGAAGGCGTATGGTAACTGCCGGACCAAATCCCTCACTTCGGCGGGAGCCATTCCATGCGCTTTGGCCACATCACCAAGAGCCGAGCGTGGTCTGAACCGGTTGATGGTCCCAACCATGGCCACGCGTTCCTTCCCATACGTGTCGAAGACGTGCTGAATGATCAGATCGCGCCGGCGGGAGCACAGGTCTGTGTCGATATCCGGCGGGGTGGTGCGGGCAGGGTTTAAGAAGCGCTCGAAGTACAGGTCCAGTCGCAAGGGATCGGGGCTGGTAATACCCAAGCAATGAGCCACCAACGACGATGCGGCTGAGCCACGCGATGAAAAAGGTACATTTGTTCTGCGGGCGAACTCGAGGATCTCCTCTACAATTAGAAAAATTGGTTCGAAACCCATGCGGGCAATCACATCCAGTTCATGGTCGAGTTGAATTTGAACATTGGCACTAATACTGCCATATAAACGTCGCGCTCCGGTTTCGGCTTTCTGTCGCAGGTATTCCGCAGCTGTCACGCCGGGCGGCAACGGGACAGCCGGCATCTGGGCTTTTCCTAACGGCAAGTCAAACTTGCAACGCTCTGCGATCTCAAGACTGGCTGCCAGAGCGGCCCGGGAACCCTTGTAGCGCCTTTCGATCTCGCGAGAATTGATGAAATTCGCCTCTGCTGGAGCGCTTGCATCGGCAGGAAGTTTCTCCAGCGGTAAGTTTAGGCGGATGGCTGAAAGCGTGCGTTGCAAGACAACCTCTTCAGGAGTCAGGTAATAGACAGGCTGGGTAACTACCAGTGGCAGAGATTGGCGGCGGCCCAGGTCAGAAAGTGGGAGTGCCTGGGTTGGATTTTGTAAGCCAAGATAGAGACGATTTGGGTAGATATCCTTTAGAGTCCGCACCCGCTGCCTGGAGGAATCGTTCAGGACGCCTGTGATGGCAATTAGATCCCGGGAATAGGCTGTCAGCATGTCGAGCGAGCATGCCAGCGTGGGGTCAGATCGCAAAGCCAATGCGCTGCTCAGATTGCATAGGCTCGACCAGCCAGACAGGTTCATCGCCAGTAGTGACAGAGGACCGGTCTCCAGATCGATTTCCAGCCCCAGAACAGGTTGAATCCCTGCTTTTTGGCAGGCCAGCACGAACTCTATCGAGCCGGTCAGCAGACGATGATCGGAGAGGCCGATTGCTGGCAGTCCGTCCGCCAAGGCAGCCTGTACCAATTCGGCGGGCATTGCCAGACCTTCCTGGAGGGAATAGGCAGAGTGGGTGGTGAGAGGAATATACATAAAGACTAATTAACGGATTTCGCTCTCCCGGATGGCTCCGTGAAGCTTAATCGAAAATCATTTCCACGGTGCAGTGATTAGGACGTTATTCTCATCTGCGGCATGGCCGAGATAAGACAAGCCCCAGGCAGTCTCGATGGTTTTTAGTAAAGAATAATGCGTGTAAGGAGTATTATCCCGAAAGCCGCTCTTTACCTGGGGCGAGATCAGAACAGTCGGCACACGTCCGCCGGCTTGTGCCGGCAATCCACAGCAGGAATGACTGCCCTGGCCTTCATCCCAGGTCAAGATGATCAAGTAGGGCTCACTGGCGGCTCTTGGGTTCAGGTAATCCATCAACATACCCATCACCCCCCCTAGCCACCCATCCGCCAAGCTCAGATTGCAATCCGGATTGCTATAAATGTCATCCGTTGAGACACAACTATTAGGCATGATATAAACAAAATCGGGCAGGTTCCCGGCGGCCAGGTCAGTTTCTAGCTGTGGGAAAGGCACAACAGACCGATTGCAGCGGTTTGCGTCCAGGCGAATGGAATCAAAGTACATAAACGGATTATGTTTTTGTACATAAATTGCCGTGTCCATGACGGAACACGGGTGCGGCATATCCTGGAAGTAGGCCCGCCACGTGCGACCGCTGGCTTCGATTTGGTCAGCCAGATTATTTGCGTTGACGAAGCAATTTTCGCAGTCAGAAGTGATCCCAAATGTATCCCCGCCGAATAAGGCCAGGTAATTGGGCAGGCTGGGATGCGTGATGGCATAATACTGTGTCAGAAGAGTATTACCCTTTATATACTGGTTGTAAACCGGCATGGTTTGATTCCCAACTACCGAGTCAAACTCGTGGTTCTCGAAGACGATCATAATGATATGGCTAAAATCAGGTACCAGCGGCCGAACGGTCGGCGTAGGTACCGGACTTGAAGTAGGTGAGGGGACTGGCGTTAATGTCGCAGTGGGAAGAGGAGTGGCCGATGGAGGCATTGTTTCTGTTGCAGGTAGGGTGGTTGCGGACGAGGGTGTGCATGCCGCCAGGCCTGCCATAACAATGCAAAAAAAGATAGCCGCCGCTTTATGAATCATTGTGAGCCTCCCAGGCTTATGAAACAAATAACCCAGTTATGAAGAAAGTTATTTAGTAACGCAGAGGTGTAGGTTTTGGGCGTCTTAAACGTCACGGAACCGGCATTTTCCATTCTGGCACGGACAGGGCAGGCCGGGCTTTGACCTTGCCTTTATTGTCGCCATACAATTTTTCGGCTGTATTCCAGCACAGGTTCGCCCGAGCGGTCTCGCTAAGCTGGTCCAGAAATACATCGTAGCGCTGCAATTCCGGACCCATCCGCTCGAAGCGGGCAACCAGATCCGATCCGAGGCAGATGCGCTTACTGTATTTTTCAGTGAGTGCCACCCAATCCGGGCTGGGCTTGCCATCCGGGCATATCACCACATCGTAAATGATCCAAGAGTAATCCACGTACAAGTTGGGGTACTGCGCCAGCAAACGGTCAACCATCTGGTAATAGAATGGAACGTTGACACGGCGCGACATTCCGCAGTGGGCAAAGACAATCCGGGTGCGCGGGAATTCAGCCACTGCTTCTTCAAGTTCCCAGAGGTAGACCGGGTGGTCGTTCTTGGTTACGGAAGTGATATTCTGGTGCAGAAGGACAGGCAGGTCGTGCTCAGCCGCGAACTGGTAAACCGGCCAGAGCGCACGGTGATTGGCACGTGCATTCTCGCCGAAGGTGAAGGCAGTCAGATCGTCGTGGCGGAGCAGCACTTCGCCAATTCCACTCCAGATATCCGGATATTGGGCAAAAAGCCGCTCGATATGGCGAAGCGCATAGCCATCGGTCGGGTTGAATCCGCAGATAAGCGGGTACAGCCGTTCCTGCCGGTCAGCTGGCAAGGAGCGTACCATTTCGGCTACAATCACATCTGTATAAGCATAATAGTAGCACGGGGAATCGCTGGCCAGGTAATAATCTGGTCCTTCTCGGTCATAGGAAGTCCACATTTTGCTGACAGGCATCCCAAAGATCACGGCTTTTCCAATGTTTGCCCGGTCCATATGGTCCAAAAGGTTTTCACCGCCCGGCGTTTCCTGTATGAAATTGACAACATGCAGGTGTCCGTCGATCAGCTTGTATTTGCTGCCCTTGAGCGGAGTGAGCGATCCGTGTGTTCCGGGGGTGCGAGTCCAGGTAGGTATCTGTTCATTTGGCATGGGAATTTCTCCTCTTGGATTACAGTCCAAGTAAATGTGTGATGAAGTCTGCTTCTTCCGGTTCCAGGCGCTGGTATAGATACTTCCAGTCGCGCGAGTTACCGATCAATCTGGCCAGCTGAACCGGGTTGTAATGCTTTAGCAATCGCTCGCTGACGGAAGCGGGAAGAGCCCACAACAAATATGCCAGGTCACGTCCATCTCGGATCAGACCCAGGCAGAATTCCCAACCAAGCTGGTCGACCAGTTTGGCTTGCAAACCGGAATCCAGGCTGTGCAGGATTGCGCTCAGATCGGTCGCCTCCCGGGAAAGGTTTCGTACATAGTCCAGGCCGAGCAGTTCCAATGCGAGCTCATCGGTTTGCCCATAGACCCATTCCAGAACCTCGGCCAATTCTTCGGCGTTCAGGATAAGGGACCGCAGACCATCCGAACCCAGGGTTTGCAATAGTGTGGTCTCAACTTTCTCTTCGGCCAGGGTGGCCAGCAGGTCGCGCAAATGTGAGGCATCCTGCATGATCCCGGCCAGGTTTCCTTGAAGGGCCTGAATAAGAAATACCTGATCATCTGCAGAAAGGGATTTCATCACAGTGAGAAGATGGTTGGCTTGCGGAATGATTCGGGCGAGATGTGGTTGTAACTGGGTCAGCACGACCCGGTCATATTGACCTTGCAGTACATCCAGAGCAACCGCCAGTTCGGAAGCCGAACCTATTTGAACTGTTTCTTGATCGATGGTAATGGGGTAACGGGACATGGTACCTCCTGGTATTGAGTTGATTGTAACTCTGGTAGGCATGGGAAACAAGTTGAATAATAATGGGCAAACCTTCCTACAGCGTATTAATTTATAGCCAACCCCGTCAGAGCCGGGATCGGAATTTTGTTTGGAATTCGCACCGATGTTCCCGAAAGCGTGTTATATTTTTACGGCTATTCCTGTATAATAAGGTCATTTAAGTAATCTGAACGACCAGGCTTTTGGAGGATTTTTAATGGATGCTGTGCAACCAATCTCGGTGCTGATTTTCGGCGCCGGGGCAATCGGTACCTACGTTGGAGGTTCTCTTTCTCTGGCTGGGTATCGTGTGATATTTATTGAGCAAGCCTCTGTTGCAAGCGAACTGCAAATGCGCGGGTTGCGGTTGGACGTTTCCATCGACAGGCAAAGAAAAGCTCCGGAACCTTTGATGGTCACTCCATCAGCTTTTAAATGTGTTGGTTCTCTCGCGGATGCAATGCAACATGGCCCCTTCGACGTTGCCATATTTGCCATGAAATCCTTCGATACCGCAGCTGCCTTGGAGGAAATCAAACCTTTCGTGAATAGTATGCCGCCCATCCTTTGTTTGCAGAATGGGGTTGACAACGAACCAGTTATTGCGGCGCTGCTTGGTATTGACCATGTTATTGCAGGCACGGTTACTTGTTCAATCGCCAGACATGCTGCCGGAGATATTGTTTTGGAAAAGGCGCGTGGGATTGGGATTGCCGCCGGGCACCCGCTTTCAGAACGATTAGTGAAGGCGTTTAATTTGGCATGTTTGAATGCACATTTATTCCTGAATGCGGGAGATATGAAATGGTCTAAGGTCCTGGCCAACCTGCCGGGGACCGCCACATCTGCCATTGTCGATATGAGCCCGGCTGAAGTATTTTCTCATCCAGGACTTTATGCATTGGAGATGCGCATGGCTCAGGAAGCGCTGGCGGTCATAGCGGCCCAGGGATCCCATGTGGTCAATTTGCCGAAAATACCTGTTCGGGCCCTGGCCATGGCAATGCATATGCCGTCCTTCCTGGCCCGCCCAGTGATGATGAAAGTAGTTGGAGGGGGGCGTGGTGGTAAAATGCCATCCTTTTATATTGACCTGCACGCCGGTCGCCGAAATAGTGAGGTGGAATATCTGCATGGGGCAGTCGTGCGTTATGGCGAGAAGTCTGGTATCCCAACACCGGTCAGCCGCTTGCTGCTGGAGACCCTCTTGGCTATGGTGCGTGGAGATATACCGATTGCTGAATTTTCCCGTCAGCCTGAGAAGTTGATTGGCATGCTTGCTAACTGACCCAGATGGCAAGTATTTGAAATAGAACTTCTTGAAAAGTAGAGTTATAAATTCGAATTTGTCGAAAGGAAGAAAGCATGGAAAAGGAACCTTATATTCTTGCAGTTGATCTGGGCACATCTGCCCTTAAAACCGCGTTGATCTCCATATCCGGGAAACTGATCGGCTGGGAAGTACAGGAAATTCCTCTTAAAGTACTCCCTGGCGGTGGAGCAGAACAGAATCCCTTGGATTGGTGGGAGGCTTTCCTATCCACTGCAAAACGACTGATAAATAAAGAACTTGTGCCGGTTGAAAGCATTATCGCTGTGTGCTGTTCCACACAGGGAGAGTGCACAGTCCCCGTGGATGCCGAAGGCAAGGCATTGATGAACGTGATCTCCTGGCTGGATATGCGCGGCGCCAAATATCTTTCCAAGGTTATTGGAGGTCTGATCAAGGTGGATGGTTACGATGTTTTCAAGATTCTACGCCTGCTCAACCTTACCGGCGGTGCCCCCACGCTTACTGGTACAGACCCGTCAGCGCACATGTTGCTGATCCGCTACGAATTCCCTGAAGTGTATGAAAAGACCTACAAGTTCCTGACCGCGTTGGATTACATGAATCTTTGTTTGACCGGGAAATTCATAGCCACATCTGATTCGATTCTTACCTCCTGGGTTACCGACAATCGGGACTCGCAGCATATAAAGTACGATGCTGGCTTGCTTAAAGCCTGCGGGATTACCCCGGAAAAATTCCCGGAACTTTGTCTCTGCACTTCCGTAATTGGAGATTTAAAAGCAGAAGTGACCCGAACGCTGGGACTGAAAGATGGGGTAAAAGTGGTTGCCGGAGCGATCGATGTCAGCGCGGCCGCGGTTGGTTCCGGAACGGTGAATGATTTCGAAGCGCACGTCTACATCGGCACCTCCAACTGGGTTGCCGCACACGTGCCCTATAAAAAGACGGACATGTCCACCTTCATGGCCTCAGTGCCCTGCGCCATTCCAGACAAATACCTGATGATCGTCCTTCAAACCACTGCTGGAGGAAATTTGAATTTCCTGCGGGATAAGATCCTGTATCACCAGGATGAACTTCAGCAGGGGCAACAGCCCCCCGATCTTTTCCAAGCCTTTGACCGCATTGCTGAAAAAGTCCCACCTGGAAGCAATGGGCTGCTGTACATGCCCTGGATCTATGGAGAACGCTCTCCCATTGACGACAGGAATGCCCGTGCCGCCCTGTTCAATATTTCGTTGGAGAACACCCGTGAGGATATCATTCGAGCTTTTATGGAAGGTGTGGCGTTCAATAATCGCTGGTTGCTGGCGCCAGCGGAGAAATTCATGGGTCGCAAGATTACCCAATTAAATTTTGTGGGTGGTGGAGCCAAATCGGCTGTTTGGAGCCAGATACTTGCCGATGTAATGAATGTAAATATCCGCCAGGTAAGCGATCCCATTCAGGCCAACGCGCGCGGGGCGGCCTTCATCGCCGCGGTTGGACTTGGCTATCTGGCGTTCGCAGATATTCCGCAAAAGGTTGCAATAAAGGCAACTTTTACGCCGAATCCAGAAAACCGTGTGCTGTACGATAAGTTGTTCGCCGAATTTACCCGGTTTTATCATCAGAACAAAGGTAGTTATCAAAGATTAAATGGTTAGGTGAAGGAAACCCCATGACCGAACAACAATATGCCATCTCTGAATACCCCGATGTGAAGTATGTTTACCATCGACTGGATGCACTTATCCGCCAGCCAATCCGTCCTGTTCGCCCGGAGCGGATGCAAGAATACCTGAATTATTTTGAAACAAAATGTACCCGCTCGAAGGAACTCAATCAGCAGGCGCAGAAACTTATCCCCGGTGGGGTGCAGCACAACCTGGCCTTTAACTATCCATTCCCGATCGCAATAGAAAAAGCTGAAGGCGCTTACCTGTGGGATGCAGACGGGAACCGTTACATAGACTTCTTACAGGCCGGCGGACCGACCGTACTCGGCAATAATTATGCTCCGGTACGCGATAAAGTCATCGAGATGTTGCAGACCTGCGGACCGGTGACCGGTCTCTTTCATGAGTACGAGCTAAAATTGGCGCAATTGGTGAATCGCTTAATGCCGTCAATCGAGATGTTCCGCATGCTGGGTTCGGGGACGGAGAGCGTCATGGCAGCCGTTCGGGGGGCACGTACCTTTACCAAGAAAAAGAAGATCATCAAAGTGGGCGGAGCATACCATGGTTGGAGCGACTCGATGGTGTATGGCTTGCATGTGCCGGGAACGGGGCGAATGGAAGCCAAGGGCATCCCCATGGGTGCCACCGGCAACACCCAGGAATTTTACCCGAACGCCCTGGGAGCATTACGTGCCAGGTTGATCTTCAACCAATTGCTCGGAGGAACAGCTGCTGTCATTGTCGAACCGGTTGGACCGGAGAGCGGTACCCGCCCGGTACCTTATGATTTCAACCAGAAAGTGCGTGAACTATGTGACGAGTTCAAGGCCTTGTTGATTTTCGACGAGGTAGTGACTGGCTTCCGGCTCGGGATGGGCGGCGCACAGGGTTACTTTGGGGTCAAACCCGATCTGACTGTTTTCGGCAAATGCATCTCTGGGGGATATCCGATGGCGGGGGGTGTGGGCGGGCGGGCGGATGTGATCAGTTGTTTTGCGGCCGGCATCGGTGGTGCGGGGGAGCGCGCTTATATCGGTGGAACACTCTCGGCAAATCCTCTCTCTTGCGTGGCCGGGTACTATGCCCTGCTCGAGATGGAGCGTACCAATGCCCCGGTCTTGGCCGGGCAAGCGGGCGATCGATTGACCAAAGGACTGCAAGCAATCATTGAGAAACATGGTCTGCCGTTCGTGGCCTTCAACCAGGGTTCCATCTGCCATCTGGAAACCTCCGGCGTCATGTTGCTTGATCTGCATAATCCGATCCGGCTGCTAAAAGGACTCAAGCCGCGCCGGCATATGATGGAAGAGATGGGCGCAGCCTATATGGCGAACGGTATCATTACGCTGGCAGGCTCGCGCATGTACACTTCAATGGCAGATACAGACGTAGTCATCGATGATGCATTGAACAGATTCGAAAATGTACTATCAAGCGTGTAGGAACTCAGTATTCCAACAATTTACTCTATAAAAGGAATCAATAAAATGGCAAAGCAATATTGGAATAAAAAAGTGGTTCTGATTACCGGTGGATCGAGTGGGATTGGACTGGCGGCGGCAAAACAACTGGCTGTAGCAGGATCGCATGTCTGGCTGGCTGCACGCCGTCTCGAGCTCCTGGAGCCTGCGCTGAAGGAGGTGCAGGCAGCCCGGCAAGAATCCTCCCAAATTTGCGGGATTGTTTCTGCAGATGTGTCTGATTCTCAGCAGGCCAAGCGAATCGTTGAAACGGTGACAAAATCTGCGGGTGTGCCGGACGTGCTGATCAATTCCGCTGGCATCTCTCAGCCTGGTTATGTACAGGAGCTCTCGCCAGAGGTTTTCGAACATCTGATGCAGGTCAATTATCTGGGAACAGTGTATGTTACTGCAGCTGTTCTGCCAGGGATGCTGAAACGTGGCTCAGGCCATATCATCAACCTCTCATCCATGGCAGGGTACTTGGGTGTGTTCGGGTATAGTGCGTATGGCGCGACGAAGTATGCAGTTTCTGGTTACTCGGAAGTCCTGCGGGCGGAAATGAAGCCGCACGGCATCCGTGTTTCGGTCGCCTTTCCACCCGATACTGATACGCCACAATTGGCATATGAGGAGCCTTTCAAACCTGCTGAGACGAAAGCCATTGCAGGGAATGCCAAGGCGCTTTCTGCCGAGAAGGTGGCCCACTCCATCCTTAATCAAGCCGAAAAAGGTAACTACATGATTTTCCCGGGCACCGACGCGCGCCTGTTCTATCTTGTATCCAGCAAACTACCTAAGAGCCTGGTTTTCGCCATCTTGGACCAGATGGCTGCATCAGGAAAGAAAGCCAAAAAAGTCTAGCTGTTTTTTTCCTTGCATTTAATAGCTAATGGCTTTATAGTCGCTTTGGGTTGGCGGCTTGAATTTGGAAGTTTTTCACTATCAATTTAAACTTATCTTTCATGCGAATCGGAGAATGCAATGGACATCTTTGAAAAATGCTCAAAATTTACTGCGGCCAAAGAGGCCATTGCGGGTGGGTATTACCCGTACTTTATCCCTCTGACCGAGAACGAAGGCACTGAGGCTGTTTTTCGGGGCCATCGCCTTATTATGTGCGGGTCGAATAATTATCTCGGATTGACTACACATCCTGAAGTTCGTAAGGCTGCGCTGGATGCGATTCAGCGCTTTGGAACATCCTGCACTGGTTCTCGTTTTTTGAATGGAACCATAGAGCTCCACGAACAACTTGAACGTGAAATGGCAGATTGGGTTGGAAAAGAAGCCGCGCTGGTCTTCTCGACCGGAATGCAGACCAACCTGGGAACCATCAGCTCCATCGTCAGTCGGGATGACGTGGTCATACTTGACAAACAGGATCATGCTTCTATTGTGGATGGCGCGAAACTAAGCTGGGGTAAGACGCTGCGCTACCGTCACAATGATATGGCCGACCTGGAACGCGTGTTAAAACAGGCCGGACAGGAGGTCGGAATACTGGTGGTGGTGGATGGGTTGTTCAGCATGGAAGGTGATATTGCTCCTCTTCCAGCAATCGTTCCTTTATGTAAAAAATATGGTGCCCGATTGATGGTGGATGATGCTCATGCCACTGGTGTTCTTGGTGGTGGACGCGGAACGGCCGCGCATTTCAATATGACCAAAGATGTGGATCTCATCATGTCCACCTTCAGCAAATCGTTCGCATCGCTTGGAGGCTTTATCGCAGGCGATAACGAAATTGTTCAATACATCAAACACCATGCCCGTTCCATGATATTTAGCGCCAGCATCCCGCCCTCCAATGCTGCCGCGGCTCTGGCTGCTCTGCATGTCATGCAAAATGAACCGGAGCGAATCAAACGCCTTGACGAAATTGCTACTTTTATGCGCAAAGAATACCGCGGCCTGGGTTTCGATATCGGTAAATCCGAGACTCCCGTTATTCCCATTCACATAGGCGATGATTTACGTACGATGACCATTTGGAAAGAACTCTTCGACGCAGGCATCTTTGTCAATCCGGTCATCTCTCCTGCAGTTCCCGAAGGTAGCCAACTATTGCGAACCAGTTATATGGCTACCCATACTGACAAGCAATTGAGTCAAGTTTTGGAAACTTTCGCTAGAGTTGGAAAACAAGTCGGGTTGCTTTCCTGACGAATAAAACCGAATAAAAAAACTGGCGGCCAGATTCCGCTAGTTTTTTTATCAGCTCTCTTTGCGCAATAATAAAAGCTTAACTTCCTTTTATATTCTTTTGGGCTAATTACATGCCGTCGTCAACAGTGGGACAACATCGGTACCGTTTGCCACTTGCGTGAATTTTCCGGAAATAATTCCCATAGATTGGAAGGGCGGAGAAGCCTGGACGGCTGGCTGGGCAAGTCGCAGGGTATAGCAGCCCACAAAGGTCTGTACTGAGCTTGATGTGGTCACCACTTTCATGGCCAGGGGCACCTTGAAATACAGGCTGCCGGCTGCGCCTTCACTCTGAACGGTGCCAAAAGTAGCCGTAATCACATCCGTATTGGAATATCCAGCTGCATACGGATCAAAGGGTCCCGGATAAGTGCTGGGATCTTGATAATAATAATAAGCCCGGACATATTGTTTCAGGTTGAGGGCGTTCAGGAAAGAACTGACTGCCTCTGTAGGTCCGCTGCGGTTGTCAAGGAAATTGCTCTTGTCGATACTGAGACTGGTTCCTGAAGCGGTTACCCGATCTGGTCCGGTTGGATAATCGCTGCACGCCGAGGCCAACGCACTGGCATCGCTGGCATTGACGGCAATGGTTTTGGCAGACCCGCGGTCTATATTCATGGGAATAAAAGGTGGCTCGCCAAAGTTGGCTGGCTGAGCTTCATGCACAATATAACAAGCTGCAAAATTGGCGTGGGTGCCATCCTTTGATGTAGTTTTCAGGATGACTGGCACCGTGTAATAAAGCTGTCCTGCTCCGGCATCCCCTGTGATCTGCCCAAATACCAGGTCCACAGAAGCCGTATTTTTATAACCGTTGGCAAAGGTTGTGAAACTGCCTTGTGAAGTGGAAGGATTAATCCAGTAATTGTAGGCTCGTAAATATTCCTGGCGGTTGATGGCGTTATATAAGGAAACGATCACTTGCGAGGGAGTGCTGCGGTCATCAATATAATTGGGAACCATCGGGGTGGGAGCGGCAGCATTTGTGTTTACCGGTGCTGGTGTGTTGCTGGGAGCCAGGGTTCCGGTAGCTGCTGGTAATGAGGTATCGCTGGGTGCTAAAGTGACCATTGCCGCAGGCAGAGTATTCGTAGGCAGGACCGGGTTGCTGGGGCCCAGTGTGTTTGTAAATGCAGGAGCCTGTGGCGCAGTATTAGTAGGGAGATTTTCTATCCCAATCGTGAAAGTGCCATTACAGGCTGTTATGAGCATTAGAATAAGGACTGCTGGTAAAGCGCGGCATTTCATAAGGGCCTCCTGAATGGATTGGATATATCCATTATTTTAGGATATCTTTGTATTGTGTGGGTGCCAGGCAGGTTACACTTTGGCTACAGGCTGTGACCGATTGGTGACCGGGGCGGTCGGCCGGCTGACAGGAGCAAATTGAGGACCGTTCCCAGACAGCAGTGGCTTTGCAGATCGACCTGGCCACTTTGCAGTTCAACAATGCGCATAACTGCGGAGTGTTCCCACCGGAGATTTACGTTTATGCAATGCCACTTGGGCATTGCAGGCAGCTGCTCTACTGGAATCTGACCGACTTAGGAAAGGGGTTATTTTGCCAGTACCAGCGGTTTCCTTGTCGACGGACAGGCTAACGAGCTTTGATTGTGCTGGGTGAAAGACCCTGGAATTACGAGTTAGATATTGTCGACCGATTATACAACATCCGATTTGAGTTTATTCCTTGGTTGCATCTCGAGAATTGCTATGGGGGGGCTGACCAGTTTTGGGCAAAAAGATAGTCTATTTCTGGAAATGTGTGATAATTGAGAAAAAGTTCCAGAGAATAGAAAACCATGAAACCGGATATCTCCAACCTAAACCTGTCCATTGCACTTGAACAGCTTCGCCACAGAGAATATACAGCCCTTGAATTAACGGAAGCCTGTCTACGTCAAATTGCGCGTCTTAACCCTGCCTTCCAAGCTTTCATATACCCCGTTCCTGATCTAGCAGTGCAAGCTGCCATGCAGGCGGATGTTTTTTATAATAACCGTTCCTTCGACCGAGGCGAGTTTCCTTTGCTTGGCGTACCTCTTGGCCTGAAAGATTTGGTCAACATAGCAGGTGTGCCTACCACTGCCGGCTCGAAGTTCTTCAAGGAAAATCTCCCTGATGAAGATGCTTCGATCGTTTCAAAACTTAAACATTCCGGCGTGGTGCTTATGGGGAAAACCAACCTGCATGAAATCGCCTTGGGCGTGACAGGAGTTAACCCGCATTATGGAGTAGTGAAGAACCCTTGGGACACTTCCCGCATCTCCGGTGGGTCTTCCAGCGGATCAGCGGTGGCAGTTTCCTTGGGAATGTGCCTGGCTGCAATTGGCACTGACACGGGTGGTTCGATCCGGATTCCGGCGGCGTTGTGCGGTGTGGTTGGGTTGAAGCCGACTTATGGTAGGGTCAGCTCTTTCGGAGTATTCCCGCTTTCGTGGAATCTTGACCACGTTGGCCCGCTTACGCGGACTGCCCGTGACGCGGCGTCGGTGCTTTCAGTGATCGCTGGATATGACCCGCAAGATCCTGCCTCAATAAACATTCCCGTGGACAATTTCCTTGTGCATCTCGAGGACGGTGTCAATGGTTGGCGGGTTGCGGTGGCGAAGGGCGATTACATTGAAGCAGCGGACGCCGAAGTGTTAGTGGCAATTAACCAAGCCGCTCAAGTGTTCACATATTTGGGGGCGGAAATGAAGGAAGTGGACTTGTCCTGGCTCGAGCAATTGGCGCTTGCAAATAGCCTGATGACCCAGGCAGATGGGGCGGCGTTTCATCGTGAACGACTGGCGCAACACCCGGATTGGTTCGGTCCTGACGTGCTCCAACGGTTGCAGACTGGCGCAGCCTTCACCTCCAGTGATTACGCATCTGCTCGACGGTCTCAGGCTGAAGGTCGCCGTCGCTTCGAGTTATTCTTTGAAGAATTTGATCTTTTGCTGCTCCCGACCACCCCAATTTCAGCACCCCTGATTGAGGGAACCGGTGCAATTAATGCTGCCAGGCAATTAACGCGATTCACTTCGCCATTCAACCTGACCGGGTTGCCGGCTCTTTCCATTCCATGCGGTTTTACAAAGACTGGGTTGCCGGTGGGGCTGCAAATTATCTCAAAGCACTGGGGCGAAGCGATGATCCTGCAGGCTGGATACGCATTTGAGCAGGCTACTGGTTGGTGGCGCCATCATCCGGCGGGCTAAAAAACGAGCGGGATGATTCCTCAGTAATGATAATGATTTCGGCCAAGCGATCTCACTTTTGCATACATGCGATAATTTGGGCTAGAGTTCCCTGCGGTTTGGAAAGGGTGATTGCAAGCACTGGGAGGCTGATTGCAGCTGCGTATACAGCGGTTATATTTCCGGTTTTCCACCGGCGTGTGATTATTCCGATAGCAGAGACATCCTTTCCAACTGCCTGCACCATTTCATCCGGATTGGTTATCAGATGTGCCTCTGACGTAACCGGACTTCCTTCCAGAACGCTTTGATCGAATATTTCCTGTACATCCTCCCCGGCTGGAAAGATCCAAACCTGAACTGGCATATCGTTGCCGTTAATGGCCTTCCAATTTTGGATTTGCCCGGAAAAGAGTTCACGGGCCTGTTCTGCAGTTAGTGTTCTGGTTGGGTTTTTTGAGTTGAGGATGACCAGGAGATCATCTGTGCCAATCTGATAAGCGAAAGCGTCCAAGGTGCCAGGGCTTCCTATGCGGATAACCATATTGGCGGATTTTAGGTCAAGAAAGTCAGCTGCACGCTGCTCGTCGGTAATCACATTCGTACCTGAACAGTTGTATAAGCTCGCCAGCCATGGAATGCTCGCGGAGGTATATTGAACGGTAAACTGTTCCGTTTTGATAGTAGGCGGGGCAGTAGTGCAGGAAGTTAAAAGTATGCCGGTGAGGACGATAAAAGTGAAGGTGCGTTTCATGCCCTACCATTCACGCAGGATTGTGGCCAGAAGTTTGGCCCGTTCGGGCAGGCTGTCTTTGAGAATGAACTCCCGTTCGGAGTGCCCGCCGTCTCCGACAGCGCCTAGCCCATCAAGTACTGGAATGCCCAGCGGGGCAACAAAATTGGCATCTGATGCACCGCCCGTTCCACTGGCAATCAACTCTATGCCAATCCCGGCAGCGATCTTGCGAGTCCTCTCGAAGGTAGCCTTCATTATATCGTTGGACGGCATCGGCGGCCGGTTGAGCTCGCCGCTTACCGAGATGGTGGTTCCATTCATTGCTGGCTTGAGGGCGTGCAGGGTGGCGATTATCCGCTTGGCTTCGCTGGGTTCCATTATACGCAAGTCCACTTCGGCAACCGCCTCTTGAGGAACTACATTGGTGGCAGTCCCGCCACGAATTACGCCAACGTTGAGGGTCGTTCCCCGGTCATAGTTGGTCAGGTTTTGGATGACAAGGATTTGATGGGCCAGCTCTTCGATGGCATTTCGACCTAGCTGGTGATCGCTGCCAGCATGGGCAGCCCGCCCGCGTACGGTCACGATAAAATCACCCACGCCCTTGCGCCAGGTTTTGATGGCTCCATCCGGCATGGCTGGTTCAAGCACCAATACCAGGGCAGATTGGCGTGCCAGAGACTCAATCAGAGGACGGGAAGTCGGGCTACCAATTTCTTCATCAGAAGTGAATAAGGCTGTCACGGGCCGGGTGGGTGCCTGGTGCAACTCGACCATAGCAGCGAGTGCTGTCAATCCAATGACGATCCCACCCTTCATATCCTCGACTCCGGGACCCATGACCCGGTCATCGACCTCGCGGAAAGGCGTGCGTTCAATCGTGCCAACCGGATGAACTGTGTCCATGTGGGCAAGGAGCAGAATTCCGTCCTGGCCTTTTCCCCAGCGTGCTTCGACTAGGTCACCAAAAGTTGTCTGGGGGTGATGTGTAACTACCCCTCCTAGGCGTCGGCATTCTTCGGATATCAGCGCGCCAACCTTATCCACGCCGGTTTTGTTATGTGAGGGAGATTCAATTTCAGCCAATCTTTTCAGCAGGCTGAGCATGACAGGTGTATGGGCAAAAAAGTCGAACATCTGATTTCCTTGGTTTTATTCCTTTTTTATCCCGCTTCTTTATGAAGGATGGTGGATTTTCTTTCTGCATTTCCATGCCATTTTTCTAACCAGCCTGGAACCTTACTCTTGAAAGTATTATTAATGATGGAAGTGCGGATGTCCTTTACCAGTTGGATCAGCGCATGTAAATTGTGAATTGATAATAATGTTCCAGCCAACAATTCTTTCGCCACGATGAGGTGCCGCAGGTATGCACGTGTAAATGTCCGGCAGGTATAGCAATCACAAGTTTCGTCTATTGGATGTTGATCATGTGCAAAGGTGGCATTCATGAGATTTAAACGCCCCTGGGAAGAAAACGCGGCATTATGACGGGCCAGGCGGGTGGGCAGCACGCAATCGAAAATGTCGACACCAAGGGCAATGCCGTTGATCAAGTCCTCCGGAGTGCCTACGCCCATCAAATAACGCGGTTTATTTTCTGGGAGGAGCTGTGTGACGAGGCGGAGGGTGGCATGCATCTCTTGCTTGGTTTCGCCGACTGATAACCCGCCGATGGCAATACCAGGAAAAGATAGGGATGAAATGAATTGCGCCGAAGTAGTGCGTAGGTCAGGATCGACGCCTCCTTGGATGATCCCAAAAAGAGCTTGATCCGTGCGCTTTTTTGCAGTGAGACTGCGCTCCGCCCAGCGGTGGGTCCGTTCCATTGCCGTTTTACTGTAACCGTGATTGTTGGGATCAGAACACTCGTCGAACGCCATAATAATATCTGCTCCCAGGTTTTCTTGGATTTGGATGGATTTTTCAGGTGTAAAGCGGTGTGTGGAGCCGTCAATATGACTCTTGAAGGTAACGCCATCATCGTCGATCTTTCGGGTTTGGGCCAACGAGAATACCTGGAAGCCGCCCGAATCGGTTAATATAGGGTGCGGCCACTGCATGAAACAATGCAGACCGCCCATGTCAGCTACCAGTTCATCGCCGGGGCGCAGAAAAAGATGGTAGGTATTCGCAAGCACCAGGGAAGCTCCGAGCTCATCCAGTTGGGCAGGCGTAAGCGTTTTGACGGCGGCCTGTGTGCCAACCGGAGCAAATAAGGGTGTCTCCAAGTCGCCATGCGGAGTGGTGAATATACCCGCTCGCGCCCGCCCTTGGATAGCCTGAATTTTAAATGAGAACATTGAAATGATTATACTCGACAGCGATTGGTGTTATGATAGGCGGCTGTTGAAAACTTTACTGTTGGATAAACAGGATAAGATGGAACAATAAACAGGTAATAAACAATTAAAATCTGAAGGCTTTGATATGAATCGAGTTGCGTTGATTACTGATAGTACTTGTGACATTCCACAGATGATGATTAACCAATACGGAATTTCGGTCATCCCCCTAGGAGTAGTCTGGGGGAACGAACTGTTGCACGACCGGGTTGACCTTACTCCGGAAGAATTCTACTGGCGCCTTGAAAAGGACCCAATTTGGCCCACATCAACTCTTCCCAGTCCAGCCGATTTTGAGAATATCTACCGCGAGGCGATTGAAAATGGCGCGAAGGAAATCGTTGTTATGACTGTCAGCAGCGCCATGAGTGGGACATTCCACCTTGCCGAACAGGTGGGAAAGAATATGGATGTGCCTGTCCACGTAGTAGACTCCAAAGGTCCCACCATGAGCTTGGGCTGGCAGGTTCTGGCAGCTGCGCGCATAAGGGAGATGGGAGGCAATGCAGCCAAAATGATCGAGGCCGCGGCCAGTGTACGCGAGAAACTCGTCCAAATCGTTTGTCTGGATACTTTGGAGTATTTGCATCGCGGTGGAAGAATTGGAAATGCCGCCCGTTTTTTCGGCAGTCTCTTGGATATCAAGCCTTTGGTGAAGATCAACCATAAGACCGGTCTGGTTGAGTTTTGCGGGCAGGCGCGGACACGCAAGAAATCCATCGAATCATTGGTGAGTCACTTTTTTGAACAACTATCACCGGAAAAGCCTAAGCGGATAGCCGTGTTACATGGGGGTGCCCAATCTGATGCTCAGGCTCTGGCCGACCGCATTAAGAAAGAGTACAACCCATTGGAATTGTTGGTAAATATCACCGGACCGGTGCTGGGTATTCATACCGGTCCACGCGCCTTGGCGCTTTGCGGATATGCGGAAGAGTGAGCAATGCATGGATAGATCGTCAGAGCTCGATATTAATCTCCAGTTTTAAAGTTGCGTCTTGTCGCGTATCTTTCCAAATCTGGTGTAGGATGTTCATAATGTTCTCCCATCAATGGGGAGGAGATCAGGAAATCCGCCGTGGCACGGTTACAGGCGGTGGGAATGTTCATCAATACAGCCAGACGCAATAAGGCCTTGATATCCGGATCATGGGGTTGGGGTTCAAGAGGATCCCAGAAAAAGATGAGGAAATCAATCTCGCTCTCGGCGATCTTTGCCCCGATTTCCATGTCGCCACCAAGTGGGCCCGATGCGAAACAGGTAATATTTAGTTCGAGCTCTTTCTTAAGGAGCTCTCCGGTCGTGCCTGTGGCAAAAAGAATGTGACCAGCCAGCGTATCGCGATTGAACTTTGCCCATTCCAGCAGGTCTGATTTCTTGTTATCATGAGCAACCAAGGCGATGTGTTTTTGCACCTCAATGGGAGTATTCTTCATAAATGACCTTTCTCTACTATAAAATTTAATTCCTGTCGCAGTCGGGAATGTAAAAAAAGGATCCCAGCACTGCCATAAAATTATAGCACCCCTACTCTGAAAATAGATTATAAAAATGATCGGCTGGCATGGATACCCAAAGAGTTAGATTCTACTCTACGTGCTTCCATAAAAATGGAGCGACAATTGGCGGTGCCCACAGGTATCCCGGTCTGACTAACTTGCGAGCTAAAGGCACC
>Ga0187853_10000850_pt1 | contig 30256 bp, 26 predicted proteins | sample June2016WEW_6_10_2_FD_132417 | JGI IMG/M metagenome (GOLD analysis project Ga0187853, IMG submission 132417) | Peatland microbial communities from SPRUCE experiment site at the Marcell Experimental Forest, Minnesota, USA - June2016WEW_6_100 | ecosystem: Environmental > Terrestrial > Soil >... | reverse complement strand
ATCGATAATGGCCTTGGCGTACTCAGAGGGATGAGGGACGTCCTCCTGGTCATAAGTGATGCCGAGGCCCCCTCCCAGATCGAGATACTCGATATCCATGCCGTCTTCCCGGAGCAGTAGTACGAGCTTCTTGAGACGGTACAGGGCATCAAGAAAAGGGGAAATCCTTGTCACCTGAGACCCTATATGACAGCTCACCCCTTTAATGTTCAAATATCTCAGCATCCGCGCGTGGCGGTATTCTTCGAGAGACTTCTTGATGTCGATTCCGAATTTATTACTCATGAGCCCCGTCGCTATGTAGGGATGGGTTTCGGGATCCACGTCCGGGTTGACCCTCAATGCCACTCCCGCCTTCTTCCCCAGCCTTTCGGCGCAGCTATTGATCACCTCAAGCTCCTGGGAAGACTCCGCATTAAACATCAGAATATCCGACTTGAGGGCATATTCGATTTCATCGACTTTCTTCCCCACTCCGGAATAAACGACCTTGCGAGTGTCAACCCCCGCCTGCAGCGCTCGATACAGCTCCCCTCCGGAGACTATATCTACGCCGCTTCCCTCGGCAATAAAAATTCTGAGCACCGCGATATTCGAATTAGACTTAGCTGCAAAGCACGTAATATGCTGGACACCGGAAAATGCAGAATCAAACACGCGGAAATGGTGTTTCAACGTCCTCTGACTATAGAGATAAAATGGCGTGCCCACCGCCTTGGCAATCTCTGTGATGGGAACTTCTTCACACCATAGTTCATCATCTTTGTAATGGAAGTAATTCATTTACCAGCGGCCTTAAGAACAATAGTTCTTCCCTTTATGGTCGATTTATTTTTTTCCGGGTCCTTCCTTTCCTTGAGGATAATCCGGGCTGACCACAACCTCGCCGATATTGGAGGCCTGGCTGCATATTCCCGACAAATCGCATGTTACAACGCGATACGTATAAAGATACCCGGCCTTGATTCCGGCGTCCAGATAGAGCACAGCATTCTCCCCTTCCTTAGCTAGCTTGGGGTCATTGGATGAAAGGTCAGCCACAACAGCATATTCGAGTGGACAGTCCGGGCATTTAGCCCCTTTCGCAAGAAGCTCACTCCTTTCGATCCTGTATTTCTGAATGCCGTCCTTTGTATCCGGAATGGTCCAGCGGAGAACGACCCCATAATCGGCAAGACTCGCCTTCAAGTCCGAAATGGGCTTTGGCGGAGCAACGCCGGAAGGTCGCGGATCGCCTTTCTTCCCGCAGCCGTATAACACTCCCCCGAGGACCAGAACAGAACACAAAAGTGTGATCAGCAACCTGAGAATCTTTGTCACTTCTTCTTGCCTCTTATATTTTTGAGCCGCAGCGAAACATTTTTTTTCGCAGTCCCGCCGGCGCTCTTTTTTGACTGCACCGCATGTTCCGCCTTGAGAAACGCATAGACGTCTTCCCCAAAACTCCTGTGGAACCGTCGGAATTCCGCCAGCGTCAGAACGGGCATGTCCTTTCTCTTCTCGATACAATAGGCAACGAGCCGTCCGACTACTTTATGGGCTTCCCGGAAAGGAACTCCTTTCATGACGAGATATTCAGCCACGTCCGTCGACGTTGAAAACCCTCCGGAAGCTGCTTTCAGCATTTTTTCCTTGTTGAATTTCAAATGCGGCGCCATCTCACACAGAATGTGGACGCAACTCTTTACCGTATCTACCGCATCAAAGAGCGGTTCCTTATCCTCCTGGAGATCCCTGTTATATGTCATGGGGAGTGCCTTCATCATGGTCAACACGGCAATCAGGTCTCCATACACCCGTCCTGCCTTTCCCCGGATAAGCTCAGCCACGTCAGGATTCTTCTTCTGCGGCATGATGCTGCTTCCTGTGGTAAAAGCGTCAGACATCTCCACAAACTGAAACTCCTCCGTTGACCAGATGACGAGGTCTTCACAGAATCGGCTCATGTGCATCATCAGAAGAGAGGCGACGAAAATAAATTCCGCGACGAAGTCACGATCCGATACGGCGTCCATACTGTTGTGGGAGATTTCCGGAAATTTCAGCAGTCTGGCGACATACGCCCTGTCTATGGGCAGACCCGTCCCAGCCAGGGCCGCCGAGCCCAGGGGCATGATGTTCACCCGCTGATGACATTCACATAATCGCTCTTCATCCCTGTCCAGCATTTCCCAGTAAGCCAGAAGATAGTGGGCTAAGAGCACGGGTTGCGCTTTTTGCATATGAGTATATCCCGGCATGATTGTCCCGTCTTCCTCACAAGCCAACTCAATGAGCGATGCCTTCAAGAGAGACACCGCTTCGACAATATGCCGGATTTCATCTCTCAAGTACATCCGGACGTCCAGCGAGACCTGATCGTTTCTGCTCCTGCCTGCATGAAGCTTTCCGCCCGCTTCACCAATCATCGCTATCAAGGCCTTCTCAATGGCCATGTGGATATCTTCGTCCTCAGGCCTAAAGACAAATCGCCCTTTTTCGATTTTGTGAAGTATCTCCGTAAGCCCCTTAACTATCACCCTCTCATCTTTCTCGGAGATAATTCCTTGTTTGGAAAGCATCCGGGCATGAGCAACGCTCCCCTCGATGTCATAGCGATAGAGGCGTTTATCAAAGTGAATAGAAGCAGTGAATGCCTCTACCATCTTAGCTGTCGGCTGGCTAAACCGCCCGCCCCACGGTTTTTTCTGTTTTCGCGGCATCGGTCTGTCCTTACACTTTTTCTCTTTTCATAAACGCTTGAATTTTCAGCCTCAGGGCATTGAGCCTTATGAAGCCTGTGGCGTCCTTCTGATCGTAAACCCTGTCTTTCTCAAAGGTGACAAATTCCTCACTGTAAAGCGAGTTTGGTGATTTGCGCCCGACAACAATGCAATTCCCTTTATACAATTTCAGACGCGCAGTCCCCGTAACATTTTTCTGCGTTTCATCGATGAATTTCTGCAGCACCGTTATCTCCGGTGAGTACCAAAAACCGTTGTACGCGAGCTGCGCATATTTCGGAATCAGGGCATCTCGCAGCAACATCACTTCGCGGTCCATCGTAATGGATTCTACGGCACGATGAGCGGCCCAGAGCACGGTACCGCCTGGCGTTTCATAAACACCCCGTGATTTCATGCCGACAAAACGGTTTTCCACCATGTCGACCCTGCCGATGCCGTTAGCCCCAGCCATTTTATTCATACTATGGAGAAGCTTCGCCGGGCTCATCTTTACCCCATTTATCGCTACGGGATTCCCTTTCTGAAAATCGATTTCCACGTATGCGGCAAGGTCAGGCGCTCTCTCCGGGGCTGTCGTCAATACGAACATATCTTCCTGCGGCTCCATCCAGGGATCTTCGAGGATCCCGCCCTCGTGCGAAATATGGAGGAGGTTCCTGTCGCTGCTGTATGGCTTTTCTTTTGTCGTAGCCACTGGAATGCCGTGCTTCCGGGCATAATCGATCATGGAACCTCTCGAATCAAAGAACCACTTCGGATCCCTCCATGCCGAGATGATCCTGATGGCCGGGTTCAAGGCCGTGTAGGTCAGCTCAAATCTCACCTGATCATTTCCCTTGCCTGTGGAACCATGGGAAACCGCATCAGCCCCTTCTGCCACAGCAATCTCAATCTGCCTTTTTGCAATGAGAGGCCTCGCGAGTGATGTGCCCATGAGATAGGTGCCCTCATAGATGGCATTGGCCCGGAGAGCTGGAAAGACAAAGTCCCTCACGAATTCTTCCTGTAAATTCTCTATATAAATTTTGCTGGCGCCTGTTTTTTGCGCCTTTTCCCTGAGACCGTCCAGCTCTTCTTCCTGACCTATATTGGCGGCAAAGGCAATTACCTCGCACTTGTATGTTTCAATCAACCATTTCAGAATAACGGATGTGTCCAATCCTCCTGAATAGGCCAGCACAACTTTTTTTACCTGATCTGCCAAGACCTTATCCTCCTAAAATCAATATCTCCATAATCGCCTTCTGCACATGAAGGCGATTCTCCGCCTGATCGATTACCACAGAATGTGAGCCGTCGATAACATCATCCGTTATCTCCTCGCCCCGGTGGGCTGGTAGACAGTGCATTACAATAGCATCCACCCGGGCCCGGGCAAGCATTTCCTTGTTAACCTGATACTCTCTAAATATTTTTTTTCTCTCGTCCTTTTCAGCCTCCTGGCCCATGCTCGTCCACGCATCCGTATAGATTACATCTGCATCCTTAACAGCATCAGCAGGATTACGATAAAGGGCTATGCCGCACTCGGCCTTACTCGTGCCCCTTTCCAATATGCCCTGTTCGGGCTCGTATTTTTCCGGACACGCAAGGCTGAGCTGAATAGGAAGCCTCGCTGCGGCGTCGATCCACGAGTTTGCCACATTGTTGCCATCTCCCACATATGCAATCTTCAGCCCTTCATATTTGCCCTTTTTCTCAATAATGGTGAAAAGATCGCTCAAAATCTGACAGGGATGCTGCTGGTCCGTCAGGCCATTAATAACAGGAATACTAGCACATCGGGCGAAGTTTTCCACAAAGGACTGGGAATAGGTCCTTATTACAACGGCGTCAAGGTACCGCGACATCACCCTTGCAGTATCGGAAACATCCTCACCCCTGCCGACCTGGGTATCGCGATTGTTCAGGAATAAAGCCATTCCTCCCAATTGATAAATGCCCACCTCAAAGGATATTCTGGTTCTCGTAGACGATTTATCAAAAATCATCCCGAGGGTCTTCCCGGCAAGTGGCGTATGGGATACACCCGCCTTGAGCATCTTTTTGACTTTATCAGCCTTTTTAAATACCGCCTCAAAATCAGCCCGTTCAAGATCATAGAGGCTAAGGAAATCCTTTTTCATTTATCTCTAATCACCTCGCCCAAAATTGCAACAGCCGCATCTACATCTTTCTCCGTAATAGTCAATGGCGGGACGAATCGAAGAACGCTTCCACCGGTGCAATTCATCAACAGGCCCCGGTCCATGCACGCATTGACTATTGGCGACCCTTCAATGCTGATATCTATGCCGATAATTAAACCTCTCCCTCTTATCTCCTTTATAATAGATGACTTTTTTTTCAGCTCGTTCAGCCTCTTTAAGAAATAAGACCCTACCTTCCTGACGTTTTCCAGAAATCCATCCTTCATGATGGTTTCCAGGGTTGCCAGCGCTGCAGCCATGGCGAGCGGATTCCCGCCGAACGTTGAGGCATGACTGCCCGGTTGAAACGCAGATGCGACGCGATCGGTGGCCATCATCACACCTATGGGGAAGCCATTGCCGACGGCCTTTGCTAGTGTGACAATATCAGGCTCCACATTATAATGTTCGTAAGCGAAAAGGGTTCCCGTCCTTGCCATCCCCACCTGAATTTCGTCAAGAATCATGAGTATGCCTTTTTCGTCGCATATTTTTCTGATTAGAGAGAGATATTTGTCATCGGGAATTTTTACCCCCCCTTCTCCCTGGATCGGCTCTAGCATGACTCCGCATGTCTTATCCGTAATTGCGTCGCGCAGCGCAGAAATATTGTTAAACGGCACATATTGGAATCCCTCCAGGAGCGGCGCAAAGCCGACCTGAAACTTAGTCTGTCCGGTGGCGGTCACCGTCGCCATCGTTCTCCCATGGAAAGAATCTTTCATGGTAATCAGTTCATATTTTCCCTTTCCCATGTTCTCATAGGCGTACTTCCGGGCAAGCTTTATCGCTGCTTCATTTGCCTCCGCCCCGCTATTGCAGAAAAAAGCCTTGTCGGCGAAAGAATTCTCCATGAGCTTCCGGGCATAAAGAATCTGCGGCTCTATATGGTAGAGGTTTGACACATGGGTGAGAATCTCCACCTGCTTTTTTATCGCTTCAACCACTTTGGGATGCGAATGTCCCAGGCTGCAAACGGCAATCCCTGCAACGAAGTCAAGGTATTCTTTCCCATTGCTGTCCCAGACCCTGGCGCCGGAGCCCCTTACCAGCACTATGGGGAATCGTTTGTAGGTCGACATAATATATTTATCTGAGAGCCCTATCAATTCATCTGTTGTCATTGTTTAGCTACCTCAACTTATCAAATACCTTGCAAAAGTGAGAATTGGCTTCGGAAAGAGCAAATTTCATGTTTTTTCGCAACCATTCTTCGCGAAGCGAAACAGCCGCAAAGACAAATGTCTGGGCGCGAAGCGCGAGTTTTTGCCTTTGCAGTGGAGCAAGCGTTAGAATGGTCGAAAAAATATTCTGAGCACTTTCGAAGACAATTTTCAAAGATCTCACAGGACTATTTCTGTTCCTATGCCTCTATCCGTAAACATCTCGAGAAGCACGGCATGCTTCAGACGCCCATCCACAATATGCGTTTTCTTTACACCGCCGTTAAGCGCTTTAAGACAGCACTTAACCTTAGGATACATGCCTCCGCTTATAGTCCCGGCGTCTATCATGCTGATAACGTCCCTGTCCTTCATAGTATTGACCAACTGCCCGTCCGCATTAACAACGCCTTCGACATCAGTCAACAGAACCAGTTTCTCCGCCTTAAGCGCGGCCGCCACCTCTCCGGCAACGATATCCGCATTAATATTGTATGTCTCACCATTGTCTCCCAAACCGGTGGGGGCGATTACAGGAATAAAACCGTTATTCTCAAGGGAAACGATCAACTCTGCATTGATGCTCTTGACCTTCCCGACCAGACCGATGTCTATAATTTCCGGAGGTGTAGCCTTTGCCTTCTCTTCACTCAAATAGTATTTTTCCGCCCGGATCAGATTTCCGTCCTTTCCGCTCAGACCCACTGCCTTGCCGCCGTGTTGACTTATGAGACCAACAATTTCCTTGTTAACCTTGCCCACGAGAACCATCTCAACAATGTCCATCGTCTCTTCGTCAGTTACCCGCAAGCCCTGGACAAACTTAGAGTCCTTGCCAAGTTTCTTCAAGAAGCTCCCGATCTGCGGGCCGCCCCCGTGAACAACCACCGGATGGATGCCTATGTACTTCATCATAACCACATCTCTGGCAAAGAGATCCTTCAGCTCCGCGTCGACCATCGCATGGCCGCCGTACTTGATGACGATGGTTTTGTTATAAAACCGGCGTATATAAGGGAGGGCCTCCAGAAGAATTTCAGCCCGTTCAATGGACTTCCCTATTGTATCCATATTAATCTCCCGTTAAAGGATGTACCTGCTTAAGTCTTCATCCTCGACGATGTTCTCGAGTTTCTCCTTCACATAATTGGCATCAATGACTACTGCCTGTCCCGCCATATCGGGGGCATTGAAGGATATGTCATCCAGGAGGGTCTCCATAATGGTATAGAGCCGCCTGGCCCCTATATTTTCCGTTCTTTCGTTCACCACTGCCGCCACTTCTGCAACCTCCGCAATTGCATCATCTGTGAATGAAAGTTTAACCTCCTCGGTGGCCATCATTTCTATGTACTGCCTGATAAGGGCATTATGCGGTTCCGTCAGGATACGGATGAACTCCTCCTTCCCGAGGGAATCCAGTTCAACCCTGATGGGAAACCGCCCTTGAAGCTCAGGGATCAGATCAGACGGCTTCGAGGAGCTGAATGCTCCCGCAGAGATAAAAAGTATGTGGTCCGTCTTAACCATTCCATAGCGTGTGTTTACAGTCGAACCTTCCACAATGGGCAGTAGGTCCCTTTGAACGCCCTCTCTTGAGACATCCGGGCCGTGCGTTGAATCACTCCCCACGATCTTATCGATCTCATCGAGGAATATGATGCCCGACTGTTCAACCCTTTCAACGGCAGTTCTTGTAACCTTGTCCATGTCTACCAGTCTCTGGGCCTCTTCCTGTTCCAATATTTCCAGCGCCTCGGGCACTTTCACCCTTCTCTTCTTTTTCTTCTGCGGAAAAATATTCCCAAACATTTCCTTGATATTCAAACCCATATCCTCGATGCCGGAAGATGAAAAGACTTCTATCATCGGCCCACTTCTCACTTCCGATATCTCCAATTCCACGAAGCGGCCGTCAAGCTTCCCCTCGCGGAGAAGCCTGCGCATCTTTTCACGTGTATTATCTATTGGCAGAGGCTGTTCTGCTTCGTGCAATTCCAGGTGCCTGTCTGAAATGAGATCTTCGACCTTCCTCTCAACTAGCTTTGGCGGAAGCAAAACGTCAAGGAGTCTTTCCTCCGCCAGCTCAGCCGCCTTGGGCTTTACATTCTCCTGTTCTTCCGATTTAATCATGTTCACAGCCAGCTCAACGAGATCGCGAATCATAGACTCCACATCCCTGCCCACGTAGCCGACCTCGGTAAACTTTGACGCCTCCACTTTCAGGAAAGGGGATTTTTCCAGTTTCGCCAGTCTGCGGGCGATCTCCGTCTTCCCTACGCCGGTCGGCCCGATCATGATGATGTTTTTGGGAGATATCTCCTCTGCCAGTTCTTTCGTCACATTCTGGCGCCTCCACCTGTTTCTGAGTGCAATTGCGACTGCCTTCTTGGCCTCGCCTTGACCGATGATGTACTTGTCTAATCTTTCCACAATCTCTCGTGGCGTTAATTGCTTATTAGATGACATGATAATTTTTGCCTTTTCCCATCCGTGATAGTTTTTTTGCAAAGCCAAAGCACAGCTTACACCGCAGATCATGGCCGCTACGGTAAAAGTCCCGACCTCGTTTTGCTTAATTGAAGCTCTCCTCAGCAAGCTGCGGAGAATCTTCGATTCTTAAGGAACAATATCCTTCAGCATTCAGTCGCTCACCCCGCAGCAAGCTACGGGGAATGCGCTCGCTACCGAATTCACTACTTCGATTTCTTATTGCTCCTGCCGTCCGATTTCTGATTAACGTCCAATTCCTCAACGGTGATATTGTCATTTGTATAAATACAAATTTCTGATGCAATCTTAAGCGCCTCTTTCGCTATCTCCGTTGCCGTCAAACCCGAGTGCCTGACGAGGGCGCGCGCCGCCGCCAGAGCGTAAGCGCCACCGGACCCTATGGCCATTACATCGTCATCGGATTCGATGACATCGCCGTTTCCTGAAATGATCAGGAAGTGCTCCTTACTCACGGCAATCATTAATGCCTCAAGATGCCTTAATATCCTGTCCGTCCTCCAGTCCTTCGTGAGTTCAACAGCTGCCCTCAACAGATTGCCCTTATACTGCTCCAGTTTCTGGTCAAAGCGGTCAAATAGGGTAAAGGCGTCGGCTGTTGCACCGGCAAAACCGACGATAACCTGATTATTGTACAGTCTGCGGACCTTTCGGGCGCCATGCTTCATGATCGTTACATCAACTGTAACCTGACCATCACCGGCAACTGTCACTTTTCCATTGTGCCTGACGGCCAATATAGTTGTTCCTGTTATATTCATGAGCGCTTAAGACCTCCCGCGAAGAGTCTCATTGATCACTTCGCCTCTTTTGCATTACCGTCACTTGTTTGAACTTCTTCTTTTTCGGGCTTATCACCTCTGGCCTTCGGATGGGCTTTATCGTAAACTTCCAACAACCTGCCGACGGTGACAGACATATATTTTTGCGTCGTGGAAAGGCTTTCATGACCGAGAAGTTCCTGAATAGCCCTGAGATCAGCGCCTGCTTCCATCATGTGTGTGGCGAAGGTGTGTCTCAACATGTGGGGGCTTATTTTTTTTCCCAATCCGCTCGCAAGGACCAATTTATCAAGAATCCTTGCCACACCCCTCGTACTCAGCCTCGCGCCCGTCCTGTTGATGAAGATCGGTTCATCCGAACTATTTGTAATATTCCCCGGAGAAATTTCATTTCTTTTTTCAAGATATGCTTTCAAGGCAACGACTGCCTTATCGCCAACCGGGACCATCCGTTCTTTCTTTCCCTTCCCCCTGATCTTCATGAGGCCCAATTTGTAATCGACATCACTCCTGTTTAAACCCGCAAGTTCAGAGAGGCGAATACCCGAAGAATAAAACAACTCAACAATGGCCATGTCTCTCAAGCCAAAAGTATCTGTCGGGCTTTTTGAGCTGAGCAAACTGAACATTTCTTCCACCGATAGGAATGCAGGCACATATTTTTCTATCTTCGGCCCCTGGACCATCTGCCCGGGATTGACCTTTATCTTTCCTTTGCGTTCAAGATAATTGAAAAAAGTTCTGAGAGCAGTTACCTTCCTCGATATACTTACCTTCTTAAGCTTTTCACGATAGAGAGATCCCAAGAAAGCTCTGATGACCATGTGGTCAACGTCAATCATGCCTTCTGCATCATCTATTTTCGCAGATATGTTATTGGCATCAAGAAAGGCCTTGAATTGCCTGAGATCGGAAATGTAATTCTTTCTCGTATTCGGCGAGAGGTTCCTCTCAACCTCCATGTGAAGACCGAAATTTGCGATTTCCCTTTCCATATTTCTCAAAAAATAAGAGCCACGAATTTTATCAAATACAAGCACGTCCGTACTCTCTCGTGGCGAATCATAACGCTTTTACAGTCACTTATTAATGGAAATCAAATCCTGTGAGCCTGCAGCCTATTATTAATCAGTGATCTTAACTCTCAGATGTCTCCATCGCCTCACATCTTATATTTTCCAAAATCGTCAGGAGAAAGATTCTCCAAAAACTCCTTCAATTTCTCATCTTTCAAATTATCAAGATCCGTTATTTTCTTGCCGAAGTCAACATTCCTCGATTTTTCAATGACCTTTTCATCCACATATATGGGGGCATTGGCCCGCAAAGCAAGGGCAATGGCGTCACTTGGCCGGGAATCAACCACTATTGTCTTGCCGCTTCTTAACAAATGGACGTTAGCGAAAAAAGTGTTATTTCTGAGATCATGGATCTCAATCTGGATTACCTCTACATCAACGGCCTTCAGGATTTCATAAATGAGATCGTGTGTCATGGGCCTGGAAAAAGTAATTTTCTCCAACTCCGTCGCAATGGCGCTTGCCTCAAAAAGGCCTATCCATATAGGAATAGCCTTTTTCTCGTCCATATCCTTTAAAATTACGATAGGTGTATTAGTCAACGGATCTATCGTTAATCCGGCAACCTTCATCTTAATTAACATCCAGTAACCTCCCCTTCAGAGAATGTTGATACGCATCGATAATCAAAACAGACACAGTCTTGCCGATCAGTGTATGGCTTCCTCTGAAGTTCACAATCTTATTGGTGCGTGTCCTGCCTGCTATATCTTCTTTGGAGTTCTTGCTTATTTCCTCAACAAGAATTTCCTCCGTATTCCCTATCATGGCCTCATTCTTTTCCAAGGTATGCTTTTCTTGGAGAGCCTGCACAATTTTAAGTCTATCAGTCTTAACGCATTCGCTCACCTTGTCGCCGAGTTCTGCCGCGGCAGTCCCATCCCGCTCCGAGTATTTGAAAGAGAACGAATTATCAAACCTGATTTTCCCCATCATGTCAATTGTTGCTTGAAAATCCCCGTCTGCTTCGCCGGGAAATCCTACAATAATGTCTGAAGTAATGCTGATGCCCGGGCAAATGGACCTGAGTTTATCCACTCTCTCACAATACTCTGCATTTGTATAATATCTGTTCATCATTTTAAGGACTCTGTCAGAACCCGTCTGCACCGGAAGATGGATGTGTTCACATAACTTATCGACCTCTGAAAAACAGCATACCAGCTTGTCGGAGAGGTCCTTAGGGTGCGAGGTTGTAAACCTTATTCTTTCGATACCCGCAATAGATCCGATTTCGTGCAGCAAATCTGCAAAGTCATGTCTATTGCCGATCGCCCTGCCGTATGAATTGACGTTCTGCCCAAGGAGAGTAACCTCTTTAATGCCGCGACCGGCCAGCACCTCTACTTCCTTTACAATTTCCGTCAATGACCTGCTCTCCTCTTTGCCCCGCAAATGAGGAACGACACAGTAGGAACAAAAATTATTGCAGCCCTGCATTATGGTCACATAGGCCGTCACTTTCCCATTTTTAGTTGGCGCCAGAATGCCGAGTGACTTCACTTCCTCATGAAATTCCGTGCGAACTACCGGCTGCCCCGTCTCTTCGATCTTCGCTATCAAATCGGGAAGACTGTGTATGTTATGTGTCCCGAAAACAAGATCTAGGTGAGGAACTCTTTCAATGAACTTCGATCCCAACTGTTGAGCAAGACAACCCCCTACTCCGATGATGAGTTTTGGTTTCATCTTCTTGAATTTTTTCAGCCTGCCCAGTTGACTGTACACCTTCTGCGCAGCCCTTTCTCTTACACTGCACGTGTTGATAATGATAAGGTCGGCCTTCCCGACATCATCCACGCTTGCGTATCCCGATTTTTCCATCAATGCTGCAATTTTTTCAGAATCGTGGACATTCATCTGACAGCCAAATGTGTAAATAAATAAATTTTTCTGCAATCTCTGCATTTATCCTATTTCAAGACTATCTATAATTTTGAATTCGGTAGCAAGCGAATACCGAACTATACTGTTCCTTAAGAATCGAAGATTCTTCGCAGCTTGCTGAGGATATCTCAAATAACTAATATAAGGGCAATTTATAGTCAACAAATTTTTACATCTGTAAAATTCAGTCCGAGCTTTCTTTCGGCGAGAGCCTGTTGGAGAATTATTTCATTGCTGTCTTTACACGGTGAGATCAAGAGATATGCAAGGTTTAAACAAATGATCCCCGGTGACGAGCCAATAGCGAACGGGGCCGCGGGGAAACACATTTTCCTCGCCTGAAATTGTTATGGATCTCATTTCTATTGACGTTTAATTTCTACAGATGTTTCTTTTGGAGTTTCTTGTTGGCAGGAGACCGAAGAAGGTATGCAGAGGCATTCTTAACCACATGCACGCCACTACATATTTTGAAAAATTACAGATCCATCATATCTTAATGACTATTTAATCTAAGGCCTTTTTTATTTTGTCGGATAAATCGCCGATCTGAAAAGGCTTCTGTATGAATGCCTTGCAGCCGCGTATCATGATTTCCTTTGCCTTGCCGTTTATGCTGTATCCGCTGGAGAGGATCACCCTGACGTCAGGGTTTATTGACTTAAGAACCTCAAATGTCTCCCCGCCTCCCATACCGGGCATTATCATATCCAGAATAATCACATCGATCTCGCTCCATTTTTCTCTATATATTTCTATAGCATCCTTGCCGTTCTTTGCCACATGAACACGATAGCCCAAGACCTCCAGAAGCTCTCTGCTCACCTCAACGATCATGTCTTCATCATCCACAAAGAGAATGGTACCCTCGCCTTTTACTACGTCTGGGGCAACGTGAGCCTCCTTTACAAACTCCTTCTCCGAAGCGGGAAAATAGACGGTGAACGTCGCACCATGCCCTTTCTCGCTATAGACATTTATTATACCATTGTGGCCTTTGATGATGCCGTAAACGGATGCAAGCCCGAGGCCCGTACCCCTACCCATCTCTTTCGTCGTGAAAAATGGCTCGAATATCCTCTCCTTCGTCTTCTCATCCATTCCTATGCCGGTATCCGTCACCGAAACCTTCACGTACCTTCCGGGTTTCACGTAAAAGGGTTTCACGTATCCCCTAGTGATAGTAACATTGGCCGTCTCGAGGTATAGATCACCGCCTCCGGGCATAGCCTGCCAGGCATTCACGTACAGATTTAAGAAAACCTGCTCGATCTGACCCCGATCGACCTCAACCGTCCAGAGATTTTCCTCAAACTTTCGGTGGATCATTATCTCCTTTTTTGTCCTGCCAAACATAGTGGAACTCTTGTCGACGATCTCGTTTAAGTCGGCAACCGCGACCTCGTACCGTCCGCCACGGGCGAACCCGAGAAGCTGCTTGGTCAACTCCGCACCGCTTCTCACGTGATCCTCAATCCTTCTGAGCTTTTCGTAATGGGGATGGTTTGTATTCATATCGAAGAGGATGAGGGATGCATACCCCTGAATGCCCATTAGAAGATTGTTGAAATCATGGGCAATGCCGCCGGCTAGCGTTCCTATGGCCTCTATCTTGTGAGCCTGCCTCAGCCTTGCTTCAAGAACCTTTCGATCACTGAGGTCCTTAAGTATTATGATTATCTTGTTCTCATCATCCTTGATAGGCACGATGTTAATGGAGACGTCTTTGCCATTTACGAGCCGATAGGAAGAACCGTTTGAATAGGGAGCGATCTTTTCCCCGCTCTTAAAGAGTTTGTCCACCTTCATCCGGTCGATTTCGTGAAATAACTCAAGGACATTTGAGGCCAGGAGATTTTCCTCCGGTAAATCGACAATGGAAATGGCGGTCGGGTTCGCGTAGATAATGTCTCCCTCGGCGGTAATTTCAAAGATTCCTTCTGACATGCTCGACAAAATAACTTCCAGATGGCTCTTCAAAGAAAGTAATTCCTTCGCAATATCGCGTGGTGACGTATCGTGTATTCCTATGATTTCATCAGCGAACACGTGTGGCGCAGAAGAATCTAATTTGTCCAGAGTTGCCAGAATTCTTTCCGACATCTTATTGAAGGAGCATTTGGCGATGCAGACATTAGCTCCCAGCTCAGCCAAGGCAGATTCTTGCTCAGCCGCAACAGCCGACAAAATAATGACATAGACATCTTTCATATGCGGCATTTTTCGTATCATCCGGCATAGTTTCTCTCCGCTGATATTCGGCATGATGAGGTCCGTAATGATAACGTCCGGTCTCTGGGTTTCGAGAATCTTCAGGACAGCCAGACCATCCTCCGCAGTTGAGACCTGATACCCATGGCTCACCAGCAAGTTATTCATAAAGCTCAGCATTACAGGATTGTTGTCAACAACCAACACCTTTTTCTCTCTTCTTAATCCCTTCTTAGCAGTTTCGAGAATCTGGCTCATCATCGATGTGACCTCAGCTTCCTTGGCTATCGCTCAAGTTAGTTTGTTCTCTGTTAGCTACATAACTATAATTTAACCTGCATTAATTGTACCTTAAATGAGATACTTCCGTTAAATATCCAAGTTTTTCCACCAGGTTTTCTCTGGCTTCTTCCGCGCCCTCCAGGACATCCTTGCGTGCCTTGAGCTCCATCACTTTCGCGATTTCCGACATTTCCGGTATGCCAAGGTTTTCGGCAGCACCCCTTATCGTATGAATTGTTTCATAAACTTTTCTTGAATTTCCACTAAGTATGTCTGATTTCAGTTCGTTTAAGTAACAAATACTCGTTTCTATGAAGAGTGCCAATAGCGGCAGGTATTCATCCTCTTCCAATCCAACATTTTCTGCCATCCGTCTCAGATTGACTGATGCTTCTTTCGAGGAGCCCATTTCTCTATCACCTCCTTTACGACCTCCGTTCTGATCGGTTTTGCAAGATAATCATCCATGCCGACCTTGAGACAACTAACGCGGTCTTCCTCCATCGCGCTCGCCGTCAAGGCTATTATGGGTATATCTCCATATCCTCTGCTTCTGATGATTTTGGTTGCTTCTAAACCATCCATGACGGGCATTTGAATATCCATGAAAATCAAGTCAAAGGGATCATCAGTCTTGATGAGTTTTTCGATTGCCTCTCGGCCGTTATTTGCGAGTTCCACGCGGTGCCCCGCTTTACCCAACATGATCTTCACTAAATTCTGATTGACGATATTATCTTCGGCAAGAAGTATTCTTAACTTAAGGTCTGCTGATATAGGAGTTTGAAGAGGATAGCCTTTCACCTTATTACGAACAATATTACCTTCCTTCCTGTTTTCCGCAATATCTATGACTTCGTCTATTGTTTGTAACAGCTTCCGCTTTCTAATCGGGGTCTGAATAAACGAAATTGTGGCCCATGTTCGATGCTCCAGCATAACTCTCGAATTTAGCGGGCCAAATACAAGAATGTGAATATTTCCGATCGTCTCAGCCTGGATCATTTCAATAATCTTATTGATGTTTATATCCGATAGCCTGATGTCAAGCATACATATGTCAAAGAAATCGCCATTGTTGCTGGCATTGATTAAAGCGGGCAGAACTTCTTCCTCATTTTCTGTCGTCATGAAGCTCATTCCGGAAGATTCAACCATCTGCGAAAGGATCTCGAGATTTGTCCTGTTTCTGCCGGCGATAAGTATCTTTTTGCCGGCAAGAGACACATGATCTTTAACTGTTTCACTGACAGGCTCATCGAGCCAGACAGTAAAATGAAATTGAGAACCGTCACCTGTCTTGCTCGCTGCCCATACATCTCCATTCATCAATTTTGACAGTTGTTTGCATATGGATAGACCAAGCCCGGACCCTCCGTACTTCCGGGTGGATGAACAATCAACCTGTCTGAACGAATCAAAAATCGTGGATAACTTGTCCGCCGGGATTCCAATACCGGTATCTCTCACTACCGATCGAATCTTCACCTGATGGTCTTTTCTTTCCTCCACATCAAGGCAAAGTTCAATTTCACCGGCCTCGGTAAATTTTGCTGCGTTATCCACTAGATTTAATAAAACCTGCCGAAATCTGTAGGGGTCTCCCCTGACGCTGGAAGGAAGATCGTCCCCAATCCGGCACAGAAAATCGATGGACTTGCTTCCGTACTTTGGCTGGATGAGTTCACACACATCATAGACAACATCCTCGGGATCAAAGTCCATATACTCCAGCTTCAATTCACCCGCTTCGATCTTCGAAAAATCCAATATGTCGTTGATCAGAAACATTAATGCGTCGCCGCTTTTTTTGATCGTGTCTATATAGCTGCTCTGCTCTTCATTCAAATCTGTGGAGAGCAATAACCCGGTAAAGCCGATGATTCCGTTCATTGGTGTCCTGATCTCATGGCTCATGTTCGCGAGGAATTGACTCTTGGCAATGTTCAACACATTTGCCGCCTCCAGGGCCTTTTGCAATTCCTGTGTACGTTTTCTAACAATATCTTCAAGCTCCCGGTTCGCGTCATTTATTTTCTTATAGAGAATGGCGTTCTCCAATGCCCGTGCCGTGTTAGACAGTATTATTGTAAGGAGGTTAGACAATACGTTGTTAACTACGAATTCATCATCAGCAAGAATCCCGACCACCATCCCTACCACTTGTGATCGTGTGACCAAGGCATGAAATACTACTGTCTTCTTGAAGTATTTTGCAGGAACCGTAACAGCCCGGTTTTGATATAAGGCCCAGGAAAAAACGCCTTCGGAAATCTGAAAGTCAACCTCTTTTCTGATCATGAATGAACCCGACTTCGGTTCACAATCAACGAGGACAAAATCAGAACTTGTCTCGTCCACCATAAAAAGCGCGAGTAGCCTGAAGGAGATCAGACGTTCAAGATGCGCCCTCGTTGCTCTGAAAATCGATGCTGGTTCCTGGTCCGGGGGACTGCTGTTGTGCAAGTCACCAAAAGAAACGGCCATATCCAGGGCATCCAATGTCCAGCGATTGATTTCCTCTAGATGTCTTATACGTTCTCCCAATGCGGACGGACCTTTCTTATTTTTTCCTGTCTTTCGCATGGTCAGGCCTTATCGAATAGAAACTGTACTACATCGCCAACTTCCCGCTCCAATTGATCCAATGTGGGGGACAAAGCGCTTGTCGGAATGCCGATGAGTTCCCATGCCTTCTCATCTATAGGCGGAACATATTGTTCTCCGCTGCTGCCCATCTGCATGGCATGAACAATGATGTCCGCTATATGAACTACGGATGTTTCAACAGGATATCGTCTTGCTTCCTGCGGTGAATGATGATAGGCCACAACTTCTTCCAGAGACGGCGGCAGATTCCAGAATTGCACAAGCCGACGCCCCAATTCCGAATGGTCAAAACCCATTGTTTTCTTTTCGACTGAAAATAATGTTTCCCTGTGATTATTGCAGCTCACGATCATTGCCTGTGCTGTCTCCGGTATTTTCTTATAGATAACGAGTCTACCTATGTCATGAATGATGCCGGCCGCAAAAAAACGCTCCACATTCATTTCACAGCGTCTGTAAGTCGCGAGTATTTTGGCAGCCAGTCCACAGGCAACACTGTGCCTCCAGAACGATTCCATACTGACGAGAACCTCCGGTATCCCTTCAAACACGTTCGTGATGGAAGTCGCCAACGCAAGGTCTCGTATCTGCTGTGTACCCACAATAAAGAGTGCACGGCTTACGGTCTCCACTCTTGATGGAAATCCATAGAACGCGCTGTTGACAAGCTGCAGCAATCGCGAAGTCAGGCCCGGGTCATCGCTTATTATATCGCTGATATCCTTCATAGACGATTGCGGGTTATTAACTGCCTCATTCATTTTAGTGTATATGACAGGCAGAGAAGACAACTGCACAAAGCCTTTTAAGAGATCTTCCGGTTTCCCAATCATGATGGCCTCTTTGAATGCACGAGATTCAGTGGAGAATGGAGGGTGCAAAAGGAATCACTTAAAGGAAATCGCATGCCTCGGAAGGTTATCCACAAGCTCGCCCGATGAATGAATTTTACGGATGCGCACGAGGCATGGCGTGTCCCGCGCCCGAAACGTGGCAGAAGATTTTGGGAGTTGCCGTTAAGCATCGATTTATCCTTTCGACTTGTGTCTAACTTGGCGAAGCGTGACTAAACGAAATAGTTCTTCGATAAACGGATGTTCCATATCTGTAAGACAGAAGCTTTCACGAACCCGACTTTGTACGTCCTGGAAGAGAGATGGGTCAAGCTGAGCCACGATATTTGCGGCGATTTCCTCCTTCTCCACGTCCTTGATATCGGCTTCTGTGATTCCCCACATCTTGAAGATCCTCAGATGCTTTTCAGTGATCTCGCTTCCGCCGAGTAATAAAACACGACCGCTCCGCTCTTTTATGTCGCCAGCCAGAACCATACCCACTTGAATATCTTCCAGATTGATTATCCCCATCCTCGGATCCTTATTCGTGGTAATTAATACCTCGCGCAATTTCCATGGTCTTCGCAAAGGTATTCGATACTTATATCGTCATTTTCTGCAAAAACTTTACTTTAGATGCAAGATGATCAATATTTCAGATGATCAGAGAAGGTGGAAGGATATTAATGCGGAAGGCTTATGTAGCAACGGCTATTGGGTAACGCATTCCCTCTCAGTCCTTAGACAAGAGTTCGCGCTGGATTGCAAGGATTTTTCCGCTTAAAATATGACTGCACGTCTTATCCAATTTCATAAATTGAACTGACACGTATTCCAAATCTACCCGTCTTCCGGCTTCAGCAGGATACCAGACATTCACTGTTTTCGCTTCAAGATTGAACTTATGCGCATCAAGCTCCAAAATCATATTAATCATGGTTCTCGATTCGATGGGATCGTCTTTTGAATGACAAAAACGCGCGCCGCCCATGGAAATATCTATGAGACTGACCCGTTCGTGGCCTACATAAATATGGATACCGCTATCTGACTTCGGGCTAACTCTGTAGTGCATTCTCAAGTCATATTTCTTGAGCCCGCTTTTCCGCAACACATTCAAGGCCTGGACTACGTTTGACGAGTATAGACTATAATCATTCAGGATGCTGACTACCTTTCCCGAGAAACCTATTCTGCTGAGACCGTCTTTTCCTTTCACAACGTAGGTAACTGTAATCTCCTTATCAAGCTGATATTTTGTAAAGGGCGGATTTGTCTGAGACAGCACAAGGCTGGCACCGTCAACATCGTAAACTATGGCATTTCTGACCTCTGTTATCTCCTTATCCACATCGACATGAGCAACGATATTGACGCTCATTCCGGGATTGATCTCTTTCAACTTTTCCACTGTAACTTCATTAGCCCCTTTTCAATACGAGAATGACCCCAGAAATGAAGATTTCATATTTGCAACCGTAGCAAAGAAAGAGAGATATTTCAATTTATTACTACGGCGTTTCATGAATATTTATAGTCCCGGTCTTTAATGCAAACATTTGGCTTATGCCGATCTCTTCATGAAGCATCTGGGAAGCAACTGTGATAATTTCCGAAAAGACTTGAAAGGGTGGGAGCTACAGAGTATGCAGTATGCTAAGGTACGTGGGCACAGGCGCTTGCTTACAAGTGAGCATAGTGCTGATAGAATAAGTTGATCTCCAACAGGCAAAGACGGTAAATTTCTAGACTGACGCCACATGCGTAACTCCATGCGCAGGAGCTATCAATACTATTACTTTCAATATGTCGACAGTAAATGCGGTTGCAGGAATTGTGGACTGGAGCGGAGCAGGAATACTAGCTCGCTATGGCAAGATTCAGATTACAGCTGCCTGTCACGTTGCATTAAACTTAAGTGATAATATGAACCGCAACCCATAAGCTCAATCCTACTCCTGTACGTCAGATCTTGTATCGGTTTCTCAGGGCGGCTTTCCCATTTTTGATACGAAATTCCTGTGAAAAATCTTTGCGTCTTGAGCCGTTTTGAGTTAGAAGTAACAATCATCTAATTCGCGAGCAAAAGGGGTGTCATCGTGGAAGAAAGATTCAGTACGATAAATAGGGACGTAAAAAGGAAATTTGTCCTCGTGGGATCGTCGATCATTGTATTTCCGGCACTGATCCTCGTTTACATGCATTATGATGCGGATGTAACTTTTACTTACTACGTGAGCACACTCTTTATCCTCATTATGCTCATCGTCCTGACCGGGTTATACATCCTTTTCAATATATTCGACAACGTCTTCTCCTTTGCGGAATCTATTATAAAAGATCTGACGGACCAGGCATCCCAAAGCCATATAGAGCTGACGGCCATCAAAGACCTTGCGAATAAAGCGTACCATAACAGGGACTTCGAAGATCTTCTTAATACTTTTCTTGATGCCGCCCTCACAGTTACTAATTCCCAGATTGGTTCGTCATTTGTTGTCGATCCCAAAACGAAGCGCCTTCGCCTCGTCGGATCAAGGGGTATAAAGGGTGGTTTGAAAAAAGGCGAATATATAGATATCGATAACTCTGTAATCAAGCACGTCATTACCGAAAGGAAACCCCTCCTCGTAAAAGATATCGAGATGGATCCGAGAACCAAGAAGAAAAACGATCCCAAATACGGTTCGCCTTCGTTTCTCAGCATCCCCATCTATGCGAGGCACAAGAGCGATGTCACAGCTGTTATTAACCTATCGCGCAAGAAATCAGAAGTGCCTTTTGATGCCAAAGATGAAAACCTCTTATCAACCATGCTTATTGAGATCAGATTAACTCTCGAAAATGCGCTGCTTCAATCACAAATCGCAGATTATATAGAAGATATAGAAGAGCGAAATATCAAATTGGAGCAGGAAATTACCGATCGTAAACGGGCAGAGGAAATCCAGAAAAAACTTCGCGAAGAACTGATGCATGCGGAAACATTGGCCACTGTAGGAACATTTGTTGCCGGAATTGCCCACGAGGTGAAAAACCCCCTAGCAATCATTATTCAGGGTATAGAATATCTGAAAACGTCCTCCGGCTCTGACGCTCTGCTGACTGACGTTGTGGAAAGAATCAAGAAATCCGCTCAGCGGGCGGATTCCATAGTGAGAGGACTGCTGAGTTTCACGCGCCAAATATCAATGCAGACGGAGAAAGTTGAGATTACACCTGTTATTGAGGAGACTCTGTCGTTTGTAGAACATCAGATCGATACCAAACATATAACGGTACTCAGGCAATACTCGCAGGATGTACCGCTGGTGAGTATTGATAGCGATCAAATAAAACAGGCATTCGCCAATATTCTTTTGAACTCCATAGAGGCCATGGGGGACGGTGGAACGATGACGATCGCCGTCCGGCAGATAAAAAATGAAGCTGGAGAGCCGTATCTGCAGATCACTTTTGCTGATATGGGATGCGGCATACCGGCAGACAAGATCGGAAAAATCTTCGATCCTTTTTTCACAACAAAGGATAATTTGGGGAACACAGGCCTAGGACTATCCATCACGAAAGGGATAGTTGATAAGCACCACGGCACTATTCGAATAGATAGTAAACTTCAGGAAGGAACCAAGGTAGTCATCGAATTACCAGTGACTCCAATAAACTAAAAGGCCTTGTGTACCACACAGATATGAGTATTCGCGTGACAGTTCCAGAAGTATGCATTACGTTGCGTCCGGGGAGGCACTGAGACGCACCATGGTAAAAAAATACACTCTCCGCCAGCAGGTAGAACGCAATGGCCTGATATCAATTGCCCTCTTCTTGATATTAATATACTGGATCTTAGATTCTCTGACGTCCGATCAGGTGCTGACACGTGTACTCATTACCTGTTGTGTCATAATATACGGAGTCTTTACCCAAACCCTCATCAACTCCCGCAAAGCGGCGCTTGAGGAAAAGGAAAGGACGCAAAAACAGCTGGTACAGTCCGAGAAGTTAGCAGCTTTAGGCATTGTAGCTGCCGGCATTGCGCATGAGGTGAAGAATCCTCTTGCAATCATTATCCAGGGGGTAGAGTACCTGCGGACATCCGCTGATTCTGATGTTAACATTGCGGATATTTTGGAGAGAATTAGGAAATCAGCATTCCGGGCTGATTCCATCATTAAGGGACTTCTGAGCTTCACGCGGCAGATGCCTATTCAGACCGAACAGGTGGAAATTCCGCCTGTCATAGAAGAAACGTTGTCACTTATAGATCACCAGTTGCAATTAAAACATATAACGCTTGTTAAACAATTCTCTCCAGGTTTACCGAAGGTGACAGTAGACAGTAATCAGATCAAACAGGTATTTCTCAACCTCCTGTTAAATTCTATTGATGCCATCCAGGACAGAGGAACTATCACCATTAGTGTTGAGAAAGTTGAGAGTGCGCCCGGAGAAAACCACCTGCGGATAACCATTGCTGACACCGGGTGCGGAATCCCGAAAGAAAGCATTGAAAAAGTGTTTGATCCCTTCTATACTACTAAAGACAGTTCTGGGAATGCGGGTTTAGGACTCTCTATCGCAAAAGGGATCATCGATAAACACCATGGAACGGTACAGATAGAGAGTGAATCTGAAGGAGGTACATGTGTTATCATCGCATTGCCCGCAAGCGATCCAGTATGACGATACGTGAGATTCCAATCCACCAATACCGGAGAGCATCATGAAAGAAGAAATTGAATCAGAAGCAGTGCCTGGCAAAAAAAGGATATTGCTCATTGATGACGAAGAAGATTTTTGCTTTTTTGTCAAGCTCAACCTCGAAAAGACCAAGAGATTTGAGATACTGACAACGACGAGCGGAAGCGGCGGCGTAGTCTTGGCTTCGAAGGAGCATCCTGATTTGATTCTTCTGGACATAATTATGCCGGAAATGGGCGGCGGACAGGTGGCGGAGCTATTGTTCGAGAACCCAAAAACACGGAAGATCCCCGTATTGTTCATTACCGCCATCGCATCAAGAAGGCAGGTCCAATCCCAAGAAGGGATTATAGGAGGGAGAAATTTTATTGCCAAGCCAGTAACGCCTGAAGAACTGATGGCGAAAATAGATGAGGTCCTAAAAAACATCCAATGAAATATTGAATGGCGGGAGCCAAGAATTACGTATTTGGCAGTAATCCAAGTTTGCAGAAAAATGAAGGGGTTAAGAATTTTACTTAACCCCTTCATTTTTCTGGTGAGCCCTGCCGGGATCGAACCGGCAACCTACTGATTAAGAGTCAGTTGCTCTACCTGCTGAGCTAAGGGCCCACACGTCTTTTTTATAGATTCACAAATAATCCAACAAGCTGGCGCGCCCGGTACGACTTGAACGTACGACCAACAGATTCGAAGTCTGCCACTCTATCCATCTGAGCTACGGGCGCTTTTATTTATCTCAGCATTCTTATTAAAAAATGGGGTGAGTGAAGGGATTCGAACCCGGCACTCGATGCCTATCTACTTGAAATCATTAACCCCCAGATGGTACTGACAGCCAAATGACACCATGCAATCAGGAGAAGCATCATTTAATCGACATCAACCATATTGTCAAGGAGAAAAAGGGGCAGGCAGGGAAGATATTAACTTGTTTCCTCAGTAAGGAATGTCTGAGACAGGACAATCGACAGTAAATGTTGCTTATAAGGCCTCCTGCTGTCAATAGATAAATTTATCCATCAACGAAATTTTTTTCTTCCGCTCTTTCAAAAAACGAACCATCTGACTGTTGGCAGTAATTCTGACTTGGTTTCAAAATGGGTGCCGGGAGAATGATCCCGCACATACAAATGTGTATAACTGCCAGTCGGATCAATTCATTGAATACGGGATGAACTGTGGAAACGCTTGACGGATAATTTTTCTGTTCAGCTAAGCTGCGGACAACCTCCTGTAACAAAGCCTCTGGCAATATTGACGGGTATCCATCCTTCAAATGGAAATAGTCAAAAAACATAGAATTCTAACTTTAAACATGGTAGAAGTTCTCAGGGCAGGTCAACAGTAAGCAGGATGGTTTATGAGAGATATGATGAGGATGTTGGTACTAGTGTTGTTAGCTAACATCATAATCTGGAATATCTGTTTTGCAGACAATAAAGACAATGTCACGATACTAGAGAAACAGAAAGTGAACTAACCTCCTCCGGGGAATTCCAGAATGTGGTAGAAGTTCCGGAAGCCGTTCGATATGTACAGGACAGTCTGTGACAATTGAGGATAAAATCTGAATGAGCGGTGCCATCCGGTGAATGACCTATATTAATGTCTCATTGAAAAAAGAGTAAATCTTTCTTACAACTCAAAAAACAGGGAGGTTGATAGTATGGCAGTCGATGAAAAATTTGAAGCAAAGACGTACCATAAGGTTGACTTGCGTTTAATCTGGTTTCTATTCCTCTGTTACATACTAGCATATCTGGACAGGGTAAACGTCGGTTTCGCAAAACTGCAGATGCTCAAGGATCTTTCATTGAGTGATGCCGCTTTTGCGACAGGTGCTGGAATCTTCTTTATCGGGTATTTCTTTTTTGAAGTTCCCAGCAACGTGCTTCTGAAGAAATATGGAGCACGTATGTGGATAGCAAGGATCATGATATCGTGGGGTATTATTTCATCATGTATGGTGTTCGTAACGGATGCATGGACTTTCTATATCATGCGTTTTCTTCTGGGTATAGCAGAGGCTGGTTTCTTTCCCGGCATAATTTTTTATCTTACCCTTTGGTACCCTTCTTCTTACCGTTCGACACGAACCGCCTGGTTTGTATCCGCCATTGCGGTGTCCGGAGTTATCGGCAATCCCGTTTCAGGCTGGATTATGGACATGTTCTCCGGATCACTTGGACTTACAGGATGGCAGTGGCTCTTCATTGGTGAAGGCTTGCCATCGGTAATCGTCGGTTTCTGGGTAATATACTATCTGGACAGCAGTATCCAAGAAGCCAAATGGCTTACAGTCGAAGAAAAAGCACTGCTCGAAAAGAGACTTGTCGAAGAGGACAAGGACAAAACAGAGCACAGTATCATTGACGCCTTCAAGAGCGGAAAAGTCTATGTCCTATGCTTCATTTATTTTACATTGATGATCGGTCTTTACGGAATCGCTTTCTGGTTGCCGACAATTGTTAAGGCTTTTGGTATTAAGGGCTATCTTTGGGTGGGCTTGGTTACAGCAATTCCCTATACCGTATGCGTCATAGGCATGATAATAATAAGCAATCATTCCGATAAGACAGGAGAGAGACGGCTGCATTATGTATTCAATGTTCTGGCGGGAGCAGCAGGTCTGGTTCTGAGCGGGTTATTTGCCTCGAATCCCTATCTTGCAATCATATTCCTGTCCATCGCCACATTAGGCGTTATCGGTTCCATGCCCGTTTTCTGGCCCCTGCCCTCTGCATTTCTTGCCGGCACGGCAGCTGCGGCCGGCATTGGCATTGTTAATTCAGTAGGCAATCTGGGAGGGTATATCGGACCCAATGTTCCAGTTTGGGCAAAGTTTCTCTCGGCTGATCCGTCTGCCGCCCTCTATATCATTGCGCTGATACTCTGCCTAGGAGCTGCTACGACCTATTTCTTTATTCCAGCTTCGCTTCGCGTCAAGATAGGCAACAAATAATTCATTTCTGATCACGGAGCGGGTATTCTTAGGGAATCCCCGCTCCGGCTTTATAAGGACAACAGCATCAAGTCAGATCAAAGCCCGATAGTTTCGCGCAACCATATTGCATTGTTTTTTCTTCTTTTCGCAATAGACCATAGTTGATCAAGGCCGGATAATATAATCGGCGAAATCGAAAAGTGCGACGGTTACGAAGAAGGGATTCTATCTTCCGTTTTACTGATCACGCCCTCTCAATTATAAATACACTTATGACCGCACATGGTCGCTGATTGCCGGTTAGAAAGTGAGATGGCTATATAGCTCGGTTTTTCATCTGAGATTGGGCTCACATTTTCCTGTAACAAAACATCCGGTCATTTTGGCAAACAAACATCCTTTCGATCCGAAATAAATTACGATCACTGTTTCGCCAGACCCGATTATTTTCGGGCTATCTGCATTCAATCATACGCTGCATGTATCGTAAACACAAAGAAGAGATGTGTCTGAGTTACAGGCGAAAAGACCTTTTTCAAGGTAATGACAAACTAATGGGGCAGCGATTTCTCAAAGAATGAAAAACTCGGTACATCCGTCACGCATTCATCAACTTGTAACCCTATATTTTGTGGCCAGTTTTTCATTGGCATACAAGCGCGTTTTCGCTATTCCCCACTTCTCATAAAGTGGGATCTTATCAAATGTGTACCAAGATAATTAGATACAAAATGCTATGTGTATCAAAGCATGGTTTACTCAAAGATCGTTTCATTGTGAATGCAAATATACGCCCCCTTTTTACAGGACTTTCCTGCAATAATGATGTATATACCCGTTCCAACAAATAGCTCGAAATTTCACTATTTTCATTGTCCACACGATTTCAAATACCTATGAGGGGTAAGTATAAGGAGAAATGCAGATGATCAAAGCTGAGGCATTGGGGGAGCGGACGGTCAATAAAGTCTTCCAGAGACTGATGCCGTTTTTGGGTCTTCTGTATATCGTCTCTTTTCTGGATCGGGTCAATGTCGGCTATGCCGCTTTGTCAATGAACAAGGCACTGGGGTTCAGCAATGCCGTGTATGGTCTTGGGGCAGGAATCTTTTTTATTGGTTATTTCATCATGGAGATACCTGGCAACCTTATCATGGCCAAAGTGGGCGCGCGGTTGTGGATCGCCAGGATTCTTATCACATGGGGGATCATCTCTTGTTTAACTGCCTGGGTTTCTACATCGACCGAATTTTATATCGTGAGGTTCTTTCTCGGGGTAGCCGAGGCCAGCTTTTTCCCAGGCATTATTTATTATCTGTCTACCTGGTTCCGTTTGAAGGACGTGGCCAAAGCCGTCGCCCTTTTTATGATGTCTTTGCCGGTCTGTAACATCGTCGCCGCGCCGCTGTCCACCTATCTATTAGGGACCACATGGCTGGGCTGGGCCGGATGGCAATGGTTATTCATTCTGGAAGCGTTACCTGCAATTGTTCTTGGTTTTATTACACCCTTCTATCTGACTAACAAACCCAGTGACGCCAAATGGCTGACTGATGAAGAACGGAGCTGGCTTGTAAATACCCTGGCATCTGAACAAGCGGCAAAGGTCCAGCGGAAGAAGTATTCTGTGCTGCAGGCCTTCGCTGACAGAGATGTCATCATCCTGTCGGCGATATATTTTACGTGGGTGTGCGGTTTTTACGGGATCACGATGTTCCTGCCGATCCTTGTTAAAGCTTTATCGACAGCTATCAGCATCCAGATGGTAGGTTTCCTGGTTATGATACCGTACATCTTCGGTTTCTTCGCCATGTATTTCATAGGACGTCATTCTGATAAGACCGGCGAACGCCGCTGGCATACGATCCTCGGCATGGTTACGACGGCAATTGGACTCGCCGGCAGTGCGTTGCTGGCCGACATCAGTGTTTTCGTCTCGATGGCATTCTTCACAATAGCAGTTATGGGAGTGTACGGCTCTTTCGGGCCCTTCTGGGCAATTCCCTCCTCTTTTTTAAGTGCAACTGCGGCGGCGGGTGCGATCGCCATGATCAACAGTATCGGAAACCTAGGCGGGTTTGTGGGACCTTACGTGATGGGCTTCATCCGGGATGCAACCGGATCGTTTACAGGGGGAATCATGTTTCTGGCAGCTTGCCTGCTGACAGCTGCGGTGCTGCTGATGACACTGCGCAAAGTGGGCAAAGAGAATAGGGCCTAAGATACACCACTCCATCTAATAATCATAATTGAATTGAATTGAATTTATTATTTGGTCAGAGATCATCGAACATGCTTTAACGACTGCTTTTCTTCCTTGAAACCCCCATGCCGACATGTCGGCACAAACAAGAATTAAAATAGCTCGCCATAAAGTTTCCATATGGGATCTTTGTAGATTCTGTCGAGGATAGCTCTATTTTCAGGGGAGGCTTTAGCTGTCGCATTATCCCTTCCCTTGTAGCTTTCTCATGTAAATCGTGATAGTCGAAAGTTCAAGTGTAGACCCCCTGACCTGACTTCCATTGTGGTAGAGTAAAATCTGAACGGCTATGGAACTCTATGTTTTCGGCATAGTTATTCTCGCGGCGATGCTTCACGCGCTTTGGAACTTCGTCACCAAGAAGATATCTGGTAATCTGGCAGTGATTTGGATAGGGCTCTGCGGTTCGTCGCTCCTGATTACGCCGGTCTCCTTGGTGTTGCTCTTTAAGGAGGAAGCGACATCTTCAGCACTTCCGTATATCATCGCAACCGGTTTCATTCACGCAGGCTACTTTTACTTCATAGGTAAAAGCTACGAGAAAGGCGCGATCTCGATTGTATATCCCGTTGCCCGTGGAGTAGGCGTCTGCGGTACCGCGATTACCGCAATATTCCTTCTTTCCGAAAAGATCAGCGCGATCGGCGGTGCAGGAATATTGTTCGTCTGCTGTGGTGTCTTGAGCATCGGAAGCAGAGAGACCGCGACCCGTGAAAGCAAGCAGGCGTTCTGCTATGCCCTGATCGTCGGGATACTCATAACCGGCTATTCGATAGTGGACAAGGTGGGAGTTTCTCTTATCAATCCCGTCGTCTACATCTGGGCCATGTTTTCGATCGCTGCTATCTGCCTGGCACCGGTCGTTCTCATGATGGAACTCAATAATATCCTTGAGATCTGGAACCGTATGAAGTGGGCGAGCGGCATCATCGGCTTAGGCAGCATCATGACCTATCTGCTGATCCTCTATGCTTTCCGCCTGGGCAATGTGAGTTATGCAGTTGCGGTCCGTGAGTTCGCAGTTGTCATTGGCGCCGCACTCGGGATCGTATTCCTGGGCGAGAAGCTTACTAAGCAAAAAGTCGTCGGGATCGTGGCTATAATTGTCGGGCTAATTCTAATTAAGCTTGCCTGATTTCGGCATACCACAATCCAAGGTCGTCTTCCTGAACTCGTTGCAAAAGTATACTGGCTTGCGATAGGAGATTTCCCTTTGTAATCTGTAAATCGGGCTGCATTCTGAATTAAACAGAAAATAATTTGACACAAAAAGCAAATTATGTTTTCTTCAATTTAAATAAATCCGAACAGGAAGATTAATGAACGTCCTCTCAGTAGATAGAAGAAGCATGGGTGAGAAGCAGGGGGTCAAGCAGATGGGGCTACCCATAGCTTTGAGGACGTGTATGCATTAGTGCCTATAACAAATAATTTCCTTGAAGCCATGGGTAAACCCCATGGCTTTTTTATTGTGAAGTCTAAATCTTATTCAAGGAAACTATAATTGCATAATTGAACCAGAAAGGAGAGCATATGCGGATACCATCCTGGGCTGGATGCCATGTACCCATAATTACACCCTTCAGAAATGACCTATCGATCGACGAAACAGGACTGCGCAAACTCGTCAATTATTATATAGCAGAAGTTGGATGTGATGGTCTTGTTCCTTGCGGAACGACCGGAGAATCCCCCACTTTGGATAACCATGAACATGCCAGGGTAATCGAAATTGTGGTTGATGAAACCAATGGACGGGTGCCTGTGATTGCTGGAACAGGATCTAATAGCACCAAAGAAGCCATAGAGATGACAAAACGCGCCGAGAGTATCGGAGCCTCTGCAAGTTTGCAAGTATGTCCCTATTACAATAGACCCACACAGGATGGGCTCCTGAGACATTTCGAGGCAATAGCACTCTCAACAAAGCTTCCACTTTTTATCTATAACATTCCATCAAGGTCGGCACGACTCATTGAGGCAAAAACAATGATTGCACTTTCCAAAATAGACAATATCATTGGGATGAAGGATGCTTGTGGCGATCTGATGATCACGATGGAAATTAT
>Ga0187853_10000821_pt1 | contig 30851 bp, 17 predicted proteins | sample June2016WEW_6_10_2_FD_132417 | JGI IMG/M metagenome (GOLD analysis project Ga0187853, IMG submission 132417) | Peatland microbial communities from SPRUCE experiment site at the Marcell Experimental Forest, Minnesota, USA - June2016WEW_6_100 | ecosystem: Environmental > Terrestrial > Soil >... | reverse complement strand
GCGGTAAATGGACTGGCGGGCATCACCAACCACAAACAGGCGGCCGGTATCACCCGCCAACGCCTCAACGATCCTGCGCTGACGAGCGTTGGTATCCTGAAATTCGTCCACCAGCAGTGCATCCAGTTCGCCTTGCCATCTGGAACGGATATCATCTCTTAAAAGCAGCCCTTCTGCACCGGCTTCCAGGTCGTCGAAGTCGAGCGCCTGGCGCTGGACAAGGGCTTCTCTGTAATTGTGGGAAAGCTGTTCAAAGGCTTGCGCCAAAAGCGGCATCAGCGCAGCGAAACGCGTTTCAGATTCGCGGTCTGGTTCGCTATTCGAAGTACTACCACCCACAAATGGATCAAGAAAATCATCAAAGGCTTTTTGAATAACACCGAGAATCTCTCTTGTGTGACTGTCCTTTTTCCCGACGTTTAAGCGCATCTTTTCCCGGCGCGCCTGATAAAGTGCTTCCGCACAACCCAGCACATCCCCTCGGACCAGAGCATCTTCTGCGCTTCCCCATAGAGAAAGCAAATCGGCCGCCATCTCATAGAGTTTGTCAGCTTCAAGGGCTGCGCGGGGCATCCCGCGTAATTCCAAAATCGCATCCGCAAGGTCAGGGCGGCGTAATGCACTTTCAAGGTATTGCCGAACGATCGCAACGGCATCCAGCTTTTCAGCAAAATTTTCAAAGGTTTCAAGCCGGTGTTCAATCAGGAAATGCAGCAAATTGCTCAGTTCTCTGGTGGTCAGTGTGTTGAAAAGGGGTGTAAATGCGGGATTTTCCACGAACCCGCTAAGGGTATCATCTACCACCTGCGCTCGTAATGCAGATGTGAGACCTTCATCCAGAACATCAAAGCGTGGGTCGATGCCAGCTTCGGCAGGATGGGCCTGCAGGATTTCAGCGCAAAAACTGTGAATGGTACCGATCCGGGCTGAGTCCATTCGGGCACTGAGCGCAAGCCATCTTTGCTGTTCATCCCCTGGCTGTGCCTCCTGGATCAATCTCGTCAGGGCATCTCGCACACGCGAACGCATTTCACGCGCAGCCTTATCAGTAAAGGTGATGGCCACCACCCGGCGTGGTTCAAACCCTTCCGCTAATAAGGATGCATATCGGGCAACCAGCGTGCGTGTCTTGCCACTACCAGCCCCAGCGGTCACAACCACATCCCGGCCACGTTCCAGCGCAGCCTGCTTTTGAATCTCTGTAAGCCCAAAACTGGAAGCTACCCGTTGCGCCAATGGTATGCTCATTTTTCACCTCCCCAACCTGGCTGGTAGCGCCAGCACCATTGTGCGGCAGGGCAATATACCGGGCAGCCTCCTTTGGGCGGAATCGGCGGAAATTCTGCAGCCCGAATACCTGCAAGAATCCTCGTCAGGTGCGCCACAAGCACCCGGATGGCCTCATCAACCCCCTGTCCATTTTCTGTTTTGAAGCGGGATAATTTCAATGTGCCCGGTTTCGCGGCCTGGATCATCCAATAAAAACCTTCCACCACATTTCCTAAGTGTAAGGTGTCTTGAGCAGCCATGGCATACAGGGGCAATTGCAAACGTGCGCCGCTCTTCAGATCCTTAGGGTCCAGATGGCTGCTGCCGGTCTTGTAGTCTACGACACGTACATCGCCATTCTCGTTACGATCCAACCGGTCAATCACACCACGCAACCGCATTTTTTCTGTCCCCAGGTCAACTTCAAGGGGCGGTATGGCATCTATTCCAAATTTCTGCTCAAATGCCAGTGGCACCCAGCCTACGCTTTCACTTGCTAAAGCATCGATCGTTACCTGAAGCATCGATAACAACTGGGCTTGTTCGAATTCCCAAAGGGAAGACGGCCTGAAACCGTACTCTTTTGGTGCATCTGCAAACACCCTCCCAGCAATATCTGGAAGAGCAGCATGCAGGGATGGAACATCTTCAGGATTGGCCGCAGTGCGATAAGTCTCTTCGAGGATCTTGTGAAGCAATGTGCCCAGTTGGCTGACATCCAACCCCAATTCTGGGATTGTCCTTGTTTCTAGGCCAAGTGCCACCTTGACAAAAAACTGGTGGGGGCAATTTCCATATGCCTCAAGGCGCGAGGCGCTCCATACGGATCCTGGCGCGTATCGCTCAATCATTTTTGGGGAGATACCTGAGGCAAAGCCTTCATGCCCACCTTCAGGCAGTTTGGCACGGCGCGCGAGCAAGACATTCCGCGCATCGCGCAAAGCCTCCCAGCGTGGTTCCAGTTCTCGAAAACGCCCAGGCAGCTTTTTATGCCGGGCAGCCCAGAAGAGGAGTTCCTGACTGGATGCGGCATCATTCAAAGACAGCATATCATCAGGCCGGACCACTTTTAGGGCGGTTTTATCAAAGCGTTTTTGCGTATCCTTCCAAAATGGAGAGGCTTCCCAATCTTCGCCATCTTCGGATAAATACGGGCGGGTAATCAACAAATATTGGTCTGTCCGCGTCACTGCCTGGTAAAAAAGCCCCGCCTGTTCCCGGTTCAAGCGCTGTTCCAACCCAAGTGCCTGGCGCAGTTGTTCGTCCAGAAATGGATCCGGTCGCTCCACATCCGGGAATAATCCTTCGGAAAATCCGAGCAGTGCCACCGCTTTGAAACGAACCCCGCGCGCCTCAACCATGCGCCCAATTAGCAGCGCCGGCTGGCCTTTTAGTTGGGGTTCTGGCAGACCTACTCCGGCCAGTGTAATTTGCAATCCGGAGAGAAAGCCCGCATAATCTACCTGGCGTTCGTTGGTTACCGTTTCGCTCAATACCAGGGCGCGCAGTGTTTCTCGCAGGATCTCGCAAGTAGTAGCATCACGTTCATTTTCTGCCTGGTGATAAAAGCCCAATCGTTCTAGCAGGTCTTCAAGCCAGGCAACCCAGCCTGTTTGGGATTGGCTATGAACTGGTGTAGTAAGTATGTCGAAACACGCCTGCAATGAACGCCGCAATGACTCCGCTTCTTCCCCACGTGGTAAGCCGGGCAGTATCCGCTCATCGTCCAGGTCGTGCTGGTCTTGCACACGGGTTGGGGTGAGTCGCTCCCAGGTTTCCTGCCACTGTTCACGGCTTTCAATGATCCTTGCTTTCCGGCTGATCTCTTCAAGCGCATCGATATTGACCGAATCCAAGCCAAACTCAAAGTAGGGCGAACGCATTACATTAAACAAAATGCGCGTTTTGAAATTCTGCGCTGGTAATGCCAACAAATTGAGCAAAGCTGCAATGGCTGGCGAAGCTGCAAGAGCTATTCCCTGGGAAAAGTGAACAGGAATCCCAAACTCTTCAGAGATAGCGCGTAGGAAAGGATTATAAACATCCGGATTGGGCGTGAAGATCGCACAATCCGACAGATTCAATCTATCTCGCACAATATGCGCTTTGATCCACCGTAATGCCTCGCGTGCTTCTTCCTCGGGAGAGCGCGTTTCGACCAAGAAAGGAAGCTTCGCGTCTGTGCTGTTGACTGAACTCTCACCTGGTTCGAATAATGATTTTTCCAAATGAAGAACATCTGGTGGCAAAAAAGGCGCTTGTGCCATCATGGTGATATTTGGCGATAAGTCTCGGACGAGTTTATCAAAGGTATCCGCAAACCGCCGATGGGCAAGGCGCTGGGAGTTACTCTCACCAGGAAATGTGATCAACAACTCGCCCACCTGTTCAGCCAGCAGCTTCAGGGCCTGCCGCTGCGCCCCGGTAAATGAGTCGAAGCCATCTACCACTAGTAGCCGTATTGAACCAGCGATTTTCGAATGTGTCTCTAACGACTCGACTGCCAACCAACTTAGGCCTTCCGGATCCGCCCATCCTAATTCCCTCAACCGGATCTGATACAAGTAATACAGGTGCGCAAGCTCTTTTTGTGCAGGTGTTCCAGTCTGAGAAAATTCGAGAAATCGCTCAGGAAATATCAAGGAACGCTTTAGCTCTGCAAAAGAGTCTCGCAGTACCAGAAAAAAACCAGGCAAGGCGCACAAAGGAGCGTAGTGAATAAGTTCCCCTCGCCTGGCCGAAAGATCTACTATTTCATGAATTATGTAATGCAAAAATGGGGCGGACGCGACTGGCACATTATTTTCCGAACGCTCCAAAATACTGTGATATAAATCCCCAAACGTGCCAACTTGCGCTCCGATCGCGCCTCCGGTTTGCGCAATTCGTCGACGAAAAGCGGATGCCTGTAAGCGATCTGGAACAATCACCCATACTTCAGAGAGAAGTTGGGATGAAAGCGTACCGCGGACTCTCTGAATACATGTTTGGGTTTTTCCAGTTGCAGGTCTTCCAACGTAAAGCTCCACCGGCATGGGACTCCTTATTACTGGATGCGTATGCCACGCCCCAGAACTATGCTATCGACAAAATCCACCTATTTCCAAGAGCAGAACATAAGGAAGGTGGAGACCGGGATCAACATGGCCCCGGCATCGTAGGCAATGCACGTGACGGTGTCGGTAGATTATACCGAGAGAGCGACCGCGTCGACCGGAGTGATCAGATGGAGGAATCCATGGCTTAAGTATGAGCCATATTTTCTGTTTTTGGAAGGCAGGTGCCACCCTTGATTAGCTGCCCCCCACAGGCAGCTACGGGTATTCTTTTACCCATGCCCCTAATCAAGCTAATTCTATTATAACCTTTGCATACTCTGCATCCATTTTATGTAGCTCATCCCTTACTCTTTGCCGAAGTTCCACTGCCGGTGTGACACAATACTTGCGGAACTCTTCATCTGTAAGTTTCAAATCCGGAAACAAAATCTTCAAATAAGCGCTGGCTAAACGGGAAATTGCTTTTCGGTCACGCAAATCATCACTTCCTGTCAAGTGCATATTTAGTTTAACGTGATCAGCATAATGAATTTGCCTACGCATCTGATGAAGAACTTCTGAAAAGAAGTCCCCTTTTAGTCCAAGGTAAGAGGATGGAGTATCTTTTGAAACGCGTGGCAATTCCCATCCAGGAATTATGCCATGCAAACGGTCAATAAAGGCTGTTTCTTGTAAGAAGTTGGGAATCTCACTAAAAATACCATCATCCATGTGAACCGGCATGCGTTTGGAATCCAAAGTGATGTTACCAAGCATAACAAAACCGGATTCGGATGTGGCTTCTGTCTTTCCGCGGCTAAATTTGCCTGACTCAAGAAAAACCTTGAGCTGGGCGATCAATTCACCACTTGAATCGCCCGCGATGGATTGAATCTCGTCGAATACGATTAGATCGTAGCGCGTGACCAAACCAGGCGTATTGGTTGCCAGGTTGTGAAATAGCACTGCCGGGCTGACCTTGCCACCGCCGATGACGCGCCCATAGCGAGAAAGGTTATCATAAACGAAGGATTTGCCGGTGCCCTTCGGTGCCAACTCCACCAAGTTGATGCGTGGTTCCACGAATGGCAGGATACGGGTGATGAGAATCATCTTTTGCCGTTCGGTATGCGCCTTTGGATTGAACCCCATACTGGAGATAATCAAGTCAAGCCATTCATCCAGCGTGAAATGCTGACGGCAGTCAATAAAGTAATCGAGGTCAAGTGCGCCAACTTGAAAAGGTTTGAGATCACGCATCCAGACTTCGCCTTTATTCTTGTCACTTCCGGAAGGCGGAATGTAAAAAAGTTCGCCAACTCCCCATACACCAGAAGTAAGCAAAAGATCGTTCTTTTCCACGATCGCAGAACCAATTTGACCATCATTGATATCAAGAAAGGGAATGCGCAACATCCTTTGACCGGTTCTGAGATTGACAGAAACACTGTAGTCATCCAAGAGTTTGACCGTTTCCTGCCGTAAGAGAGTATCCTTTACCTGATCCTTTTGCCCCTTAGCCGGCAAATACTTCGCGATAAATTCTGCTATTCGAATGCGAGAATCCTCAGTAAACTCACCATTGTCCATATAGCGGGAGATTAACCACTCGCCAACATAGGTAGGGATGGCCCGGCCCCCAAAACCTGCCTGATAAATCAAGGATTTGTTGATCACCACTTCCGCCAAATAATCCAAGGCTTTTTGTTCAAAAGAAAGATTTGCAGCCTTCTTTGGATTAGAAGTCAACGTCATCGCTCACCTCCATTACTCCTTTCAGAGTAATGATAAATTTTACATCCTCAGGTTCCAACAAGCGCTCTTGGCATTCGTACCGTAAACGAACAACAATATCACGGGCATTTTCGCTGCCAGGTTCGCGTTTGAATACAGTCTGGAAGGCAATCCGGGTGGTAGCTTTAGAGTTCAAGGATTCCACAAAAACTTCATCTGTATCGATTCCCCGCAGGCGAATGGACAGGTTCTCAAGTGTGAACGCATTCGGGTTCCCAAGTTCAAATTCAACTGTTGACTTGACTGCATACCTGAAATTGTTTTTAACGAGGCGCAAAGTAGGCGAAATGATTTCAACAGGTGTGAACTCAAAGCGAGCAAAGGGAACTACGACTTCTTCCGGAGTTAAACCACCGTGTACATAGAAATCTTGATCAGTATTGGCAAAACGATAATATTGGCGCGCAGCCAGGTAGTTTTGAAAGGTTTTATATTTAGTGCGATCTATGATGTAGCACTGAGCCTCCACCATTTGTGGGATTTTGGCAAATTGTTCATCTGATATGGAAATATAGCGATGGTGTTGAAGGTCAGCTATACCTTTGTAGTATTTCTTGTCCAGAACATCAACAACATCTTTGGCTATGCTGGTAGAGCCATGATCAGAGATGATATAAACCACCAGTTGTTTCTCAATTTTGAACCGGCGGGCAAATTCTGAAATCGTACTTACCAGCACTCTCAAGACCTCCTGAATGCGGGTTTCGTGATCTTGTCCATATGTTTTAGCACTTTCATGCAAAATAACATCAACTGGCAAATAGTTCAAGAAATAAACCTGATCGTCGAGTTTGGTTAATCCCTGTAGCTCACCGATATTTGCCAGATAGTGAGACGATTTTCCTCGCTGCCTGAGCATTTCTTCCCAAGTATTTGTTATTAGGGTAGGGTAATCGCGAGTCTGGATGTCGGTCAGATCGCCGGTTACGGCAAGAACAGCAGCTTTACCAATTTCAGTAGCGGTGGGGATAAGCGAGAATGTCGGGCGTTCGGAAACCAACGAGATTTCACTTTGGTTGAACAAACGCCGCAATTCGGGGAAGAAACTATAATTGAAGTTATCCAGGATGATTACCAGCGCAATTCGATCATCATCAAAGAACGTTGAACGATCATTGTATAGTGCGGAAAAGGCGAATGCCTCTGGGGAGGAATTTTTTAGGTCAATATAATTCTGGTAATACCAATCAGCAAAAGCCGATGCGTACCCTGCCAATTCTTCATCATATTTGCGCTGAACTTCCAGCCAGCGATGATAGGGCATGTAGGCATAGGCAATCCAGTCCAGCCATTGGCTGGCATTCCAGCTCCCGTCGGGGGCAGATGGGCGTGAGACCGCCACGAGCCTTCGCAAGTGATTCAACCGGGAGGCGATACTGCCACGAATAGGCATAAAGCGGCGTTCAACATGCCGAACAAGCTCTGATGTTACCCAATCAGCATGGTCCTGGAAAAAGCTTTCGACAAAGTTAAATTCTTCAATTAGGTTGCCGCTGAGTTGGTCGAGCAGAGTGGATAGCTCTTCGGCATTTTGGATTTTCTCTTGAATTTCAGCCAAATAGTATTCGATTTCTATGCTGACTTTTTTGAGATCCAGCCCATCCAAAATTAGAGGTTCAGTATCAATTTGGGCACGGCGAAAAAGGGCAGCCTGATCTCCCAAGATCTTCTCGCCCAGGTTTTGTGGGTAATTCTTTAGCAACTTGAAAGTTGCCAGGGCCAGGCGCAAGCCTTGCCAATCTTTCTGCAAGAGGGCGATGATGCTGCGCCGAGCGTCTCCAGTTTCTTTATTTCCCCATTGTTCCAAACGTTCTCGAAAAACGCGCGCTACAATTGGACGATTGGCGTTCTTATCCCAGAGAACCATGTTTGCCTGGTTTAAGAACTCAGCGAGATAGCGATCTGGGAAGGCAGCATAGGCAAAGAACGGGTGGTAACAATGTTCCAGCACTACGTTCTCAAAGGATTGACCTTCGCGGGGTGTTACCTTTTCTTCGAGCAATCCTGAACGAATAATATCTGCATCGCTCAGATTGGGTATCTCGATTCCCCAACGTTCATGCAAAGCTGCCCGGGCGGTCATGCGCCGAACTTCCACCTGTTCATCGCCATACTGGCTCGACCACTCTCTCAGCCAATCTCCAACGATATTGTTATAAACTCGCACATCCAGCACGGCTGTAATACCGGGATCGTGGATGACTTTGCGGATGGCAATACAGACATTTACATACCCATCAGGGCCGTCCACAGAGAGACAGTCTTTCAAAGCGGGAAGCAGGTGATATGGGTCAAGGGTGATACGGGCGCGGGGCATGGTTTTTATAGTTCGTCAATCAAGGATTTAAGTAATTGCTTTATTTGCTGCACATCGGCAAGTTTTAACTGCATGGCAATGCGTACCAGTGAGCGGACCGATACTAGCAGACTGTCATCATCCTTCGGAAACACGAAGGATGCCATGCTGTCTTCTTTTCGGTAGCCATGCTGAACAGCGATCTCATATTTCTTGGTTTCGTTGATCAACTCCAGGGTCTGCGGCAAGCCCCAATTGCCATCCGCATCACGAACAGCATAAGAGATGGTTTTACGGTCCCTGATTTCAAAACGAGCTTCGCCTTTATGCTCTTCGGGCTTGCTATTGGCATTGGTGGGGTCGGAGTTGCCTTCTGTTACAAACAAATGCTCGCCCGGATTTTTAGGCTTGATTACCAACGTCAATAAATCCTGGAAAAGGATTTGGTTATCATGGCGTTGGAATTTTCCGATGGGGGTGACCTCCGGAGGTTCCACCTTGAGGCGGTTTTCTTCAATAAGTTCTTTCCCGCGTTTCAAGCGTTCAATATATTCATCTGTATGATCGACAACCCATTCGGGAACTCTTCTGAGACCATAATCGGGACTAGCTGGAATGCGCTCAAGGAAAACTTCGCTCAGGTTGTTTTCCAACGTTTTTAGATAAATGACAAGGGGCTTGGAATCATTGGTATGCCAGGATGCGTAAGGATCGCGCTGATTAGAATCCAAACCCGCATACCATGTAGATATGGCCTCAATTACGCTGCTATTTACTTTCTGTTTGGCTCCAAACATCTCCTGGATCGCCGAGACGATTCGATCTCGAACTTGATCTACTGCTAACTGAATAGCATCCTTAACCTTGGGTAGCTCTCGCTCGAGCCGTTTAACTGCCTCCCGAGTGATCGCCAAGCCTTCGCCATCCCCAAAAACCTTGGGTAATTCATCCAGTAGGAAATTATGAGGATCCTGAGATGCCATTGATTCCATTGCGGCAAGAAAGTCCGCCGCATATGGAAATTGCTCTGGTGGATAGAGTTTGGAGATGCGCGCCAATGGCGGTAGGGCGTCCCACCAGGATTTCAAGGCGTTATAGGCTTCCTGCAATGAAACATTCTTTGCCGCGGATGTATCCGTCTTGGCGAAATTCTCAAAAACCTTACTGGCAAGTGCTCTTTCCTCTGCACGCAACAGTCGGTAACTCAGGAAGGCTTGCGGGTAACGCCGTTCTTGCACGATGTTGACGACCGTCTCGAAATCCCTGAGCTGCATCCCAACGATAGATGTATCATCCGATTTAATAATGATACTATCGCCAAAGTAGCGGCGGATGCAGGCCAACGACAATGCAATTGATACATTTCCCTGCCCATAGATTCGCCGGTAGCGTTCAAGGAACTCACTCAAGTACAGCTTCTGGTTTTCTTCCAGAGTTTCGATTTCACTCAGCATGGCTGCCAGTGCCGGGAGTTTGCTGCTGAATTTGGAGACGTCGCGTTGAAACTCGCAGCGCAACTTGGTGCCATCGCCTTTAGTTTGAACCAGCACACCATTGGTCAATAGGCAACGCTGGAGGTAGCGGATGTCGCCGCGTTGTTGAGCGAAACTTGTATCCACCAGGATGGGTTCGGATAGGTCAAGAATCTCCTCGATGGCTTCCTTGAGTGCTACATTCTTGTTCTTATCTAACGTGATCATGACCTTATTAAAGTCATCGTGGCTGAATTTGTTACGTTTTTCGCCAAACAGTTTGTCCATCACGATATTGGCCGCATCGAAAGGTTGGTTGGCATCTACCGGCAAGCCATTGGCATTTTTACCATACCAGGCCACTTCACGATGGGCCAGGAGCTTGTCGCGCAATTCCTTGAGCGCTTCGAGTGCACCCTTATGTTTACTATCACCGAGCAATCGTCCGTTCAGTGTGGATTTATCCTGCGTGGAGAAATTCCTGGCCTCTTCACTGGTTTCAATATCTTTCAGAGCTTTGACCTCCATGACTGCATCCAGGAGCGGGACGGGGTTCTTTGGCACCGCCACCACAATCCGTTCAGATTTGTTCCTGGCGCAGAGGTTTTTGGCGTGTTGGATGTCTTCAGGTGTTTCGCAAACAATATAGAGGGCATACCCTTGGTAGTCAATCAATTTATCAAGGCTGGATTCCAGCGTGTCAAAATAATCATCCGCGGCCAAGTCGGCGGGACGGACAAGTAGACGGCGCAAACGCTTATCTTCGCCGTAGGCCAGGTTGTAATTCTTGGCATCGAGATACTGCTCGTCACGAACGAGTGGCACCAGGCTGTGCAGTTCTGCCACGATATCGGCCGGCTGGTGATCGGGATCTTTTTTGTATTGTTCAACCAATTGATCCAAGTTGACGCTTTTGCTCTTGCGGAACTCGTAGGCACTGGCCTCTTTGACAAAATAGAGCACACCGCAATCGGCAAGTGCTTGCAGGCGATTGCGCAACTCACCTTGATCGCCAACGCTGGTGCAATATAGACCGAATGCCATATTTTCGTATTTGTTGGAGATCTGGATGATTTCATAGATGAGCATTAGACGCAAGATGCGGTCAACCAGGGGATCGCCCTGCAGCAATTTGGCCTGCATATCCTCGGCTGCCAGCCGGTTAAGTTCACGCAAGGAACTCTCGTAATCCTTGACGATCTCGCGCAGAGTTTCACGCAAGTCGCGGTTGTCGGAACTCAAGGCACTAGAGAAATAGTCAAATAACCGGTCGGCGGTGTAGAGATTCAGTTTTCGATTTATCTCAACCGGCTGGGTGGAGATAAAATCGCCATAAGAACCGATGGCATTCTCACCGCCCAGATCGCCGGCGAAGAAGGTGAACACCGAGCGGTTGTTCGATGCGATATCCCGGGCGAGACCCAATAACGCGTAGGTAGCCATGGGATGCATGGGGTAGATGTTCTCGATGATGTTGCTGTATATCCGAGGCGCTTTGAGCCAATCGAATAGTTTTAGATTGACACATTCTTTGACAAATTTCTCGAAGACGGCCGAGTTTGGGGCTACCTTGCTCTGCCAGAGCACGTGTTCTTTGTTGACCTTCACTATGGCACTGATAATATCCTCAACCCCGTTGGGCGTCAGCGGAACTTCCTTAATGCGATCACTGGCCGTGCGGAAGTCTATAGCGTTATAAGCTTTGGCATAATCGGTCAGGGCTTTGTGGGCGGTGCCGACAAAGATTAGCCGGGCGCACTGCGACGGTGTGTCTGCCGCCAACTGGGCAAATTTCTGGAACATCTTGGGGCTTAGATTGCCACGTTCCATCGTGTCGCCAAATTCATCGAAAAGAACCAGCAGGCCCAGATAGCGTTCTTTGAACTTTGCACTGGCGAGGGTACTGGTCAGGATACTGATTAGCTCGGACTTATCGTAGGAGAAGGGGGCGGTAGTGATGTTTTGATGAATACGTTTAAATTCCTCGAGCGCGTTGTAATCGAATTCTTTCAGGCGTTTCTTGAACCCGCTCAAGGTCTGGCGCGGGGAAAGGGAATCCAGCGCGCCCCCGAATTCTTGGATAAATCGCCCGCGCCCATCGCCTTCTTTTTCCAGGCTTTCCCATTCATCGATTTTTTTGATGGCTTGTAGATAGTGGGTGTCAAAGTCATCGCTAAACCCTTCGCGGCGCAAGGCTTCATCCACCGCTCGCAAGACAATTTCCTCGAAATCTCCCCGGCCTCCCCAGGCGCAAAGCGCCACCAGGTAGCGACCTTTCAGCCGTTTGCTGCGCAGATCTTCCGCGGCGGCTGGATCGGCCTCCTGGTAGTGCGCAAAAAAGTCTGGCATGGGCTTCTCGCCGGCCTGGGTGCGCAGGTAGTTGGCGAACATCAGGCACAAATGTGATTTGCCGGTGCCATACGCGCCGGTGAGGAGATAACAGCGCTCGTCTTTCACCTTCAATGATTGAGCCAGTTTTTCGAAAGCCTGCCGATGGGACGCGATCGGGCGATAACGCGACATACGCGCCACGTTCTGGCTGTCGTCGAACAACTCCTGATCGAGGGAAACGTAGGAGGTATAGCCCCCCTCGATTTCGATGATGCTTTGTATTTTGTCTTCCATCGTATCCACCTTTAATAAAAGGCTTTACAGCGCCTTCAGGCTTTCAAATTCGATCACGCGGCTCTGGCGGGCAGCAGTTTCGAGTGGCCAAGCTTCCCATTCGGGGCGAGATTGAGCAAAAAAGACAAAGGCAGTCGCCCGCCGGGGGTTGTATAAATCATATAGCATGTTCTGGAAAGGAGATAGATCGCTGCCCCATAATGGAAACAGGAAATCGAGTTCGTCAATGACAATGATATCTTTGGGATTGGAGCTGGCATATTCAAGTGCAAGACGCCGCAGAGCAGCCGGATCGAACTGATCAATTTCACCGGATATTTTTTCTTGATGAGATAACGTATCGAGTATATCCATATAGCCCCCGTCCATTTTTTCCACCAATTGGCGTGCAAAACGGGATTTACCGCACAACGGTGCACCGTGGATGAGCATGGCAGTGCGGCGCTCGGCGCGCAGGCTGCGCAAAAAAGTGGGCAGGTCAAGCAGGGGGGTATCAACGACTGTCATAGTAGCGTTTCATTAGTTCAATATCGGTCAGATCGGGTGAGAGACGCAGTTGGTCGAGGTCGGCGCGCGATTCGAGCGAGATGCCGGGCTGGTTCTTGAGTTCTTCGAGCATGGCGCGCAGACGATCTTCCGGCAGTTGATAAACCACGCCGGGGCTGTTGGGGGCAGTGCACAAATCGGGAATGGAGACGGCAGTATCACCGGCGCGCCGGGCATCGCGGAAGTGGGCGATGCTGGCAGCCAATACCAGCGGCGGAACGAGCTGTCGGTAGCCGAGTGCATACCACTCGTCTTCGGCGCGCAGGTAGGCCAGCCGGGCAAAGGACTGGTTGGTATAGGCGTCGAGAAAGGTATTGATCTCTTTGAGTACATGCTTTTTGATGCTGTCGGCGCTGAACCACTCTCGCAGGTCATCGAAATTAGCGCGCAGGTGTTCGCGGGTGAAACGCAGCTGTTGGGGAATGATGTTGTTGACGATGCGATTCCAGATAATAGCACGTGGATCGGAGCCGATGATGTAGTGTAGGAACCAAAGCGTGCCGAGATCATCGAAAAATGGATCGCATTTTTGAATAAGTGACCCAAGTGGAGTAGGTTTATAAGAACCCTTACGAATCAAACCTAAGAGACTGGCAAGACTGCCAAGATTTTCCACTTTCCGGTTAGCCATGCCTATAGCTGCCGCAAGATCGGCTTGCGGAATACGCCCCCGGTTATCTTGCACAGATGCATTGAGCAAACGCGCCATTTGGTCAAAATCGAGATAATAACCGTTCCCGACTTGCATCTTTGCGTCCGCAAGGGGAAAACTATTTTGGGTGCTCATTCTTCATTCTCCATTTGGACATCACCGAGATCAGGAATTTGCATTAACATTTGTAAATCCAATGGATGCAAGAAAGAATGAGACTTATATTGGGCGAAAATATCTTTTGGAAAATCTAATTCAGGTGCCACATGACGAACTATCCAATCGTCTATTTCAAGCAAAATATCCATGCGTTTATCAAAATAATAATTCCTGACTTGCTTTTCGCCCATCTTCTTAGAATTCTCAATTTCTGCTCCATCCCAAAGCTTTTGTGCCAACTCTTTCAGTTTTACTAAATCAGAATTTTGGACTTTTGGGATCGGCATACTTAAAATTTGTTGACGTGATAGCCAAAATCCATCGCTTCTTGACCGCCAATACCAATAAAACACATTGCTATTTAGAATAGCAAAAGCGAATTGCTGAATATCATCGTTGTCGAACCAAAGAATTTCTTGATTCCTGCGTTGTAGATTTTCAGGTACAGCAGAAACGAAATAACATGCAACAGACGGAACGCAAAGGAAAACTTTTGCTTCTTTTCTGGTAATGTCAGCCAAAGTATGATTAAGGCTTCTGATACGTAACAAGAAATTTACTAAACGCTCATCATCAATCATTGGCAAGTATTCACTATTACATACTTCAGTTGTTTCAGCAAATCGAAGATTCTTGAATAATAATGAACGCTCTTGGCTTGCCCAGCGTAAATGAGCCGTAGAAAATACTCTTGTTGGTTTCCCGGTCCTCTGAATTAGTGCAATAGTTACCCTTTGCCTATTGTAACCTTCTCCGCCGAAGATAGAATCAGGCGTATTGTCACATGATATAAGATGTATATTGGCTTTTTGCCGAAGTAGTAACTCTCTTAGAGGTTTTTTACCCCCGGCGAAAATAATTGAGAGCGGGACAATGGTACCAAAATTTCCATAATTTCCTAGTACAGATAAACATCTTTCAAAAATCCAACAGTAGAGATCTCCAGATCTTGCCGTCTCGAATAGTATTTTGATTGATCTGGAAGGTGTAGTGCCAACATATGGTGGATTGGCAACAATCACATCGAACTCGCATTTATCCCCTACCACTACATCCGGGAATTCCAATTCCCAATGAAAAAACCGGTTCTCTATGGCAATCTGGCGGGCTTGCATGATCAGTGGCTGACCATCCACATATGCTTCCCAGGCTTCGGGGCTATAATCGCGCACCGATTCGGTCAACAGGGCGAAATAAGTGGCTTCATCTAATGGCTTACCATCTGGCTTTATCAGGTCAAAGAGCGTCGCCAACCATACATCTGCCACATCGTGCAGTCGGCGGGCCTGTGCCAGGGCGGCATGATAGGCTTTTCCCTTGCTCTTCACATCCTCGATGCGCTCAGAGTCGTTGCCGGTAATAGCAGCCAGCTGCGCCAAGACTTCGCCCAAAATGTGCTGGTATGCCAGCCGGAACATATCATCGTTGCCCTGAGCAGTCTTGGCATTGGGCAGACTTGCCAGTTTCGCTAGCGGCGCTCCGTATAGCGAATTGCCCACCTTGAGATGATGATCGAGGAAGGTTAGCGGCTTGCCTTCGGCGGCACTGCTCAGCCACAACGATAGTTTTGCCAGTTCCTGGGCCAGCGGGTTCACATCCACGCCGTAAAGACAGCGTTCCACCACACGGCGCTTCCACACCAATGGGTCCGTTGAGATCGTCTCATTTACCCAATCCAGCGCGTTCAGAGTCTCGACGATGAAATTGGTCAGCATTTGCCCAGCCGCTACCAGGAAATGGGCACTGCCCATGGCCGGGTCAAGGATCTTCAGGCTTAGGAGTTCATGTTCCACCAGCTCCAGCAATTTGCGATCGAAGTAACTTTCCACGGAAGCGCGCTGGGCGTCGTTAACCGCAAGGTTGCGCTCACGCCGGGCTTCTTCTACCAGCGCAGCAAGTTTAGCCGCGATGCGTTCCTGCAACTTGGGCAGTAACGTATTACTGACTATATGCTGCACCACATCCTCAGGTGTGTAATAAGATCCGCTCGACTTGCGTTCCCCTTTATCATCGGCAAAATAAACCCGGCCGGGATCCAAAACCGTCTCGCCCTTCTTGATCGGTCCGGCGGCACTCTGCGGCACATACACTTGCTTGCCCTTGCTGGCGCGCACTACTACCGGCTCACCTTCCACCAGGTTTAAGCGATATTCCAACATACCTTCGTAGAGCGTGCCCAGGTGCCGTATCGAAAGGTCGCGATAATCAATCCGGCGTGCTCCGCTGTGCGTCTCCATGAACGCAAGATCAAATAATGCCGGGGCCAAAAAATCATTTTTGATTTTATGCTGGCGCAGGTAGGGCTTCTCACTATCGCTGAACAGGCCACCATTATAGGGATTGACGTGATCTTGCTCGCTCCCATCATCTACGACTACACACAGGTGTGTTAAACGCTTCCAGAGCGCATACGGGTCGGATTCGCGTACTCCTTCAACTTGCCACCGTTTCGATGATTCGATCAGCCCTTCCAGACCGATGGCCTGGTACGCCTCATCGTTTACCGGCAGCAACTGGCGCGCCTCGGCATAAAACAGGAATAAAATGCGATAGAGCAGGTAAATCGTGTTGCGATAGATCTCATCAAGTTCGAAGCGCCCCAGTTTGCGCCCGGATTCATCCGCCACGAAGCCCAAACACAATGCATCCAGAACCTCATCCACCCTATTCTTCAGGTGCCGCTCAACTGCTTGCGTATTGACATCTGATTCGGCCAGCAGACCATCCAACCCCTGGTGGGACACTTCCCGAAAAGCAAACGCCTCGTGGCTGAAGAAACGATAAAACATCCCAAAACCGACCAACTGGTGTGGATCAAGTAATTCTTCCAGGCTTTCTTCCAACCAGACTTCATACGGCGCCGGCGATTTTGCCCAACACAGCCGCCAATCCCGCCCATTGGACACAATCCCCCACACCAAATTATTCTCGCGCAGTGCCTTAATCAAGCGCACTTGATGATGCCGCCCCTTCACCATCCTTCCAATATTTTCATCAGTTACCGCCAGGCAGATTCCCAGCGGCTGGCTGCGAGCATCATCCGCGAATAGCACGAACAACCCGGGATTATCCCGTCGTTCATACGAAAACCCCAACGCTGAAAAACACTGCGCAAGATACCCCATCAGCGCCGGTCGCTGCTCCAATTGTGGAAACTCTTCCCGCCACTCGCGAATTGTCTGCTGGCAAGCGTTCACCACATCCGCGGCGATTTTTGCGCCGCGGAGATCGTCAATGTATGCTTCTGCAAATAGTTGATGATTGTACATGAAACTAATCGAGGTTGTATTTCTTTGAACGCAGGCGATAAGGCTCCTTACCACCCTCCATGTGATCAATCACGGCCTGTTTAACCTCCGGGCGGTCAATGGCGCCGGCTGCTACTACTCTACCAGAGTTTGCCCCGGCTTTCAATATTATGAACTGATCCGAATCGGCAGAAACAGCCACACTGGAATTGTGCGTGGTAAGAATGAATTGGCGGGAATTCTTGCCTCGGCGTAGTTTCTTGGCAATATCTTCCCACACAGAAATGATGTCCAGGGCATCTTCGGGCTGGTCAATCACGACCGGCATGGAACCATCGCAAAGTGCAATGATCAACAGCGCCGTACATTTCTGTCCAATCGAGAGTTCGCTCAACTCGGCGTATTCTCCGCCTTCCTTGCAATAATGAATGGATGGTACGTCACCTGGATAGCAATTATGTTGCAATGCCAAGACTTCGCTGAAATCATCGCTCGAGCGGAGCTTTTCAATCACGCGTTTTGCCAGTGATTCTCCAATCTCTGCCTCGCCAGCGAGATCATGGCTTTTCCGGTCAATGACCAGTTCCACGAAGCGGCGCGGGGTTATATTCTGGGCAATCTTTTTCCGGTCGCTGACCGTGGGGGCTGCGGCACCACCTTTAAGCAAGTCTACCAATTTTTCCTCAAAGGCGCTCCGATCAGCGGCGTGAGTTAATACAAGATTTAATTTATTTTCCGAGAGACCGGTCAATTGATCATATTTATCCTTGCGTGTTTTGTATATTTTTTCATACACTTTTTCCAGCCTATCCAGCAATCTCTGCCGTTCATCCCATATGGATTGCAGCGCATCCCTTTGGGATCGGTATTGTGCGGCCTCTTTATCATTCTCGTTTTTTCTCTTATCCAAACGCTTTCGTTCGCGTTCTTTATCCTGTTGATCGCCGCCGATTTCCTTGAGCAACTGATTGTATTCTGATCTGGTTTTTTCGAACTCAGGCATCCAAATTTCAGCAGACGCGGCGATATCGTTTTCCGCTTTTGCTGCATCAGCTACTAGGCCAGCGATGATTTTTGCAACCCGCCCGCGTAGTTGTTCTGCCTTTTTTATTTGCGTATTTAGGAGAACATCCTCACTTAGATCTTCTGGCGTTTCGGGCAAATCCGTATCATCCAATTCACTTACCCAACCTTTCAACTGTTCTCCTAAATTGGAAGCAAATTGTTTATAAGCTTCCAGCGCATCTTTCTTGGCTTCCCCGGCCTTCATCTGTTTAAACAATGGGTTTAAGAGCGCATTGTTGATTTCACCGATTTTTAGTTTCAGTGTATTGATTTCGCGTTCACATTCTTCCAATTTTTCTTTCGCTTGGAGCGATTTATCTAGATTGGTGTCATTCTCTCGCAACTTTTCCGACAGTTGGACAATTTCCTGCTCAGAATCGCGGGTGTCAATAAACTGATCAATCAATCCGAGCTGTGCAGTCTTGTCTTCAGCAATATTGATGACCTCTGTCTGGCTGTACGCTAGTATCTGGAACGTCCGGGGTATGTCCCCAGAATATTGCTCGCCTGTTGACAGATTTATACAGGTAGTTGTGCCCTGAATGTCGAGACTGTCTTTTTCATCCGCGCCTTCAAAAACGCGCGTGATTTGGAACTGCACTCCATTCGGCATTTGATAAACAATTTCGATTGAGTTGCCAGGCATGAGACGCTTATTCAGTTTTTTGATGTGGTCCCTGCGGATATCTGCATCATTAGAAGACTGTTCCAGCCCGAATCGAAGGAATTCAATCGCCAGCGACTTCCCCACGCCCTTTCCTCCGATAAGGGAGTTTAACCCTTCGTGAAACTCAAACTTCTGTCTCCCAAGAAAACCGCTTTCTCCGATCGCCATACTGACGATCCTGGGAATGGCGGTGTTCACATCCACATTCATAGAACGTATACGCGTTTCGGGGTCAACGAAACACTGGCGCAAGCCCTCCAGATTGATCTGATCAACATTGAACTTTGAATAACGTAAAGCCAAACCTTCCAAAGAATGCTTCGTCGGGCTTCTTGGATCAGGATTATCCGAGGCCTGGTAGAACGCCGGTTTGCGTTTGACTTGGTGCGCTTCGTCAAAACCATCCGGCAGCGTATCGTTGGCACATTCAACTGCATCGTATGCGGCTTCATTCAACATTTTGCTTAGCGGGGCAGGCACGATGACTTTGCCGCCATCTTTTGGCTTTACACCATCGTGAAAGACACCCTTATGTTGGTCAATGTGCGCCAACACTGCCAATCCGCCCCGCTCGTGGATCTTATCTACAACATCATACAAGGATTTAGTTGTAACCGTTTCCGAATGACCGTACTCATCAGCTGTAATATCCACTGCCCCGAGAAGGTTTTCTACTTGTTTCTGGTTTACCGAAGGATCAAAAATCGCAAGCAAGTGGCCTTCCCCCAACGAGATTTCTACCCCGGGGAAGATAACCAACCCGGTACCTTCCGCCGCCTTTTTCATAATATCAATCCACTCGGCAGTGTTGTGGTCTGTGACAGCAATGCCATCCAACCCTTTTGCCTGCGCGGCTTGAACAATCTCCAAGGCTGTCTGTTTTTTATCCAGATAGCATTTGGATGCAGGGGTGTGAGTATGTAAATCAAGGTTATAGAAATGTAAACCGGCCATGTATGGGACCCTCCGTAAGAACTTAACCATTATACATTTCAATCCGTATCTTGCAAAACGTTTCAATAGCTATTAAAAAACTCGATACTTGGCATCCTCGAACATTTGTACCCTCTTTACACCGTCGGCTCTTCTGGCCATTGATGAGTACCCCCATTTAATAGCCTTTTTGCATTTAATTCCAAATTACATAAAGAGCACATCACGATCAACCAGGTTGCCTTCGAAGGCGATTTCATCCACACTTAGGAATACCATGGAGCAGCGTTCCAAGGTGAGTATGCTTGCAAACTCAAACGAATCGGTATTCAATCTTCTTTCAATCCCAAGCGATCAAGTGCCCACGTCTATTCTTGATTCGCGAAACATAATCCGAAATACTGCAGGGTAAGCGACTTTCAGGAATCCAGCCTCCTCAGCAAAACCATCAGATAGCACTTGGTAGCCAGCTTCCTTTCCTACAGTACCGGTTGTAGTTATTGAATTTTTTAGAGGTGTAAATGGTTGGCATAAAGGCTATACGCAGTTTAACATATCACCTACTTACTCCACCAGCGCATTTTCCGGCGCGGCATAGTCGGTATTCAGTGGCTTTGGACATTACTTGGAAGCGCATTATGGCACATCGACACTTTTGGCAAATTCCTTCTTTCCCTGGTCACCGAATTTTGAGTATACTAATTGTTTTGCAGTTCCTACTTCCCTCCCCTACTCCGCCGTCATGGGTTTCGCCATTGCTGCACACATTCATTCCCACTGTTGGAATTGATATTGTAATTTCAAGGCCAATTAAAGCTAGCCAATGTGCCATAAACCTATTTTTCGAATGTCGGATGAGGACCGGAGGCTGGACTTTATTTGTCCAACCTGAAAAAAGTTTTCAGACATATAATTATCTAGACTTTATCCATTCTTGAACTTTCAAGGTGTATAAAAAGCGGCATTACCCAGGTAATTGAGCACTTCAGGCCGCATTTTTCGAACATCATACCGCTTATGCGATAGCTGAAAATAGCGATGTTGCCACACTTCCTGTCTCACGAGCGCCAATGCATCCGAAAAAGTTGGCAAAGGCTTGCAGTACCAAGCCGCTTGCCGAACCGGGATATTTCCATTCCGGGCATGCGTGTTAGCCAGCAAGGTCACCAGCGAGAACAGGCCCAACAAGGCTGGTGTCGTGCGAGCAATGGCCCAATCCGACCATTGGCGTTGGGTCTCTACACCAAGGTGATCCCTGACTTCGTGAAAGGTGACTTCCAACTGCCAACGCATCACGAACCATTTCAAGATCTGCTCCGGTTCTTCGTTCAAGGTAGTGCACAGCAAGGCTTGCGATTTGAACTTGCCCAGAGGGTCGCGGATCAGCACCCAACGAATAGGCAAGGGCGGCATGCCATTGTGAAACCAAACTGCGGTATCGGAAACGAATTCAACTTCGCGATGCCCTTCGCCATACCAATTTGGAATGCTCACCTTCTTCCAGCAAGTCTGCTTATCTTCCAAAACATTCTTCAGAGTAGGCAAGCGTTTGCCCTTCTTGCGGGGTCGTCCGGTTTGCCCTGGTTTGCGTTCTGGAGCAGGTTCATACAAAGCCGCATCCAGTCGAAAACGAGCGATCAAGGTGATGGGGTTAGCCAATTTTGCCACCTGCCACAAGAAATCGATAGCTGCATAGCCAGCATCCATCACCACAACCAATTTTCGTCCTGGCAGCCAGCGCCTCACCTGCAAAAGCGCCTGTCTGGCCCAATCCGTCAACTTCTTGTGAGCCCGTTTGCGCTTTTCGTAGTAGCGCTCGGAAGGAGCCAAAACAGTCAAGAAAGGCAGCGCCCAAACTCGCTTGGCCCACGAAATAGGTACCAGCAGCATCAAACTCAACCAACGCAAGCCACTGGCTTTGACAAAATGACTGTGACTGGAGCGGACCGGATCCCGGTAAATGCCCTTGGCCTTGATCTTGGCTCCTCGGCGGCGCTCAATCGTATCGTCCAAGCCCAGCACCACCGGCCCGAATACAGCAAACGCAGCCACCAGCATACTCAAAAGCACTCGACTGGCTTCACGGCTGGACCAGATCGCACGATTCAGAACTCGATGGAAATTCTGAAAATGCTTCTCGCTACTCAATCCCATAATGCGCAGAATGGCAGCCACCGTCCTCTGTCCGGGGGCCAAGATGGCTCCCAACAACAGGATTTGTACATGCTGCCAAACACGTTTGGAAAAAAGTCCGGCAAATGCTGTCAGGATCGTGGTATATTCGCTTTGCAAGGTAAGCTCCAACCTTTCTCTTGGCCGAGTAAGGCCATAGCTTACCTTGCATTTTGTTAATGTGCAAATGGATAAAGTCTAGATTATTGCTTATGGGATTAGTTTTGGTTTTTTATGGAGGATTTCATACTCCCAATTGTTTTGTCCATGTTGAAATATGTGTACCCGGGCTTCTTATTAGTCGGGCTGGTATTCCTCCTATCATGGAGAGGCACCATTAAAAAGAACCTTTCTGATCAGCTGCCTTACGCGTCTTCATAGCCAGTGTATTGAATCAACTCAGTTTGCAGCTTTCGGGAATTGCAAAAGAAATCGGGATCAGCAATGCCTATCTTCAGAGACGTTAAGCAGATAGAAGTCTATCAACCCGGGGGCGCTATTAATACTGGCGGATAAATCGAAAATTATTGCCTAAGGAAGAAGAGGTGGGATTCAGGTAGGTTTTTTTGAACTCCTGCGTATCTAAGTTGCTCTTTCTCTCACAAATTGTTATACTTTAGGTGAGTTTTAATACCGATTCAACCGCCTACTAACAACTGAGTTCAAAATTGTGTTATAAAAAAAATTACAAAACGCAGGCAAAACACATATGACAAATGAAGAATGAATTTTAGGATATTCCATGGATACGACTTCGAATTTATTTGGTCAGTTATTAAAGAAATATCGATACAAGATGGGATTACCCCAAAGTGCATTAGGGGAATTTGTTAGTTATGGCGGATCATCTATAAGTAGCTGGGAAACTGGTCGTATAAAGCCTCCAGACAAAATAATAATAGAGAAAATGGGTGAGGCTCTAGGTTTATCAATTGATGAGCTTTCTCAACTCAAGGTTGCTGCCGGATATCCACCAGAAAAATTGTCTCCTGAACTTCCTATATCTACTTTGAATATTAATGCGGCACCTGCTATTGAACGATCACAAAATGATGTAGTCAGAGAATTTCAGGTACAAATACAAGATCTTCGAGGTCTTGTTGGAACACTTGGCGATAGACTCAATAACATTAATAGCAAGAATGTAAATATTGATTCTCTTCATAATGAATTGCTTGATATCCGAGAAACTGTTTCAGAGATTCAGAGTACAGGGCAAGAGCTAACAGCACCCATAAGTATGCCATCTCGAAGACAACTAGAAGTTAAACTTATTCCGATTACGACTTTCAATAGCCTGGAAGAACATCGTTCCGATGAGAGTAAATGGTACTCATGTACATCCGTTTTCGCCGGTGCGATTCTCGGAATTATTGTAAACCTTGCCACAGGTGCTAAGCCATCCTTAGCTACCTGGGTGATACTTGGAACATTTCTTATTATGAGCCTATTCTCTCTTTGGCAAGCAAGGACTTTTACAAAAAGAGCAAACTCCTTAAAAAGGGAATTATTGGGGCAGACAAGGAACAAATAGAACCGCCGAGATCGTGACCCGCCTCACCGTTGACCGTAACCCGCGGCCGCTTCCCCCGGTTCCCTGCCAGTTCTATGGCAGGTCCCACAGCGAAAAAATTGCTCGAAGGCAAAAAAGCTGAGATTTTAGAAGAGGTTGACAGAGTTAGTGGCTATGGATTGGTTGTGTAGGCGGAGGGGTGAGGCGGTTACTAATAGATGGGAGGTATTTTAACAAATAGCCGTATAATATCCTTATTCGGATTTTGTTCGACCCATCTTTAAACAGTTATACGATCCGCTTAAGCGCGTCGGTGGGCAGAGAATTATAATTTTGAAAAATGAGCAGAAAAAAATCAACAACAAGAACGTATCAAACTAAACAGCCATCATCTGGAAATCCCCATGATTTAAAGCGAATTATTCGGATATATGATAATTTGCAAGCCAGACGCCTTAATGAGATGCCGATGCCTCTGGAAAAAATATCTGATTATAGGCCAATGAGTAATCTCAAAGCAGGAACAACTGTTTGGAACAACTGGCGTAAGCAAAATAAAGAAATATATCAAGACCTGCACGGTGTTGACTTACAAGGAGAATGTTTAGATGGCGCGAATCTCAGCTATGTAGATTTTCATATGGCGAATCTCAAAGGAGCAAGATTGCATAAAGCCAATTTAAACGGGGCTTTGCTAAGAGGGACTGACTTAACTGGAACCGATCTGAGGGAGGCTGATCTTGGTGGAGCAAATCTTTATGGCGCTAATCTGTCTAGCGCTGACTTAAGCAGCGCAGATTTGACATGCGCCCTATTTGTTGGAACAAATTTGAAGCATGCAAATTTATCGAATTGCCGCATCTATGGGATGGCTGCTTGGAATTTAGAATTTGACGATACTCTTCAAGAAGATTTAATTATCACTCCTCCTTTTCAGCCTACAATAACAGTTGATAACATAGAAATTGCCCAATTTATATACTTGCTTCTTAACAACGAGAAAATACGACATGTAATTGACTCAATAACTTCGAAGGTGGTCCTCATTTTAGGCCGTTTCACTCCTGAGCGAAAAATCGTTCTTGATACTATACGGGAAGAACTTCGACATCACAATTATCTTCCAATTCTATTCGACTTCGATAAGCCCATAAATCGCGACTTGACAGAAACTATATCTACATTAGCCCATATGGCATTTTTTATTATCGCCGATTTGACAAATGCAAGAAGCATTCCTCAGGAATTAGAAGCGATTGTTCCTCATCTTCCATCTGTTCCTGTTCAGCCTTTGCTGGAAATAGCCTCAACCGAATATGTCATGTTTGAACACTTTCAACGATACCCCTGGGTACTTGCCCCTTATCGTTATGAAAATATCGCGCACCTACTTTCGACAATCTCCGAGCACATCATCCAACCAGCAGAAAAGAAAGCAAAGGAGTTAAGGCCATAATCTCTACCTGGATATAAGATACTGTCCACCGACTCCAGCGGACTGGTGGGGCTGCGCACGCCTAAAGTATGCAGCACGAATGTCGTGCTCCTGCTCCGGCGAGTCTCGCCCAGTACGGCCGCCGCTGAGTCATTCTGTTACATCCTATCTTTCGGCGGGGCTTTCGATTTCGCCCATGCTTTTCTTCTTTCTTTTTCTTGGTATTGTTCCAGTCTCTTCTGCAGACCCACCATCGTGCAGCCAGACCTCATGCATTTTTTTCTGAGAAGTGAAAATGCCAACCTTGACTTATTCACAAAAACAATCCGCCTTAAGTAAAATTATGAGTAGAATTAGCTCAGCTGGAAAATATGGCGCTCAGTTTTTGATGTATGCTACTTCTCTTGGGGCTATCGCTGTAATAGGTGGTGCTCAATTGCCTTTAGGACTTCAACCACTAATTGGAAATCTCGGAATCAATATGCTTAGCAGTCTGATAGATCGTGTCGCCAAAGGTGAGAATGTATCTGATACAGAATTACAACATCAAATTGAAAAAGCAATTAGCGAAAGTAAACTTAAAAAACTACTAACAAAAGACGAATTTTCGAGGGCTCTTGAAATTTTAGTGCGTAACCAGAATGAAATGATATCGGACTACCAAAGTAGTCGCCTCGAGCTAAATGATTTGCGCATGAAATTGTCGGATTTAGCGGCAGCCCTACAAAACCGAGAATTTATTGCCGTGAAGATTGATCCTTCTATATTCGAACATTCACTGGATATAAAATTTTCGGATAAGAAAGCTGGGGATAAATTTCTTTCTGAGTCATTACCAGAACTCGTTGCAGAGATTCCCAAAAGGAATTTCTCAATTATGTTGGCAGACATCGATAACTTAACCCAAATAAATAATCTTTATGGGCAGGAAGTAGGTGATAACATCCTTACTGCCGTAGGAAATACTATCTTCAAGGTTGTAAAAAGCCAACATGTCGGGCGATGTGGTGATGATACCTTTTTCGTTTTGCTACTTGACATTGATATCGAGAAGGCAAGAAAAATCGCTGAAGCGTTACGGTTTCAAATCAAGCACCTTCCATGGTCGGCGCTTTCTACGAATCTTAGGGTTACGTGCTGTTTTGGTTTGGCACAAAGACGCGGGGATGAACCCACTGAAGATGTTGTAACTAGGGCTGCACTCGGCCTTGTAAAGGCAAAGGAATCTGGCGAAAATGTTATTAAAGCTGGACCTAAGTTCCTTGATCGCAATCAAAGTCGTACCCCGCATAGCTATTATTCGTGAAGAATAACCAAACCATTGTTTCTTTAATATCAGCAAGGTAGTTAGTTCCCTGAAAACAGCATAAGTAGACATAGGTTGCGTCGCTTTCATGTAGGCATGTTTTGCCTGAAATAAGCGATAAAGGAATCTTGCCAGTCCTGTCGTTGCGACTAATTTAAACTGTTTTGGCTACCAGTCAACGGGATATACATACTGACAATCTTATGAAAACCTATTCTCTGACACTTCCCGAACTCAATTCTGCCCAAAAAGCGTTTGAAGCCAACGAACCACGGGATTTGTTTTATCGAGCTGCTACAGAACTTGTTGATCTAGCGCTCCGCAATGCAACCTCAATTTCTTTAGCCGAGGCATTGGCGGTTCTTCTCCAAACATGGAACAGATCTTTCTACCAGTACAGGCGGTTTAATTCGCAGCATTTCCTTGATATTGAGAACCTATTAAACAGCAATCAGCAATGTCTACTTGAATATAGAAATCGCTCAATAGATTCTTTCGTAGCTGAAGATGAATATACAGTACAAGAAGTATTTCAAGACTTCGAGAAGGTACTTGGGCCAGTAGGTGCAGCCAAAGCCTTACACCTTCTTGCACCGCAATTCTTTCCTATATGGGATCGCACAATAGCAGAAACTTACAACCTCCCATTAGGGCAAGCAGGCACTAATGGTAAGCGCTACTACCTGTTTATGAAGATAGCTAGAGAACAAGTTCAGAGCATTGGAGGAGCAAGCGCACTCGGAAGGAATCCTCTTAAGGCTATAGATGAGTACAATTATTGCAAATACACAAAGCGTTGGATACCATGAGAAACGCCGAATGCAAAGCGTGTGATCGACCGCTTTCATTTGATGAAAAACTTTACCGATGCGATTTCCAAAACACGACGCAACATCCAGAAGGAAGCAGACGAAGAAACCAAAACGCTTTTGAAAGGTTGCAGATGGCTCCTGGTGAAGAATAAGGAAAACCTGAAAGCCGGAGAATGGCAGAAACTACAGCACATGTTGGAGGCTTCATCCACCTTGAAAGCTTGCTTTGAATTCAAAGAAGCCTTCCGAGATTTATTCGACCAGAACCTGGATTATCAAAGTGCAGAAAAACGCTTACTTGCCCGGGTAGCTGGAGTGGAAGCCAGTGAGTTCATTGCGCTGCACTCCTTCGCAAAAACACTGCGAAACTGGTGGCAGCAAATCCTCAATTATTTCGATGGCCGCCATAACAATGGTTTCGCCGAAGGTGTCAATCTCAAAATCAAAATACTCAACCGTCGTGGGTATGGCTACCGGAATTTCAGCTTATTTCGCTTGCATATCCTGGTAGCCTTTGAACCAGTTTCCCGTTAAAAACGGGAGAGCCAATTATTATCATCCTATCTAATGCCTTCCGCTCAGCATATGCTCAAACAATTATTAGAAACCGTTGTACCAATCCTGGAATCAAAAAAAGAGAGTAAATAGGTAAATTATGGACAACCCTACTTCGGCAATACCTCAACAAGAGTTTCAGAATGAATTCGGTGAGAAAATAATAGTCAGGCTGATCGCGGGGAAAATAATGGTTTGTCACGAAAAACTACCAACTCTTGGGGATAAAGAGTTTTTTGAATATATCCCTTCACAGGTTGAGTATCTTCCCGATTCACCCGAAGATGCTGATACTTTTGAGCCAGAAAAGAATGTTTTTGACCTGGTCTCTCAACCCGGTAAGAACCCACGCACCTTTAGAATCAACACGATTCCTGACGACTCACCCCAAAACCAACTGACAGATGAAGAGAAACAGTTGATTGAACTTCATGCAGGGAAGCTTATGCAAAGCAGCGTAGAAAACAGCGCAAAGTGGTTTGAACCATTGCCAGAAGATAAGAAACCTGAAGAAGAGTAATTCCCAAAGCGCGAATAAGCTGCCGAACAAGAACAAAGACAGCCGGACCAAATCCGGCTGCCTTTTATTGATTTAGGGTAAAAGCTTTACGCTTTTGAATAAGCCCACAGTTTCTCGGAGGACGTGCCCTGCTCGGTGAGCTTTTGCCAGCCAAGCGGGATCTCCAGATCAAAGAGCGGCGTAGTGTTCAAGATGGTCAGTTCAGTCAATACCGACTTCCCGTCCACGAAGAGCAACGGATTGTTCCCCGCCAGACCGGTTTTATCTTTCTTTTGCTTCCTGACCAACCGTCTCAAGTTTTCCGGGGGTAGAGTGGTGAACATTACCTTCCGTCCTGCTTCTTCAAGCATGACGAGACAATCGGGGCTGGAATAATAATTGTCCTTGATCAGTTTCACACTTTCGCCGTAAGCCTGCGAAAAGGCAGTCGAGAGCCAGGTGGCCGCATCTGGGATCGATACTTCCTTTAATGCCTGCCCCCGCTCGAGGCGCAAGCGCTGCATGAAATAATCTCCCATTTCACGCTTCAGCGTATCGATCGCTTTCCTCTGGCGTTCATTGCCTATAGAAATCAGGGCTCCAAAGAAAATCACGGCGCCTACTACAAGTATTCCAATTACTACATCAATTATGCTCATCTCTTCTTTACTCCTTTTTGTAACGGTTGGATTTGTCGGCGTAGCCTTTCAGCATTGCCGCGAGGTTTCTTATAGCTTTTGGCCGTGGATCGGTAACACTGGCCGATGACAAAGCTATAAACAGGGATATGATGCCTATTGTGGGAAACAGAACTCTAGGCTGGGTAAAAACTTTGGGAGCCAAAGACAAATTTGTTGATTTCTTAACCTCCGGTGACGAAGGGACAGCCATCGCAACAGGGGTTGCAGACGGTAAAGCTACCACAGCAACTTGTTTCGTCGGTTCTCCGGTTCCTGTAAGCGGAATGTTTTGTGTTGGAATTGGAGTTGATGTTGGGGTTGGGGTTGATGTAGCTGATGGAAGCGGCAGGGGAATGATCACCCAGCCGTAGGCGTTACCGGTATTGCCGAAAGAGTCCCAGGCTTTGACGCTGACGTTATATTTTCCAACATATGCGATTGAGCCATCGCCCATGCGGCCCAACCAGGAGAATTTGGTTGGCAGATTCGAGCCACCGTAAGAGAAAACGGCGTCCGGCCAGCGCCCTTGTGGATCCTTCACGGTGATGCTCGCGCCAGCCACCGGTAAAGATCCACTCTTAATGGTGACTTTGGCGCTCCCGAAATCCAGCCAGAGTGGGGTCAGGCTTACTGACGGTGGCTGATTGCCGACTACGATGGTGACCTTTGCGGTATGTTCCAAGTTGCCGGCAATATCGGTTGCACGCACCAGGAAGATGTAGGTCCCGTTATTGCGCAGGCCGTTCCAATTGTAAGACCATGTACCGCCGGCGCCGAGCGGTAGACTCTGCCAGGCCGTACCTCCATCCAGCGAGATCTCGGCTCCGGAGACCCCGGAGGTGGCATCCGAGGTCGAGCCGGTCATGGCAATCACTTTGTTCCCGCTGACATTCACAGTGGATCCTTCAGAAGGTGAAATAAAGGCGGAGATCGGCGGGGTTGCATCCACCGAGGCGGATGCAGAAGTTGTAGTAATGTTACCGGCATTATCGGTCACACGAATCTGGACGGTATGAACACCGTCTGTGAGGGTCGGAGCTGTGGTCTGCCAGGCTCCCCCATCCACGGAATCCTGGATCGAGGCGACTCCTGAGGTGGCATCCGTGGCCGAGACTGAAACGCCTACGCTCGACGTATACCAGCCGGCCAGGCCTAGCGTACCGGTGAGAACCGGCGTGCTGACAACCGGCGGGTGTTGGTCGATTGAGATGGTCTGGGTGGCATTGGTTACGTTACCGGCATTATCCGTGACCCGACCATGCACGGTGTAAATTCCATCGGTAGAGAGAGTCAGGCTGGATGCCCAGCTGCTGCCGTCCAGCGAGACCTGCTGGCTCCCAACCCCGGAGGCGGCGTCCGTCCCGGTGACGGTAACGATGACGGAGGAAACGTACCAACCGTTTGCGCCGTCCGCGGCGGGCTGCTGGAAGGATACCGTCGGCGGGGTATTGTCCAGCTTGAACGTCTTGGTTGTACTGGCCGTGTTGCCAGCCTTATCCTGGGCCCGCACCTGGACCGTATAGATACCATCAGTCGAGATCGTAAGGGAGGGCGCCCAAGTGCTGCCGTCCAGGGAGACACCCTGGCTGGTCAGGCCCGAGGTGGCATCCGAGGAATTTGCCGTGACTGTCACGGGCGAGGTATACCAACCGTTCGCGCCGTTGGGAGAGGCTGGGGAGAGGGATGCATCCGCTATAGGCGGGGTGTGGTCGATGGAGATGATTTGGGTGGCATTGGTTACATTGCCGGCATTGTCCGTGACCCGGCCATGCACGGTGTAAATGCCATCTGTAGAGAGAGTCAGGCTGGATACCCAGGTGCTGCCATCCAGCGAGACGACCTGACTCCCGACCCCCGACGTGGCGTCCGTCCCGCTGACGGTCACGGTCACAGCGGAGAGAGACCAGCCGTTTGCGCCGTCCGCGACGGGCTGCTGAAACGATACCGTCGGAGGAGTAGTGTCCAGCTTGACCGTTTTGGTTGTACTGGCCGTGTTACCAGCCTTATCTTTTGCACTCACCTGGACGGTATAAGTACCGTCGGTCGAGATCGTAAGGGAGGGCGTCCACGTGCTGCCATTCAAGGAGACGCCCTGGCTGGTCAGGCCCGAGGTGG
>Ga0187853_10000805_pt1 | contig 31212 bp, 25 predicted proteins | sample June2016WEW_6_10_2_FD_132417 | JGI IMG/M metagenome (GOLD analysis project Ga0187853, IMG submission 132417) | Peatland microbial communities from SPRUCE experiment site at the Marcell Experimental Forest, Minnesota, USA - June2016WEW_6_100 | ecosystem: Environmental > Terrestrial > Soil >... | reverse complement strand
TTCCCGAGTGGAGGCCCGGCGCCTGCTTTCCACCGTCGAGTTGCTCGGCGGGTTCTTGTCCGCCGCGCGAGTCCGGAAAGTCGAGCGCGCCCTCAAACAGCACCTCGGCACCTTTGATGGTTTGCGGGACACCCAGGTGCAATTGCCCCTCATCGAGAGGCTGCAACGCACTTTCCCGGCCGCCCGCCCCTTTTACGCCTTCGTGCAAGAACGGGAAAATCGCCTCGTCAAATCAACCCGCAAGAATATCAAAAAAGTCGGAACGCAACGCCTGGATCGGCTCATTGCCGCCTGCCGCGACGAGGTCCAAACCCGGCGCAAGAAATGCCCTCCCGAAAAGGCAGTCGATCTCTTGCTCGAATCCGTGGACCGCGCTTTCACGTGCGCCGGTCAGTTGCGCGCCCGCATCGATCCCCGCGACACCGATACCATCCATCGCGCGCGCGTGGCCTTCAAAAAATTCCGCTACATGGTCGAAACCCTGGTCCCCTGCCTGCCCCGTCCGGCCCCGAAACTCCTGGAGGCCATGCGCCACTATCAAACCATGATGGGTCGCATCCAGGATGCCGAAATGCTCCGACTGGCTCTGGAGAAGTTCCTCCGCAAACATCCCTTGGCCCCCGAGCCCGCCCGGCACCTCCGCGAAGCACTGCTGCTCCGCCGCCAACGGCTCATCGACATCTACATGGGCGCCACAGAGCAAATGCGCCGGTTCTGGCCCTGGAACGGCCTGGCTTGGGGCGCCCCGGCCGCCGCGCCCAAATCAACCTCCCGTTCCTTATGAACCTCTTTCTCTTGCGCCACGGCCTGGCTGTCGAACCCGGCGCCGCCGGTTATGGCAAAGACGCCGACCGTCCCCTCACGCCCAAGGGCGAGCGCAAGCTCCGGCGCGCCGCCGAAACGATGAAGGCGCTGGACCTTTCCTTCGACCTCATCCTCAGCAGTCCATATCTGCGGGCGCGCCAAACCGCCGCCATCCTCGCCAAGGCCTTGAATGCCCAGGAGCGGCTTGAATTGTCCGGCTCCCTGGCCCCCGGCAATGCCGCCCGAACAATCATCGAGTGCCTGCGCCGCCTCCCGATGCCCGACAACGTCCTGCTGGTCGGCCACGAGCCCGGCTTGAGCCAGTTGATTGCCCTGCTCGTGGCCGGGGATTCCGGTTTGTCCGTCTCGATGAAGAAGGGAGGATTGTGCAAACTCTCGGCCGAATCTCTCAAACCCGGCCGTTGCGCCACCCTGGAATGGCTGCTTACCCCCAAGCAGATGGCGCTCATGGCCTGAATTCTCTCTTGCCGCGGCCGGCTTCCCCAGTAACATCGCGCCCCTATGAAAGAGTCGAAACCCGGCGCCGTGAGCCAATTGCTCTCGCCGGCCACCATCAATCTGAGTTTGAAAAGCACGGGGCGCGATGCGGTGCTGGCCGAGTTGGTCAACCAGATTCCCCAACTGGCCGGCCAGCCGGCGGCGCGCCAAACGCTGCTGCGCGCCCTGCACGAGCGCGAGCAGCTTTACAGTACCGGCATCGGTGACGGCATCGCGCTGCCTCACGCGCGCAACGCCCTGGTCGGCTTGGTCGATGAGTCCATCATCGTGTTCGGCCGTTGCAAGGAAGGAATTCCATACGGCGCCATTGACAGCGCTCCGGCCAAGCTCTTTTTCCTCCTGATTGCTCCCACCGTCACCCAACACCTCGCCATCCTGGCCCGCCTGGGCCGCCTCCTCCGCGACCCCAAGCTGCGCCAAAACCTCCTGGCCGCCGAAACTCCCCAGGAGGTCATCGGCCTCGTCGGCGATGCGGAGAAAAAGATGGGAATGTGAGCCGGGATGCCGCCGAGTCCAAGCTCCTCAAGCAACAGGAACCCGTTTCCCCAAAAACCCGCAAGCGCGAATGAACCCCTCTCCCATTTCCAAACCGGGCCTTCAACCGTCGGACTTCACTTCTTCTGCGACCGAGGCGCCAATTTTCACCTGTCCCGGTTGCGGCGGCCAGGTCCCGGGCATCGCCGACTACATCGCCCGGGGGGTGAAGTGCCCGCAATGCGGCCTGGGGTTCGCGCCAGTGGAGGTGCGATATAGGGGCCGTCCGGGGCGAGAGAATGCGGGATTGAAGTTGGCCGTTCTCGGGGCGCTGGTGGTGATGATCGCGATGGTGCTCTTGTCCCGGGCCGGGTGGTTCGGGGCCGGGTTCTTCGCGGTGCTGGTATGGGTGGCGCCGGGGCTGCTGGTGATTGGACTGTTGATCGGGATTTTCGTGAGGCTCGGGAGGATAGCGAATAAGAGGTAGGCTGGCGGTCGGAACGCCGGCCTCAGCCGGCAGCCTCACCGTGCGGCCTCCCCGGACCCTCCACCCGCCCTCACGCTCTCACGCTCTCACGCTCTCACGCTCTCACGCTCCACCCGCTCCGACGCTCCCCACGTCCAGTTCCCCTTCGAACCCCTGCTGCCGCAGCGCTTCGAATAGCACCACGGCCACGCAATTGGACAGGTTCAGCGAGCGGGCCTTGGCATTGAACATCGGAATGCGCAGCCACCGCTGGCGGTTGGCCTCCGGCAGGCTCTTGGGCAAGCCGGCCGTTTCCCGGCCAAAGACCAAGTAATCCTCCGGGCCAAAACGGGCCTCGGTGAAACGCAGTGGACCCCCTGATTCCACAAACCACAGCCGCGCCCCGGGGGCAAGCTCGCCCTGGAACGCCGCCCAGTTGGGCCACCGCCGCCACTGGACCTGCTGCCAATAATCCATGCCCGCCCGCTTGAGCTGCGCGTCATCGAGCCTGAACCCGAAGGGCTCGATAAGATGCAAGCCGCTGTTCGTCGCGGCGCACAGCCGGGCCACGTTGCCGGTGTTCGGCGGTATCTCAGGCTCAACCAGGACGATGTTCATAGTGCACCTTCCAGAGCGCCAGCCCGTGGGCGGGGGCGGTCATGCCGGCGACCCGCCGGTCTTTTGACGCCAGCATCTCTTTGATGTGTCCTGGCTGGAATTTCCCCAGGCCCACTTGCACGAGCGTGCCCACTATGCCCCGGCACATCTTGTAAAGGAAACCGTCCCCCACGATGCTGAACGTCAGCAGCCGCCCGCTCCGCTTGAGGGCGCAACGGGTCAAGGTGCGGACGGTTGATTGCCTGGTGTAGCCGGGGTTGGCCGTGAACGATCGGAAATCGTGGCGTCCGACAAAGAACAGCGCCCCCTGGCGCATGGCGCGCACGTCAAGGGCGCGTCCCACATGCCAGGCCGTGTGCCGAATCAACGGGTTCATTCCCGGGTGGTTCCAGACAAAATACCGGTACTCTTTGCCTGTGGCCCCAAAACGGGCGTGGAAGTCCCCTCGAACGCGCGCCGCCGAGAGCACCCGAATGTCAGCCGGGAGCCAGGCATTAAGAGCCAGCGCCAGCTTGCGCATTGGCATCCTCAATTCCGGCCGCGGCGCCTCCAGGTGCGCCACCATGCCCAGCGCATGCACCCCGGCGTCCGTGCGGCTGGAACTGTGGACGCGCGGCCGGCTGGGAAACAGGTTCCCCAGCGCCGCCTCGACCTTCTCCTGCACGCCAGTCCCCACCTTCTGCGCCTGCCAACCTTCGTAGGCGGTGCCGTCGTAGGCGATGGTCAGCTTGAGCTTGATTAGGTCCATGCTCACGCCATGCTATCCAGATAACTCTGCAGCAGAATCGCCGCCGCCATCTTGTCCACCTTCTCCTTTCGCTTCTCGCGGCGCACGTTGCCCTGGATTAACAAACGGTTGGCCTGGACCGTGGTCAGCCGTTCATCCCAGGTCCGTATTGGCGCCGTGATGGCCGCGCGCAGGGCCGTTACGAATTCCTGGACCTTTGCCGCCGCCGGACCGTAGCTGCCGTCCATGTTGCGCGGCATCCCGACCAGGACCAATTCCACCTCCTTTTCCCGCACCAACTCCTTGAGCCGCGCCAAACAGCCGGCCGTCGGCTCCGCCGCCACATACGCCAGCGGCTGGGCGATAACCTTGAGTTCATCGCTGAGGGCAATGCCCATCCGCTTGGTCCCGTGGTCAATAGCCAAAACTCTCATCCAGCCCCTCAACTGTTCGGCAATCCGCCCGATGAGTCAAGAGTGGTTGCTGGGGCAGCGGGACAAGGTTTGTCTTCTTTATGGACAGGGGCCGGCGCGGGAGTCGGGCTGGGGAAGGGGATTGAGCCGGGAATCGGCCCAGGGACGCTTGAGCGGGGACCGGGCAATCATGGCACGTGGTTTGCGGAGAAGCGGAAAAGATTCAGGAACGAATCATGGGTCTGACATTATATAACCGGAAGGGAAGAAAACGGAAGCAATTGGTGTCCATCGATTTGGGTGGGCGGACGACCAAAGCGGTGGAGTTGCACCGCAATGGCCAGGGCCTGGTGCTGTCAGGCTATGCCTTGCTGGACGCGCCGATTTATCAGAAAGGCCTTTCTCGGGATCTTCTGGCCGAGCACTTGAAGAACGTCATTCACGTGCTGGGGCCCGGCACGCGCTCGGTAATCCTGGCCGTCGGCGTGAGCGACTCGGTGGTGCGGCACGCCGATCTTCCCGGCATGCCGCTGGCCGACATGCGACAGGTGCTCAGGAACAACAGCAAGAACTACCTCCAGCAGGATTTGCCCGGCCACGTTTTCGACTGTTCGTTCATCGCCGCGGGCTCCAACCGCCAATCCCTGGAAAGAGTCAAACTCGGCCTGAGCGGCGGCAAACACCGCGTGCTGATCGCCGGGGCCAGAAAACAGCTCGTCGAGGAGATCCAGGCTGCCGTCAAGACTGCCGGCCTCGTGGCCGATGAAATCGTTCCCGGATTGATTGGTCCGGTCAACGCCTTCGAGATGGCGATGCCCGAGGTCTTCTCCGGCGAAGTGGTCGCCCTGGTGGACATCGGGTTCAAGAACACAACCATCTGCCTCTTGCAGCAAGGGGAGTTGGCCATGAGCCGCGTCGTGGCCATCGGCGGGGACAAGCTGACGAGCGGCCTGGCCGAGGCCCTGGGCATCAGCTATGCCGAGGCGGAAGGCATCAAGGTGGGCATGCCGACCGAAGTCCAGGCGGTCCTGGAGTCGCTCCTTCTGCCCCTGGGCCGGGAACTGCGGGCGTCCCTGGACTTTTTCGAGCATCAGCAGGACAAGCCGGTCACCCGGGTCTTCTTCACCGGCGCCTCTGCCCGCTCCGAATTCGTCGTTCGCACCCTTCAGACAGACCTCCTGGTCGAGTGCAAGCCCTGGAACCCGCTCACATTTCTGCGGCCCGCCTTGCCGCCCCAACTGGCCGCCGAACTGGCCAATGCAGTGCCGCAGTTGGCCGTGGCCATCGGCGCCGCCATCCCTTCTTTGTAGCTTATGCCTATTCGCCTCAATCTGCTGGCCGAAGCCCAGGCGCTCGAGGATTTGCGCCGGCGCGACCCGGTCAAGCGCGCCATCTGGGCCGCCGCCTGCCTCGTGGCGCTGCTCCTGGCCTGGGCCGCCTCCCTCCAATTCGGGGCCATGATCGGCAAGATGGACCTTAACCGCATGGAAGCCCGCCTCGCCTCGCACACCAACGCCTTCCGCCTGGTGCTGGACAATCAAAAAAAACTGTCCGACGCCAACCAGAAACTCAACGCCCTGCGCCAGTTCTCCGCCAACCGTTTCCTCCAGGGCAGCCTCTTGAACGCCTTGCAGCAAGCCGCCCTCCCGGAGGTCCAACTGACCCGGTTCCGCTCCGAGCAAACCTATGTTCTGAGCGATGAAACCAAGCCGGGCACGGACGCCGAAAACCGCCCCGCCACCGGACGGACCTCCGCCGCCACCGAAAAGATCCTCCTGTCCCTCGAAGCCCGGGACACCAGCGGTCCCAACCCCGGCGATCAGGTCAATCAATTCAAGAAGGCGATTATGGATTGTCCCTATTTCCAAACCGCCCTCGGCAAAACCAACGAGCCCCGCCTCGTGAGCCTCTCTCCTCCCAGGACCACGAGCGACGGCAAGCCCTTTGTCGCGTTTGCCTTCGAATGCCGTTTTCCCGACAAGACCCGATGAACAAGCTCCCCAAAGAGAAACGCAGCCAACTCATCCTGATTGCCGCCCTCACGCTCCTGGTCCTGGGCGCCCTGTGGGCCGCTCTGATCGGGCCGCTCAGACAAAACCTCAGCGGGCTTGCGGGCCGCAAAGCCGAGGTTGCCCGCAAACTCGACCAGGTGAGCCTGGCCATCAAGAACACGGACCGCGTGGCCGCCGAATTGAGCGCGGCCCGCGCGGCCCTGGCAGAACTGGAGGTCCGCATGGGCTCCGGGGATCTCTACTCCTGGGCCATCAACACCCTCCGTGAATTCAAGCTCCCCTACCGCGTCGATATCCCGCAGTTCAGCCAAATTGACGGACCGCGCGACATGCCCATGCTCCCGCAATTCCCTTACAAGCAAGCCGCTCTGACTATCGGCGGCAGCGCCTTTTTCTACGACTTCGGTCGATTCCTGGCCGACTTCGAAAACCAGTCTCCCTACATTCGAGTCCTCAACCTCAGCCTCGAACCGATCCCCTCCGTGACGCCTGTGGACCAGGAAAAGCTCGCCTTCAAGATGGATGTTGTGTTCCTGGTCAAACCCGGCGAGGCCTGAGGAGTATTCATGCATTCAAACGAACCACGAATTTCACGGAGGACACACATGAACGGACCTAATCGAACCTGGCGGGGCGCAGTCCTGTTTTTATTGGCCCTGCCGTTGGGGTTGCTTGGTCCAGCCCTGGCCGCCGGGGCGGCCGGCACGCCAGCCCCGGCCCCTGGGACCTCTGCCAATGCCAACCCCGTTGCCGCAACCGCCGCGGCAGTGCCCCAATCCCTCTTCATCGTCCCCACCAGCCCAAAGCAGGGCCGCAACCCTTTCTTCCCGCGCTCGACATTCAACTCCTCGGACACTCAATCGAAGCCCGAACCCATCGATACCTCAGGGGTAGTGCTCAACGGCCTCACCAGTCCCCCGCGCGCCACAGCCATGATCAACGGACGCACCTTCGAACCGGGCGAGAGCGGCGAAATCAAACTCCGCAATGGCGCCAAGGTCCTGGTCCGGTGCCTGGAAATCAGAACCGATGTTGTGGTCGCCATCATTGGCGCGCAACGCTGCGAATTGCGCCTGCGCCACGCCTTGTAGCCCTGGAGCCAATTGTGAAATCAGCCGCACCTTGCACGGAGGGCACAGATAGGCATTCTGCTTCTGGGGAATCTGTGAAGTCTGCGGCTCCAAGACCTTGGCTCCGCCCTCCGCGCTCCGCCTTTCCAGCCTTCGCCCTTCCGGCCTCCGCCCTTGTCCCACAGATGGACATCGTTTGTACGCAATGGTCAGGTTCCTGGGTTCAGGGCGATGAAAATGGCGGCGGATTGGTGTTGGCACGAGGGGTGCTTTGTGGCTTGACATGGAACAGCCGCGCCAGATGTGGCCTGTCAACGATTACGAATGTTGTCCCATGAAAGCGCCACTCAGCATCCTCACCAGGATTGGGCTAGCCATTTTCAGTCCGGCCGGCCTGGCCCAAACGAATCCCCCGCCAGCCGAGGTTCCGGCCTCCGGCCCTGCCTTGGCGGCCACCAACGGCCCGGCCCAGCGCGGGATGGTCATTCCCTTAATCATCATGGACGAAGTGCCGTTGACCGACGCCATCGGGAACCTGGCCCGGCAGGCCAGTCTGAACTACGTGATGGATCCGAAGGTGGGTTACGGCCAGGTTGGCGCCGACGGCAAGGTGGTGCCGCAGCCTAGCGTCACGCTCCGCTGGGAGAACATCACCGCCGAGCAGGCCCTCAATGCCTTGCTCAACAACCACAATCTGCAACTGGTGGACGACCCAAAGAGCCGAATCGCGCGTATCACGATGAAGGACCCGGCCGCCTTGCCTCCGCTGATGACTCAGATCATTCAACTGCGCTACGCCAGCCCTACGAACATCCTCGTCAACGTGCAGGCTGCCTTGAACGACAAACTACGGGAGAGGGTCCTGCCGGATGTCCGCACCAGCCAGTTGGTCGTCATTGCCACCGAGGCGGACCTGGAAACCGTGGCCCGCCTCATCGAGCGCCTGGATGCGCCCACCAAGCAGGTGCTGATCGAGGCGCGGCTGATGGAAACCACGATTAACCCCGCCACGAGCAAAGGCGTCGACTGGACGGGCACCCTCCAGGGCCAGAACATCTACTTCGGCAACGGCGCCATGTCCGGCCACAGCACCACCACCATGCCCGGCGCCCAAACCACCACGACCTTGCCCGGCGGACGCGTGATCGCCTCGACCCCCGGTTCCAGCACCAGCACGATCCTGGATTCGGTGCTGGGCAGCGGCGGCCTTGGCTGGAACACGGCCAGCGGTTTGTCCCCCGCCACCGGGTTCCTCAACGCCGACGGCGTCCACGCCGTGCTCTCGTTCCTCAACACCTATACCGAGACCAAAATCCTCTCCTGCCCGCGGACCGTCACCCTCGACAATGAGCTGGCCACCATCGAGGTCGGCACGCTCTTCCCTATCGTCAACACTACTGCCGGCACCGTCAATGTGCCCGGCGGCTCCCAAATCACCTACTCAAACCTGACGGTTCGCCTGGACGTCACACCCCGAATCTCCGCCAACAGTTTCGTGCAACTCAAGGTCGCTCCGCGAATCTTCAGGTTGGGCAACACGGTCAGCAGCACCGTCGGCAACGCCATCAACAGCGTCTATGAATTCAACGAACGGGAGCTCAAAACCACGGTCATGATTCCCAGCGGCAACACTCTGGTCATGGGTGGCCTCGTCGAAGACGACATCCAGCGGGGCAACACCAAAGTGCCCCTGCTCGGCGATATCCCCGGTCTGGGACTCCTGTTCCGCAGCGACACCAAGACCCGCACGAAATCCAATCTCATCATCTTTCTGACTCCAACGATCATCGATGAACATGACTTCCAGGCGACTAAGAGCCACTATCTCAAGACACCCGTTCCCACCCAGGACTCCCTCGAGCCGGACTGGTCTGCCTGGGACAGCGGTCAACCCAAAGACTGGAGCAAATCCAAGAAAGAGCCCACGACACCTCAATTCGATGAAAGCGCCGTCCCACCCAGCCCAAAGGCCCCAGCGGCCGTGAACTGAACCCAAATCGGAACCTCTAGATTATGAAAGCCATTCTTGTCCCGCTTTGCCTGCTGCTCTCCGGCCCGCTCATGGCCAGCCCCGTCTTGAAGACCGTGGCAGGCGGCCCCACCCAGCTTAACCCTCGCTATTACGGCTACGTCGATGGCGTCACCGCCACCGTGGCACAGTTCAATTACCCCTGCGGCCTGGCTCTGGACCCCTCCGGCACCTTGCTGTTCATCGCCGATTGCACGAATAACGCCCTGCGGGTCATCTCGAGCCTGGGCGATCTTTCTGCCAGCATGACTTCCACTTTTGCCGGCGTCGCCCAGGGCATCGACCGCCCGGTGGCAGTGGCGGTGGACGGCGCGACCAACGTGTACGTTCTGAACCGCGGCAGTGGCGCCAACGGCACCCTGCTCCAATTCAACGGTTCCTATTACGGCGCCTACGGTTTTGCCTTCCTTGTGGCCACCAATGCCTCCGGTCTGGTCAATCCCACCGCCCTGGCGCTGGACTCTCTGACCAACCTTTACGTCACGCTTAACAACAACACGGTCCTGCGCATCACTCCGGCCGGGCTCTCCAGCGTCGTAGGCGTTATCCGAAACGCCGGTGTGGCTCTCCACGGAATCGCCGTTCTGGACAACGGCTTGCTGGCGCTGACCGATGCCGGCAACCATGGCATCTGGATGCTCAATCCGGCCACCGGCGCCGCCGCCCCACTCACGGGCTTTCACGGCCCGGGCGACGTCATTGGTCCGCGCAGCATCGCCGCCTTCAACTACCCCGAAATGATCGCCCAAGCCGCCGGCAACCTGTTGATCGTAGCCGACCGCGGCAACCACAAAGTCAAGGCCGTCGATTCCCTGGGCCAGGTGACCCGCCTCTACGGTGTCAACTCCAACTACTGGGTCCAGGGCAGCGCCAGCCAGGGCATTCTCCCAGGCTGGGAGGACGGCACGGTTTGTGCCGTGGACGAGCTCGGTTGTCCGGAAGCCCGCGAGCCTCTGGGAGTGGCGGTTGCCTCCGACGGCTCGGTCTATACCACGGAGGTCTATTACCACCTTGTGCGGCACACTACCGCGACCGGTTTCACCGGGCCCGTGCCGGGCAGCCTGCCCCTGTTCAACGGCCCGGCCGGCATCGCCTTCGACACGTCCTTCACGCGCATGTTCATCGCCGATACCGCCAATAACGCCGTCCAGGTTCTGGACCTGAACCTCAACCAGACGACAAGCTTCCTCCAGGCCTCACAGGGCATCGCCCAACCGGTGGATGTGGCCGTGGATGCCCTTGAAAACATCTATGTGCTCAACCGGGACAGCGGCGGCAACGGGTCTATCCTCCAGTTCGATCCCTTCGGAAACCTGCTGGCTACCAATGCCGCCGGCCTGGTGTCACCCTCCGCGCTCACCCTGGATAGTTCAGGCAATCTCTATGTCGCCTCCCAGGGCGGCACGATTCAACGGTTCGGCTCCGGTCAGGCCAAGACCATCGCCACGGTCACCGGCGGCGCGGGAGTGCAACTTCAAGGCATTGCGTTGTTCGATGACGGCGCCATTGCGGTGAGCGATGCCGCAAATCATGTCCTGTGGCAAGTCGACCCCGTGACGGGCGCCCCCAGCCTGCTGACCGGGGCCCTGGGCGTGCCGGGCAGCACTTTGGGGGGCTCCGCCTTTGCCAGGCTCAACCAACCCCGGCGGTTGGCTCGAGCGCTTGGCAACCTGCTGGTCGTTGCGGACGGCGGCAACAACCGCTTGGTCGTGGTAGATCGCTCGGGCGCGGTCACGAACGTCCTGACTTCCACCAACTCGTTGGTTTGGTACGGCCGGGCGGGCGACGCCCATGGCCCGGGCGACCCGCTCTTTGTGCCCATGGTCTCGCCGGTCGGCATCGCTGTTGGTAATGACGGCGGAGTCTTTGACTCAGAACCTGCAAATGAAGCCTTGCGCAAAGTCCTGGCGACGGGCTTGGCCATTCCGGGCCCCGGCGGGGGCGGCGGCACGGGCACCAACATAGTCGTCCTGCCGCCCGTAATCGATCCTGCCTCAGACTCGGGCTACTATCCCATGGGCCGGTTTATCACGGTCTCGAGCACCAGCTCGAATGTCTTTTACACCACCGATGGCTCCGAGCCGACCATTCAGAGCGCGCAGGTGGCGATGAACGGCATGACCGGCGTCATCCGCTGGTTCAACCTGACCAACGACGTGAGCGGGCTGCAAGTCAAGGCCTTCGTCGGCACCAACTCCAGCGTGACTGTCAGCGGCCAAGCCCCCACCACCAACACCATCGGCATTCCGGTTCCCTCTCCGGGCGGCGGCGTCCCTGCCGGCATCGGCTCGACCATCGTGCTGCCGCTGGTCGCCAACCTCCAGCCGGGTGTCCAGGTCAAGTCATACCAGTTCCGGGTCGAAATCTCACCCAACGATGCGGCCTCCCCGCCCATCACTAACGGGTTCCAAACGCTGCCCGTCAGCGGAAATGATTTCGTCCCGCTGGTGACCGCCGCCCAAGGCAACGTTGCCCTCAACCTGCCCGGCCAACCCTATTCCATCGGCCGCGCCAGCGGCCTGGCCATCTCAACCGCCAACAATGGCAGCTTCTTGTTCCAGCGGTTTGCCGTCGTGGCCATGCTCGCCGTGCGCATCCCCGCCTCGGCCAACACCGGCAACTCCTATTCCTTGACCGTGACCAATCCCAGCGCCACCTCCGACGGGCTGAGTGCCGCCGTGGCCCTGACCCCGTTCCCGCCCGTCACCATCCTGGTCACTAACCTCCCTTATACCGTCGGCAATTCCGCCTCCCCTGCCGGCGGTTGGTACAATGCGGGTGAATTCGGCGAGACCAACCTCGACAACGCCGATGTCAATAATGCCTTTGACGCCGCCTTGGGCCTGCGTGTTCCTTATTCCTTCTCCGACGTCTTCAACGCCATGGACGCCTATCCGCCGGATGCTGATGGATTCGTCGGGGGCGACGGCCAGATCCGATTCCTGGACTGGCAGACCATCCTGCAGCGGTCGTTGCGCCTGGATACGAATAATTGGGCTCGCGCCTGGTCCCCGGGCGGCCTGCTCACCAATTTCACCGTCGCGCTCCGGCCCGGGCCTCTTCTTAGAGTTCCACAACCCAAGCTCATTGCCCCGTGGTACCGTCAGGCGCTCGTCGGCGCTGTCTCTCTCGGCCAAGCCGTCCCAGGGGCCTCTGTCGCGGTGCCCGTGTACGTGGAGACGACCGATGGCGCCACGCTGTCCGGGCTGCAATTCCGCGCTCTGGTCACCCCGGGCAACGGCGCCCCTCCGCCAGCCCAGGCCCCGCAGTTCACCCAGGATGCCGGCGTTCCCGCTCCTTCGCTCCAACAGAGTTTTCAGCCGGGAGAGATGGCCTTCGGCTGGTCGCTTGGGAGTTTTAACTTCCTCCCGCTCAGCAGCAACTTCCTTGGCCTCATTACCTTCACCATCCCGCCCGCCGCCCTGCCAGGCCAGGTCTATTCCCTCAGTTTCACCAATGCCGATGGCGCTCCTGACCTTCAAACTGAGTACGACCTCGAAACCCGCTCCGCCTCCGTGACGGTCGGCGCCCCCGCCACTCCCGCCTCGATATGCTCCGATGATTGGAAACTGCACTTCTTCGGCAGCCTCACCGACCCGCGCGCCGCCGACGCAGCCGACCCGGACGGCGACGGCGTGCCCAATTGGATGGAATTCCTGGCCGGCACCAGTCCGCTCGATTTCAATTCCAAACTTCAATTCAGTTCCGCCGAAGAATGCGTCGTCAACGGCCAGACCCAGACCCTGCTGCATTGGCTGACAGCCCCGGGCAGGGCCTACGAGGTGCTGTGGTCCGCCCAGCCCTCCGGGAGTCCCTGGAATTCCCTGGGCACGGTCTCGGGCAACGGCGCGATTGCCGCTTGCGCCGACACGAACGCCGCGGCCGCTTCTCGCTATTACCGTTTGCGCGTGTTGCCATGATCGATAGCCATTTCCCCTCACAAACCCCTTGAGAGCCCTTGAGCATGAAATCCCAACTTAGCCTCTTCGCGCTGTTTCTGGCCTTGACCTGCACCGCCCAGGTCACCGTCACCACCATCACTACCAACGACCTGAAAGAGCCGTTCGCCGTCGTGGTCGACACCGGCAACAATGCCTATATCTCCGACAGCGGAAACAACCGCATCCTCAGAGTGGATGCCAGCACCGAGGCGGAGACCACCTTGGCCGGGATTGCGACCGATCCTCCCGGCAGCAACGACGGTCCCTCCTATGCAGCCCACTTCAATAATCCACAGGGTCTGCTGGTTGCCAGCCTGGGAGGCGTTGGCGGACTGCTGGTCACCGACTCCGGCAACAATCTGCTCCGCTTCGTCCGTTTCCTTGACGGCACGGTCACCACACTGGCCGGCCAAACCAATCCGGGTCCCGCCGTCAATGCCATCGGGCCAAGTGCGACCTTTCGCTACCCCAGCGGCCTGGCCCAGGACCGCTCGGGCAACGTTTATATTGCAGATTGGGGAAATAATACGATTCGAGTGCTCAACCTCGGCGACCCCCTCTTGGGCGTCACCAACCTCGTGCTCAGCGGGACCAGCTTGTATCGTCCGACCGGACTGGCCTTTGCGGGGACAAACCAGTCCGGCGCCGGCCAGCTCTGGGTTGCCGACACCGGCAATGAAACGGTCAAACTCATTACCCTGACCAGTCCGACAACCGGCACCCTGACCAGCTATCTCGGCACGGCTGGCCGGACCGGCACCAACGATGCCCTCTTTGGGCCCAGCGCCCTCTTCAACGCACCCGGCGGACTGCTCTGGATCGACCAGGTCGGCCTGCTCATCAGCGATACGCTGAACAACTCGATCCGCCTGGCCACCAACAACCCCGTCCTGGGCGCTGCCAACTACAGCGTCTTCACCTTAGCCGGGACCCCAGGACCGGCCAACGGCGCCTTGGTGGATGGTGGCGCTTTGTCCGCCCATTTCAATTCCCCGCAAGGCCTGGCCACCGAGCTGGACAATAACGGCTACCTGGTGGCCGACTTGAAAAACAATGCCTTGCGCCGCATCCAGAATGGCCCGCCCTTGCCCCCCGTCCCGGCGCCCGTCATCGGGTGGGTCGATTTCCAACTCAATTCCGCGGGCGAATGGGTTTCCGTCCTGCAAACGGCGCAGCCGTTCCTGCTCAATAATCCAGCCACGGTAGCCATTGATGGCCAGCTCGGCGTCGAAACTCTCTTCACCTCGGGACCGACCCCTGCCAGTCTCCTCCAAGACACGATTCCCAACCCTAGCGCCACCGTCGGCAGCACTGCCCCCTATTACCAGGATGGCCTCAGCTCGAACGATGTCCCCACCAGTATTCTGAGCCCCGGAACGGACCTGACCGTCAAGGCAATCAGTATCCAGACCGGCCGGTTGAACAGCCCCATCGTTTCGGCCCGGTTCGTGTTCAAGACTGCCAACCCGGAGGTCCTTGGCAACAATGCCGCCAGTTTTAAAGTGACCGATCAAACCGCCGGCGCCCTTATATGGTACACCCTCGATGGTTCCGAGCCGACCAATGCTCCGCCCAGCCTCGGACCCATCATCAGCGGCGCCACTCTCTCTATCAATGCCACCTCCAACGTGGTCTTCAATGCCAGGGCCTTCTGCCACAACTTTCAAGACAGCGACGTCGTCAGCACGACCTTCCTGGCTGATAACTTCCTCCCCAACAGGCTCACCCTCGGCTTCGCCTCCGGCGAGGCCGCGAGCGATTTCGTCGCCTCCCCAGGCCAGACCTTCTATGCGCCCGTGACCTTGACCGTCCTGTCCAATACGACGATCTTCAGCCTCCAGTTCGACGTCACTATCACCAATGCGGGAAGCAATCCGGGGCCCGCGGTGGCTCCCGGCCAATACGGCTTTCAAAGCACTCTCGTTAAACCGGACACTGCTCACCCGGGCGCTTACGTCCTCATCCTCCCATGGATGGACCTCGGCAGCTCCGTCCCACCTCAAGTGCCCCCATGGTCGGTCAGGGGGGCTCCGGGCGCATGGTTCGAGAGCCTCGAGGTTACCAACTCGAGCCTCAACCTGCTCGGCGTAGGCTGGCTCGAACGCGAGGGCGAGAACAATCTCTACCCCACTACATCCCAGGACCTCATCCAAACCTCCCAGCCCCACGATACGCTCTTCGCTCAAGCCGCTGGCAAAGTGGTCGTTGGCGAATACAGCTTCCAGGTGCTCACCACCGCCCAGAACGGCCAGACCTATCAAATCCAGCTTGCCCGCCCCTCCGCCACTTCGGACGGCATCGGCGATCCCGGCTCCGGGGTCCTCATCACCACTCCCACCAACGGCCCCATCACCGCCACAAAGACCCTCACCATCGGCCAGCGCAAATACATCGCCGGCGACAGTGCCCCGTTCCGCTGGTTTAACGCCGGCGAGTTCGGTGACACCAACCTCGACAACAGCGATGTCATGCAAGTCTTTCAGTCCGCCGTCTATGCCGCCAATATGCCTCCCCCAGGCAGCGACCTCTTCGACAGCATGGATTCCTGCGGCTACACATACACCGACCTCGGCCACGGCTACCTGGAACGGAATGCGCTGGTCACCGGGGCTGATGCCTGGAACCCGCTGTTCGACGGCAACAATACCACGATCAATCAAATCGCCTTCGGTGACGGGGCGCTCGACGTCTGCGACGTCTATGTCACCTTCCGCCGGTCCCTGGACCCGAGCTTGACATGGTTCCAGCGGTTCTGGACCAACGGCGTGCGCGTCGCCCAGGTCATCGGCAATCCTCCGCCTCCTCCTGCGGCCCAGGCCTCCCCCAAGAGCCTCATCGCCCAGCGCCCCAGCGTCAATTTCGCCGGCGCCGATTTCCTCGCAGCCCCCGGCCAAACGCTCCAGATCCCCATCACTGCCCAGGTCTTCGGACCTTACCCTCTGCGGCTCTTGATGCTCAGCTTGACCGTAAATCCCCTCGATGGCTCGCCGCCCTTGACCAGCCCCGTCCAGTTCACTCCCAACCCGGCCCTGGGCCAGCCCACGCTCGCTTCTGCCCAAGCCAGCACCTACGCTGCCACCTGGCTCGACTCCGCCATCACCGGATTCTCAGGCGCCACGGCCCTCGGCACCTTGACCGTCCAAATACCCGCCAACGCCTCTCCCAGCGCCGCCTACGCCATCCATTTCGACCATGCCTCCGCCTCTCCCAACGGCCTGGCCTCTTTCCCCAAACAGACCCTCACCGCCCTGATCACTCTCTCAGACCGCTCCGCTTCCTCCTACAACGACGCCATCCCCGATTCCTGGCGCTTGCGTTACTTTGGCACCGTTAGCAACCTCCTGTCCCAAGCCAGCGCCGATGCCGATGGCGATGGCGCCGACAACTGGGGCGAGTACCTCGCCGGCACCGACCCGACTGATCCCAAGTCCTGTCTCCGGCTCTCCAATATCCAGACGCTGGAACCCCAAGACCCCGGGTGCGTCGTCCGCTGGCCCAGCGTCGCCGGCAAGCAATACGTCATCGAATCCTCCGCCACCCTCTTCGCGCCCAATTGGATTCCCCTTTCCACCAACTCCGGCTCCGGCGCCGACCTGATATTTCAAGACACCTCCGCCGCCGCGAACGCCCGCTTCTATCGCGTTCGCCTGGCCCCGTAGCAACTCCCAGAAGGTTTTAGGCATTAAGTAAGGGCCATTCCCCCCTACGGGGCTTGCCCTCCGGCGTGGCCTGAGCGGGGACCCAACCACTGTCGCCGTGTGGTGGAGGGCATCTGCACCCTTTTCAAGTCCATCGCCGAGTGACGGCTGAACCGATGGCTTCGGCTGGCGAAAGATCCTTTCTAAAAGTCGAGCTTTTCTCCTTTGGGGGTCAGGCTCATGAGGTATTCGACCAAGTCGCTGAGTTCGCCTTCGGCGATTTTGCCGCGCCAGGGGGGCATGTAGAGGGGAGCCGGGGGCTTGTGCGGGTCCAGGGAGACGATTTCCCGCTGGCCGTCGAGGATGCGTTTTCGGAGTTCGTCTTTGGTGTAGCCTTCGGAGACGTACTTGAGGCCGGGGACCTGTTGGGCGGTCTTGGCATTGGGATTGGGGATGCCGCCCTGGGCTTCGAGGCCGTGGCACCCGGCACAACCGAACTTCTTGTAAACGGCCTTGCCGCGCTCGACAGGAGTCATCGTGGCGGGAGTCTTGAGAAAGCCGATGACGTTGGTATCTGACCATGAAAGGAGGAATTGAGTCAGGGCGCGGGTTTCCTGCTCGGAAAGGTAGAACTGGGGCATGATGGTGCCCGGGGAAATTGCCTGCGGGTTTTTGAAGTGGGCGATGAGCCATTGGGGGTCGTGGCGTTTGGCGACTTGGTCCAACGGCGGGCCGAGCTTGCCGCCTTTGCCGGCGAGGCTGTGGCAACTGGGGCAACCCCTTTCCTCATAGAGCCGGCGGCCGGCCAGAGTGCCGGGGAGGGTCTTCATCGAGACATAGTATGCGCTCAAGGGCTCGCCGGTAAAACTCATGACGTAAAGGGTCAGGGCCTGGAGGTCGGCCTCGCCGGCCCCGATGGGAGGCATGGCGGAGCCGGCGGTGACGGCGGCGGGGTTTTTGAAGTGTTTGAGCAGCCATTCCGGGCTGCGGGTGGCGCCGACGCGGTCGAGTTCCGGGCCGATGACGCCGCCGGAGCCATGGAGCTTATGGCAGCCGATACAGCCGCTGTCTTCAAACACGGCCTGGCCCCGGGCCAGTTGGGGGGCGTCCGGGATGTCGCTGGGCAGGTGGCATTTGGCGCAGGCGGACTGGATGTATTTGAGCTCGATCAATGGCCGGTCCCAATGCTCGACCTGGCCGTGGGCGGCCTGGCGTGTGGTGGCTCGGCCCTGGCCCTGGTGGCAGATGGTGCAGCCGAACTTCTCGAAGGGGTGGCGGTCGTGGTTGGGGTGGTAGGCCAGGGGCTGGGGCAGGCCGGCGTAGCTGGGGTCTTCGACGGCGGCATGACAGGTGGCGCAGCGATCGACGCGGTCGGGTTCCGTCAACACATACTGGTGGATTTCCACGGCGAGGCGGGCGGCTTGGGCGCGTTGTTCAGGGGTGGCGGCGCGGGCGATTTCCTGTTGGAGGTGCCGCCGTTGCCATTCTTTCCACTCGCGGAACTGATCTTTATAGAAGGCCGCCACGACCAGGCCGCCAACCAGCAGGCCCAACACCGTGAACCACGGGTATAATCGGCGGAGGGAAGAATCGTTCATAAGTGCGATTTCTATTCGCGCTCAATGCCCTTCGGTTGCGGCCGCCGCGGGTTTCCAGGGGATTTGAAACGACCAGTTCGGGCCGCGAAAGGCGGTGCCGATGACGGTCAGCACGACCGCCGTGACCAGGCAGAAGGTGAAGACCCCGATGGCCAGCCTGCGCTCGTGGGAAAACCAGACGCCTACGCCTCTGCGCTTGCGATCCAGGTAGGGCAGGAGCAGGAGCGCGAAGACAATCAGCGCCGGCACGATGACCCCGCCCCAGAAGGCAGAATAGGAAACCAACTCCTGCAATCCCAGGAAATACCAGGGGGCCTTGGCGGGATTGGGCGGATGAACGGGATTGGCCATTTCCTCGAGGGGCGCGTTGAAGGCGATGGACAAGACCAGGACGACGGCCACGGTGGCCAGGAAGAGGAGGAGCTCGCGGAAAATAAGGTTCGGCCAGGTGAACACTTCCTCTTCGGGCTTGAGGCCGACCATCGGAGTAGTGCCGCGAGCCAGTTCCATCAAGCCATAGGTCTTGGTGAGAGGCAGTTGGGCGGGCTGGAGTTCTTCCTGTAGGACCTGGGGTTCTGCAGGGCTGGCCAGGCCGCCATCTTTGCGGACGCGCCAGAGGTGGACGGCAATGAACAGGATGGCCACGGCCGGCAGGACCAGGACGTGCAAGACGTAGAACCGGATGAGGGCGGACTCGCCGACGACATGGCCGCCCAGAAACATGAACTGGAGCTTCTTGCCGATGAGCGGGGCGTAGCCGGCAATATTGGTGCCGACGGTAATGGCCCAGAAAGCCAGTTGATCCCAGGGCAAGAGGTAGCCGGTGAACGACAGGGCCAGCGTCATCAGGAACAGGCAGACACCGAGCACCCAATTGAACTCGCGCGGGGGTTTGTAAGCGGCTGTATAGAAGACACGGCACAGGTGCAGCACCACACAGAGCACCATCAGGTGCGCAGCCCAGCGGTGCATATTCCGCAGGACCAGGCCGGCGGTGACGACGAATTCCAGGTCTTTCATGTCCTGATAGGCGCGCGCCGTCGAGGGCACGTAGTAGAACATGAGGAGGACGCCGGTAGCGGTCAGGATCAGGAAGAGGTAGAGAGAAATGAGGCCTAAGCCGAGCGTGGTGCGGAACTTGAGGGCGCGGCGGTTGACCTTGGCGGGCTGGAAGTGCAGCAAGAAACTCGAGATGGCCACCTGGGCGCGCTCGAGGTTGCTTCCGGGCAGGCCAACCCGAAAGATGGAGCGGCCCAACCGCGTGCCCTGGAAGGATTTCCACAATCGTTCAAGCATATCACACCACGAGGTACCGGTCGGGCCTGACCTGCTGCGCCGTGTCGATGACCAGCCGGCCATCCCGCGAAAGGCTCAGCAGAAACCAGGAGAGCGGGCTGGGCGCCGGGCCGCTGACGACCGACCCGCTTTCGTTAAAGACGGTTCCATGACAGGGGCAGTGAAAACCGCTGGCCGCCAGGTTGACAGTGCATCCCAAATGGGTGCAGACCGCCGAGACGGCGCGAAAACTATTGCCCTTGCGAAAGAGAAAGACGCGCAGGTTGGGCAGGAACGTGGGACCTTCCGGGTATTCCTCGGGTTTGAGGGCCTTGAACCGGCGGTCGGGCTCGTAAAGGACGTTAGGAACCAGGAAGCGCCCGGCGGCGGCCACTGACGCGGCGAGCGCAAAGGCCGCGGAGCACCAGCCAAAGACAAGGGACAGGAACGTCCGGCGTTTGAGCGGGACATCGGCCGGGGTGGTCATAAGCAGCCTAAGGAGTTCACGCCGGCACCCATTCGACCTTCTCCATGGTGATCGCCCCGGTAGGGCAGCGCACGGCGCACAGGCCGCAGCGGATGCAGCGAGTTTCGTCCTTGATGATGCCGGCCTGCTCGCCGGCCTGAGGGATGCGGCCATAACGGGCCAGCAGCGCGGCCTGCAGGCGTTCATCGCCCCGGACCGCCACGACATCGACCAGGCGCAGGCAATTCTCCGGGCAGATATCGGCGCAGCCCCCGCAGAGGATGCATTTGTCGCCATCGAAGACCGGGCCGACATGGCATTTGAGGCACCGCAGACCCTGGGCGACCGCCTTGGGCTCGGGATAGGCCAGTTCGACTTCCGCAATGCCAATGCGGCGATCCAGGGGCAAGACCGGAGGTGAACGCCGCGGCAGCTTCTCATAATCGGCCGGCATCCGGTAAGACTCGGTGGGATAGATCGTGAGGCGGGTTTTGCGGGGCGGCTCAGGCGTCTGGCCGGTGAGGTGCTTGGCGATCGAGCGGGCGGCGCGCTGGCCTTCGGCCACGGCGGTGATGATGATCCTGGGCCCGAAGGCGAGGTCACCGCCGGCAAATACATCCGGGCGCGAGGTTGCCAGCGTCTGCGGATCCGTTTGCAATGTGCCTCGCGGGGTGACCTTGAGGTTGTCTGCGGGCTGAATCCAGGACAGGTCGGCGGCCTGGCCGATTGCCAGGACCACGGTGTCACACTCGACGGTGGTCTCGCTGCCGTCGATGAATTGGGGATTGAACCGGCGGTTCTCATCGAAAACGCGGCTGCAGCGAACCAGTTCGACGCCGCCGACTTTGCCGGAGGCGTCTGCGAGGATGCGCCTGGGGCCAAAGCGGGTATGGAGCCGGATGCCTTCCCGTTCGGCCTCCTCGATTTCCTCGCGCGCCGCCGGGATTTCGTCGAGGCTCTCCAGGCAGTACATCTGGACTTCGGGCACGCCCTTGCGGATGGCCTCGCGGGCCACGTCCAGCGCCAGGCGCACCTCGTCGGAGGTCTCGGGCTCGCGGGCGGTCAATTGTTCGAGGGCCGAGGCGGCCCGGTGGAGCGCGGAGCGCAATTCGGCTTCGCTCATGCCGGCAAACTGCTCGGCCTGCCGCACGACCGAGCGCGAGACGTCGAAAGCAACATTGCCTCCGCCGATGACCAGGACCTTGCAGCCAAGGGACACGCGGAACCCGAGATTGATGTTGAGGAGGAACTCGATGGCGCGCAAGACGCCGTCCAGTTGCACGCCCTCGATGGCCAACTCGCGGCTCTTGTGGGCCCCGATGCCAAGGAATATCGCCTCGAAGCCCTGTTGCTTGAGGTCCGAGAGCGTAAAGTCACGGCCCAACCTGCTCTCGAGGCGAATCTGGACGCCCAGCGATTCAACGGCCCGGATTTCGGCCCGGATGATCTCCCTAGGCAATCGGTACTCGGGAACCCCGAGCACCAACATGCCGCCGGCCACCTGGTGCGCCTCGAAGACCGTCGGGGAAAAACCCATCAGGGCCAGTTCGTGCGCGCACGACAGGCCGGCAGGACCGGCGCCAACCACCGCAACCTTGCGCCCGCCCCCAAGCCGTTCGCGGCCGCCGGCGCGCAGAGCGGGATAGACGCGGCCAAGGTCGAACCGGTCCGACTCGACGCCGTATTTTTCGCAGACGAACCGTTTCAGGGCGCGGATCGAGATGGCCGAATCCAGGGCGCCGCGCCGGCATTTGGCCTCGCAGGGCGCGGCGCAAACCCGGCCGCAGATCGAGGCGAAGGGGTTGGGCGCGCGGGCGATGATGTAGGCGTCCTCATAACGGCCCTCGGCAATCGCCTGCACGTAGGCCCCCGAATCCGTGCGGACCGGACATCCTTCCCGGCAGAGGACCTGCCGGGTGAAATAATTCACATCCGGCAGTTCGACAGGATAAGTGGTCACCATGGCTTGCAGGCCCCCGTTCCGGAGTGGAACTACTTGTCGTACTTGTCGTGGACTTCTTTGATCTTATCCTCGGCCGCCTTTTTGTCTTCGGCGGTGGCCTTGCCGAGTTTCTCGTCCACCATTGCCTTCTTGCGGATGCTGGAGTCGTAAGTCAGGAAGTCGTAAATCTTTTTGCCATCGCCGGCGCTGATGCCGCTGCCGGGCTTGCGCATCATGCGCTTGATATAGCGCGACCACTCCTCGGGCAGCGCATAGTCCGAATTGATCGGGCGGCTCAGCCGGTGGCATTGGGTGCATTTCTGGGAAAAGACCTCGTAGTCCTCCTTGATCCCCTCCGGGTATTTGGAGATGTCGATGGTGGCAGCGCCCTTTTCGAACCGTTCGATGCGGGCCTTGGTGGCCGCGTCGAGGTTTTCATCCCCTGCGGCCGCGCGCGCCGGCGTGGCAGCGCCCGCGGCGAGCATGAGGGCCAGGGCAACGATGGTTTGGTTTTTGATACTATTCATAACTATGACAAATATTGTTTAAAACCCGTAAGAGACTTGGAACAGCAGTTCGTTGCCCGGGAAATAGCCGGAGCTGGGCCCCGCGCTGTGCAGCCATTCGTAGTCGCCCTCGAAGAGCAGGGTGTTGGAGAAATAATACACAAAGCCGGCGGTGTAGCGCTCGGCGTTGGTCACCGGTGCCAGGCCGTCGTTGGACTGGTCGTAGCGCCCAACGAGTTCGACATTGTTGATCACGGGCCAGTCGAGGTTCAGGCCGGCGAGCTTGTAACCGCCTTGCGCCCACCAGCCGTGGGGGCGGATGGAGCCCAGGTCGGTGGTGTCCACCCAGGTGTTAATGTACTCCCCCTTGAGCTCGACGTAGGGACTCACATGCACGGTGGCATCGAGGACCAACGCCGACCATTGATCGCCCAGGGGGTCCCACTGGCCGGACTGGCCGGAGACGCCCAATTCGACATCGTAATGCGGTTTCCAGGGATAAAACCAGCCGAGGCGCCCGCCGCCGCTGGGATTGGGGTTGAGGCTGCCCACCGTCGAGAAGGTGGTGCCCGGCAGGCCGTAGCCGTAGGCCCGCGGGAGGCTGCTGGCCGCGGACAAAACGCCCACGTTGCCGCTCAGATCGAGCATGCCGGAGTTGCCCGAGCCATCCACTGAAGATGGCCCGTTCACGCCGTATGCCGAGTAGGTGAGCGATTGGCCCTTATCGCCGATCGGAACGGCGCCCCGCAACTGCAAACCGATGCCACCACCGGGGAGCAAACCCCGCGGCAGCGGACTGTCTGGAAACTTGTTGAGCCAGCCCGCGCTCCGCTCGCTATAGGTGCCCAGCGGCAGGAGCATGTTGCCGGCCACCACGGTCACGTAGTCGTTGAGCAAATAATCCAGGGTGGCAAAGCTCAAATCGAACCCGTAGGCCGTTCCCGCCGAGGCGGGCGCGTTGTTGGCCAGGGTGAAATCAAACCCCGCCTCAAAGAGGACGTTCTCATTGGCGCGATACAGGAAAATCGGCGCAAAATCGGCGAAGGCGAAGGCGCTGGACTGGCCCTTTACTTTTCCGAAGACTGTCTCCGCGTCACCGGCGAGCTGGATTTGATGCGTGGCGCTTGGTCCCTGCGGCAGCGGGTGGACGGGTTGTATCTGGGCAGCCGCCTCGGCCTTCTGGACCGCGTTGGTGGCGAGTTGCTGCGTCTGGTCCAACTGTTGTCGGAGTTGTTGGATCTCCTTCTGGTCCTGCTGGTGGGTCTGTTGGTCCTGCTCATGCACTTGTTCAAGCTTTTTGAACTTCTGGTTCATCTCCTGGACCATGTTTTTGAGCGCGTTGAAGTCCTCATCGCTGACCGCCGCCAAGGCCTGCCGCGGCAGGAGGACGTTGGTGGTGCAAGCGGCAACCGCCAGGCTGCAAATTAAGGAAAGCCTTTTCATGGATGATTCCTCGGTTGCTTAGCTGCCGGCATCTTCCTGGAGATACTTGAGAACGGCCTTGGCCTGCGCCGCCGGGAGATTGGCCCGCACGCGCATGTGGAGCATGAGCGTCTTCCATTGGGCCGGGTTCCATTCGGTGGGGTATCGCTCCGGGTGGCAGCGATTGCAGTGGATGGCGTAGAGTTCGGCGCCGGTCAGCTTTTTCTTGGCCGGGGCCGCCGCTTTTTCCGATTTGGGCTTCTTCTCTTCAGACCAGCCGGTTGTGGCCAGTCCACAGATCACAACGCCGAGAATGGCGGCAGCCGCCGCCGCGCTGAGGGAGGGGATTGACGATTTGGTTTTGTTCATAAATGTCCGGTTTGCCGCATCAACAACACAGCCTTTTTAGCGCAACTGCAGGGCGCGCGGCTACTTGCCGGTTGTCATTTATTGATTGGCCATTGGCAGGGTCAGACCGACAACTGCTCCCGCAGCGAGGCGCGATATTCGCCCGGGGCCATGCCGACGTGGCCTCTGAAGACAGAGTTGAAACGCGCCACGGAGCCAAATCCGGCGGCAAAGACCACCTCGGAGATGCGCAGCGACGGATCGACCAGGAGCGCCTTGGCCTTTTCCACGCGCACTCGAGTCACATATTCGGTGAGCGTCATCCCCGTGGCCTTCTTGAAGAGCTTGCAAAAGTAAAACCGGCTTACATGAACGTGCTGTACGACCTGGGTCAAGGTGATCGGTTCCTCGACGTGCGACTGGACGAACTGCTTGGCGCCGGCTACGGCCTCGGGTTCGGCCTGTGAGCAGGCCAGGGTGTGGCGCCCGGCGAAATCAGCCAGGTATTGTGCGAAGACATTCAGCAACTGCAGAACCGCCTGAAACCGGTCGGCGGTGACGACGGGCAGGTCGAAGTAGCTCTTGCGCGCCTGTTGCGCCCAGGCGGCGTCCGGGCCCCCGCCCAACATTTTGAGCACGAGCGTGAAGTCCCGCTCGGACGGCTCCCGGCGCAAGACCCGCCCGCTCAACAGCGTGGCCGCGTGTTGGCGCCCCACCTGGACGGGCATGGCCACGACCGTCAGGCCGGCGTAGCAATAGGCTTGCTCCAACGCCAGCTTCCGGGCCACGCTGCGCTGGAGGCGCGCCTCGGTTTCCAGGCACGCGGTGCATCCTGCCGGAATGGAAGCGACCCGCGCGCAGAATTTGTTCCCGCCAGGGCCGAAGCTCCCGGGCGAACAGGGCGCATCCGGCGGCGCCAGCTTCAGAGGCACCCCGGTTGCCCTGCAGAACGCGCTTTCATACTGCTGGACGACCGGCAGACGCGCGAGATCGGCAAAACTCAAAGGTTTCATCAAGAAATACACTAGCCGGAATAAGATGCTTGACAAGGAGGAAACCGGGGACCGAAACCGAACACAAGGCCGATGAAACATCCGGCTTGGGCTCTTGCGCGGCAGGCGTCGAGAGAAGAAAATGTGCGGAAAACCGAATTGGACGCATGATTCTTTGTCTGGGAACAACGCCGGCAGTGCGTAACGGTGATCGATCAAGAGGCGGGCACGCACACGGAGTTGGTCGAAGAGGGTCCGGCGGTTTCACCTGCGGATTACGAGCAGCTTGGCGCGCTTCTGAGGCGGCGGCAGCCGAGAGCGGTGGCCGGCCCAATGACCGTGCAGTTCACGTCCTCGGCGATCCGCTCCTGCGCCGGCTTTACGCGCTCCTGAAGCCCGAGGCGGGCAGTGAGCCAGGCCCCGAAGTCCAGAGCGGTTGAGCGGTCGCGGTGGACGGCCCTGGTTGATGTTGTCGTCATTGGCGTGGCTGTCGTCGGCGTGGTCGCCGCTGGCGTGGCCGTCGTTGGCGAGTATATGGGTGATTGCCCAGTCACGACCCCCAATCCATCGCTTCCTCCGGCTCTCGGAAACTCCCTGCATCTTTTCCAGTCACGGGGAAAAGGCCGGGGTCCTGCCAAAAGTCGGAGTTGACCGCTGAATTGCCTGCGAGCAAGAATCAACCCATGCCGCTTCGTGCCATCGTCGATACCAATGTTTTCTTGAGTTCGCTCTGGTCAACGCGTGGGGCCGCGTTTGAGATTTTCGATCAACTCCGCCGAGGCCGCTGGCAGATCGTTTTGAGCAATCATTTGCTTTTCGAGTACGAGGAAGTCGCGAAACGGACCGCTCCAGAAATAGGGCTTTCCTTGCAGGATATAGACGACGTTCTGGACGCGCTCTGTGCCGCTGCAGAATGCCGGCAGCTCGAACCCGATTGGATTCCGCGCTTAAGCGACCCGGATGATGAACCGCTCTTGCAGATGGCCGTTGAAGCCAAAGTGCCAACAATTGTGACCCGCAACATCGGGCACCTGAAACCGGCGGAATCGTTCGGAATAGAAGTTTTGACACCGGCCCGGTTTTTGGCCAAGTTAAGGGCAGGTGTATGAAGACAATCCAAGCACAAGTGCCCGATCCGCTGGCCAAGCAGGTGGAAGAACTTGCGGCCCAGGAAAAGGTGAGCGTTGATCAGCTTGTGAGCATCGCACTCGCTTATCAGGTTTCTGCCTGGCGGGCGCGCGATACCGTCGCGATGCGGGCCAAGCGCGGGAATTGGGAGAAGTTTGACCGCGTAATGGCCAAAGTGCGCGCCGTCCCGCCTCTTCCAGGGGATGAGAAATCAGAAGGAGCGCATTGACCGTCAATTTGCTGGACGACCCGCATGAAAAGGCCCGCGAAGTGGCAGCGTCGAAGAACCTGTCCACGGACGCGCTGGTCACCATCGCGCTGACCCAGGGCCTCTCGCGTCCGCTCCGAGGCCCTCATTTGGAGGAGCGGGCCGCCCGCGCGACCAGCAAAGGGATTGATGCGTTTCTGGCGCAAGTTCCAGCCGTGGAACCGCCGGAATGGGATCGCCTGCCGGAGGGCTGTCCACGGAAATAATTTGATACTGCGAATCCACGGAAAGCCCCTTGAAGAATTCTCGGCCTAGGGTTTGTGGTCTGGCCTGGGCTCTTTTGAACGCATGATTCTTTGTCTGGGAACAACGCCGGCAGTGCAGCGAGTGATGGTTTTCCGCAGGCTTACGCCGGACGCGGTCAACCGCGCATGGGCCGTGGCAGATGGTCCGGCGGGGAAGTCAGTGAACGTAGCCAAAGTGCTCAAGGCGCTGGGGGAAGAACCTTTGGCTGCAGGCTTTGTCGGCGGCGAGCGCGGCCGATGCCTGCGGGACATGCTGGAAGCCAAGGGGATCGAGACGGACTTTGTGACGGTGGCGGCGCAGACGCGGCAGTGCGTGACGGTGATCGATCAAGCGGCAGGCACTCACACGGAGCTGGTAGAGGAGGGTCCGGCGGTTTCACCTGCGGATTACGAGCAGCTTGGCGCCGTCCTGCGGCGGCGCATCAAGGCCTGCCGGGCGGTGGTGATGTCCGGAAGTCTTGCTGCCGGGGGGCCAGTCGACCTGTACCTTCAGGCAGCCCGGCAGGCGCGCCAGGCCGGGGTGTTCTGTGCTGTGGATACCCAAGGCGCGCCGCTGGCCGAGGCGCTCAAGGGGGGACCGGGCCTGGTGAAGCCGAACCGGGCCGAGTTGGCCGCGACGATGGGACGGGACCTCAAAGACGAGGCCGACGTGATGTCGGCGATGCGCGAGTTGTGCCGGCGCGGCGCGGAGCGGGTCGTGGTCACCGCCGGCAAAGACGCGGTGCTGGCCTTTGACGGCCAGTCGTTCGGGCGAATCATCCCGCCCGCCGTGGCGGTCGTGAACCCAATCGGGTGCGGAGATGCCTTTACCGCGGCCCTGGTCTGGCGGATGTTGCGCGGGGAGGGTCTGGGCGAGGCCTGCCGCTGGGCCGCCGCGGCTGGCGCGGCCAATGCCATCACGCTCATGCCCGGCGAAGTGGAGCGCGCAGAGGTTGAGAGACTTGCCTTGGCAGTGCGAGTGGAGCGCGTCTGAACCAGGCCGTTCAGTGAACCCCCGGCTTGCGGCCGGCGAGCCAGGTCGCAATGGCGGGCAGTTCGCGCTCTTTCAGGGCGGCCTTGAACCGGATTTGTTCGGCGGCTTCCCGGGCGCGGGTCTGGGCGTCATGAGCGGGGTTGAGTTGCACAAAGGCCTCGAGTTCGGCGGCGCGTGCGGCATCAGTGAAGGCGGCCAGAATGGAGGGGACATAATTGCCGCGGCTGAAGGGGTCCACTCGGGCCAGGAGCGGGGTGATGTGCTGGCGGGCGAAATCCCAGGCCAACTCTTTTTGGCCGCTGTGGTTGGCGACTTTGACCACCAGGGCGGCAACTTCCTGGGGAAAGCCTTCTTGGGAGAGTGAGAGGGCCAAAGTCTGGCGGGCCAATTCCGGGGCCAGGGCCTCGGCCATGGCGCCGTAGCAGAGTTGGCGCTCCTCGGTTCCATCGGCCTGGCGCGCCAGGGCGTGCAGTTCATCGTAGGTCTGCTGATCGCTGTAGCGGCCTGCCAGGCGCAACACCGTGGGTCGCAAGTCCGCGCCGAGCGTTCCGGAGTGTTTCAAGGACTCCCGGAAGCGCTCCCTGGCCTGCCCGATGACCGCCGTGTCGCCAAAATAGCCCAGGCCCCAGATAATGCGGCTGCGCAACAAGGCATCGGACTCCGGTTCGGAACTCCAGGGACTCCAACCGAGGCGCTGGAATTGGGGTTGCAGCAGCGAGCGGGCATATTGCTGGAAGGCGGGGCGGTCCGGGCAGCCTTGTTCGAGGTCGTCAATCAAGATGAGGGTGGAGAGGATCTTGTCCCAAAGCGCGTAGGTGGGGTCGTGTTCGAGGGCTTCGACCAGGGCAAAGAAGTCGGCGGAGGTGGCGCGGTTTGCCTCGACTAAGGCCCATTGATCGTCCAGGAGGTTGAGCCGGTCGGCGGCGGGGAATTGGCCGATATGGTGTCGGAGCCTGTCAAAGAGCGCCGGCTCATACCAAACGCGGTAGTAGCCGGTGTCGTGGGCATTGGCCTTGATGAGCCCGTCCGGTTGGCCGAACGGGGCCGAGGCCGGCTTGCCTTCGAGCAGCACGCATAACTCCGTGCCGGAACGGCCCTCGGGCTGGAGCAGCGGAACGGGGAGGTTCCGGAGCGCATCCAATGCTGCCGCCAAAGGCGGCACGTCCCTATCGGGCTGAAGCAGCGCAACCGGGATCTTCCAGAGCAGCGGTTGGGCGCCGGGATAGTCCACGGCAAACCGCTCTTGTGCCAGCCAGACGATCTGTCTGCCCTTCGAGTACTGGGTCTTGACTTTCACCAGGGGCAGTCCGGGCTGTTCGGTCCAGCCGGCCGCAATGGCGCCGATCGTTTTGCCGGAAACCAGTTCGAGCGCGCTCCAGAGGTCGGCGGTCGTGGCGTTGGAGCCGCGATGGTCGCTGAGGTAGCGATGAACGCCTTGCCGGAATTTTTCCGGGCCCAGATAACACTCGAGCATGCGGAGCAGGGCCGCACCCTTTTGATAAGTGATGTTGTCGAAGGCTGCGTTGGCTTCGCTCTCGTTGTCCACGCGCTGTTGGATGGAGTGAGTGGAGCGCCGGGCGTCGCCGCTCATGACGGACGATTTGTCGGCTGCGGCGCTGAGCCACATTTGCCACGCGGGATTGAAATGGTCGGTGGCCTTGATCTCCATCCAGGAGGCAAATCCTTCGTTGAGCCAGAGGTCGTTCCACCAGGCCATCGTCACCAGGTCCCCGAACCACTGATGGGCCATCTCGTGGGCGACGGTGACAAAAACCTCGCGTTTGGTCTGGGCCGAGCTGGCGCCCGGATCATAGAGCAAGGCGCCCTCGTCGTAGGTAATGGCACCCCAGTTTTCCATGGCCCCGTCAAAGCCGCCGGGAATGGCGATCTGATCCAGCTTGGGCAGCGGGTATTTGATGCCGAAATAGCGGTTATAGTAAGCCAGCAGTTCTTTGGCCGCTTCCAAAGCGTAGCGTCCCTGCTGCTTCTTGCCCTGGGTGGTCAGGACCCGCAATTCAACGCCCTCCGCCTGATCCCGCAGTTCCTCGAATTCGCCGGCTGCCAGGAAAACGAGGTAACTGGGCATCGGCGGGGCAGGGCGGAAGCGGACTTCCTTGAGTCCGTGTTCCGGAGGCGATTCGCGTTCGATGGGCATGTTCGAGACGGCCTGGCAATTCGCCGGCACGACGGTGGTCAAATCGAACCGGGCGCGGAAAACCGGCTCGTCCCAGCAGGGAAACATGCGGCGCGCGTCGGCCGGTTCCATCTGGGTCGCCAGCATCACCTTTGAGCCGGCGGGGGTGGAATACTTCACATAAAAAAGCCCCTGGGCCTGCTCCCCGATTCGCCCGCTGAAGCTTAGGGCCAATCGATATTTTCCGGGCGCCAACGTTCCAGGCGTCTTGAGCGCCACCCTTTGACGATCCGGCTCCGGCCGGGGCTCGAGCTTGGTTTGGGCGCCTCGCTCCGCCTGGAGCCTGGCCTGGGTGATCTCCAGGTCGAGGGCGTTGAGGATGATTTCCTCCACCGGCTCGAGCACCCGAATGTCAATGTCCACGGAGCCGACGGTTGTGAAATGAGTCAAATCGGGCTGGAGATGGAGGACATAGCGGCTGGGGACCACGGTTTTGGGCAATTTCCCCGGCGTGGTGGCGAAAGAGAACTGGGCTGCGCGCGCAACCTCAACGCGCAACGGCGTGCCGCCCAGCAGCAGGCCAAGGCAAAATCCAGAAAACCATCTTCCAGGCACAGGCGAACATTCGATGAAAGCCCCACCGTCGTCAACTGGCTTTACGGCGCTATGCCGGGGCGCAGATTCATTCCAAAACTCCAAATTCGCCGCACGACCTGCTGCAAATCCTCGAAGCCGGCCGGTTTTTCGATGAAGAAACTGGCGCCCAGGGCCAGCGCCCTTTGGCGGTGGACCTCGTATGAGGACCCACTTCGGTTACCGCTTGTCTTGGGCGGCGGTTGCCTTATGATCGCAGGCCATGAACCCCGCCCGAGGCATCTGTTTATGAAGACGATGACACAACAGGAAACCGCGTCCTCCGCCAGGCTGAGCCCGTTCCTGGTAGGCAGCGCCATTGTAGGGGCCTTGGGCGGTCTGCTCTTCGGCTTCGACACCGCCGTGATTTCCGGCGCCACCGGTTGGCTAAAAGCGGGCTTTGTGGCGCAGGTTGTGGAGCAGTTGCGCGGATGGGCGCCCTCGGTCAAAGGGGACGATCTCCTGGCCTTCATGCAGGGGTTTACCGTGGCCAGCGCATTGATCGGGACGATCATCGGCTCCATCGCGGTGGGCAAACCGGCGGACACCGTTGGGCGGCGCGGTGTTCTAT
>Ga0187853_10000793_pt1 | contig 31582 bp, 29 predicted proteins | sample June2016WEW_6_10_2_FD_132417 | JGI IMG/M metagenome (GOLD analysis project Ga0187853, IMG submission 132417) | Peatland microbial communities from SPRUCE experiment site at the Marcell Experimental Forest, Minnesota, USA - June2016WEW_6_100 | ecosystem: Environmental > Terrestrial > Soil >... | reverse complement strand
GGTGGCCGTGCGCACGCTGCTCGAGAGCACCAGCAGCGACGGGACGCTCAGGCATCGCGTCGAGCTCGCCACCGACCTCGTCGTGCGCGAGAGCACGGCACCACCCGGGGGGTCGATGGGTCCTAAGCCGGCGGGTTGGCGCGGCCGTCAGCGAGCATGCCATCTCAGTCGAAGCCCCGACCGCAAGCTCGTGGTAGCGATGGAGCCGCGACTGCTTCTTCCCCGGCGATCCGCCTGCCAAGCACCTCCACCGCGCAGCCACCGATCTTCGCGAACGAAATGCGCACCTTGGAAAGGGGTGGGCCCTGTAAGCCGCAAAGGGAGGACGCCGTCGACGTGCCGCTCTGAGAGCCGCCGCGAGTACCTCACAAGCGTCGCCACCCTCCCCGGCCCAGGATCCCGACCAGTGCCGCGCGCCCTGGGCACCGAGCAGCTCGTTCAGCGGCCGACGACAAGCCCCGACGGGGCCAGGTCGGTCAGACCCCGAATGCGCTAGCTCCGCACCTCTCGCACGGCGACGTGTGCGGCATCGCCAACGAATTGAGAGATTTACTCCAAAGGCGCCTCGACAGTTGCCAGCGCACCGCCGGGTGCACGCGCACCTGCCCGTAGGGACGACCAGTCGCCGAACGGCACGACGAGCGCGACGAGATTGCTCTTCTCGACTCGCGGCGATCAGCCGGCTGCGTGGGCTCCGTAGCTGAGATCCCCGATGGACCGACGCTCTCGGACGCGAGTCACCTCCGCCATGCTTCGGTTGCCGTTTAGGACCTACGAGACCGTGTTCGTGGAGACATCCGCATGCACTGCCGCCTGCACGATGGCCGCGCTCGAAAAGGCCCCTCCTTGCTCGGTCCCGTCTGCCGAAGGGATTCGACGCCCTCGAAACACTTGTGAGCATGAATCGTAAGTGTTACGAATCGGTTATGCGCCTGGACTTCGCGCGCGCCAAATCATCGCTTGCGGCTACACAGGGCACGTTCCCGCACGTGTCGCCGGCGGGCCGCCCGGTGGCTGCTCCTGAGCGGACCGACGAGCGCGAAGCGCCAGGAACCCACAAGCAGGTGAAGTCAGAGACCGGGCTGCACGGCGGAAGGAGGCGGTGGGGCCAAGGCGTGGCAAAACACATGCAACGGCAGTTAGGGAGGTACGGAATCACCAGCGAGCAGGTGCCCTGCCGATGATGGCGCCCGCTGCCCTCACGAGGGGTCCCGCTGTGTCCAAAGTGACTCAGCAGAGCATCGAAGAGCGGATCGCAAAACCGGACCTTGTCCGCGGCCTCCCTGCTCCTTTCTTGCGAAGAGGCCGCCCTGACCTCAACGGCCCGACGGTGGTTTCATCCGGCTTCGCTCACGACGGGCTCCCCCGGCGGAGGTCCGTCGTCGATCCCGATGGCGTCAATCCGCTCCAAGTAGCCTGCAGGTGAGACCCGTGTGCCCCCTCGAGAGGAGCCGTCCAGCGCCTGGGTTCTTCAGTACCACTCGGGCCTCCAACTGGGAGGAGTGCCTCATCGCTGGTAACGGCCGCGTTGGCGCTCTGGTGCATGGCGACCCGGTCAATGAGATCGTGACCCTCAGCCATGAGCGGCTGTTCCTCCCACTTACGGCCCCGATGCCACCGATCCAGATGGCAACGGTGCTCGACGCGGTGAGGGCACTGCTGCTCGCCGGCAGGTTCGAGGAGGCGGCCGCACTACCTGTCCGGCTTGCCGGCGGGGCGGGCTATGGGGGTTTCCGCTGGACCGACCCGTTTGTGCCCGCGTTCGACTTGCATATCGCTCAACCCTCGCTCGGTGCCGTCAAGGACTACAGACGGGGCGTGCACTTTGACACGGGCGTCGTTGACATCAGCTGGAGCGACGACCGTGGCTCGTTCAGCCGGGACCTCTTTGTTTCGCGACCCGATGACGTCGTCGTGACCAGGGTCGTGGGGGCGACGTCGGGAAGTGTCGACTGCACCGTCGCCTTGTCGCCAACCCTGCCGCCGCCGGGAACGCCAGCCGAAGCGGCGTATCGGGAAGGGATCCGCGAGTTCGTCGTCGGTCGCGAAGGAACGATGCTCACCATCGGAGCACGCTTCGCCCACAGATGGGGGCACAGCGTTGCTGGTTACCGCGCCGTCGCCCGGGTGGAGGCACACGGGGGAAGCGTGCGGGCTGAGCCGAACGGAGTGGCCATCTCCGGCGCGGACAGCGTGGTGGTCCTCGTGCTCTTGGAAATGCTGACAGATCGGGTGGCTACCAGCTTTGCTGAGCTGGGCACGCGGCTCGCTGCTCTCGACGCGGACTACGCGCTGCTCGTCGAGCGTCATGGAAGAGAGCATGCCGAGCTGTTTGATCGGACGCGCCTCGACCTGCGAGGCGCCGTCACTTCCGAGGCGAGCAGCGAGCATTGGCTCGCCCGCGCTCGGTCGACAGCAGAGCCCGCGCTCGTCCAGATGGAGTTCGACGCCGGCCGCCATGCGATCATCTCGAGCGTCGGCCAGCTGCCCCCGAACCTCCAGGGCGTGTGGACCGGTACTTATGCGCCACCGTGGTCCAGTGACTACACCATGAACGGCAACGTTCAGTGTGCGCTGGCCGGTTTGCTCAGCACGCGCACGCCGGAACTGCTCCTGCCGTACTTCGACTACGTCGAATCGATGATGGACGACTACCGCGAGAACGCCCGTGCTCTGTTTGGATGCCGCGGGATCTTCTTGCCAGCACGGACCAGCACGCACGGCCTGGCTAACCATTTTGACGAGCGCTACCCCCATGAGTTCTGGACGGCAGGCGCAGGTTGGGCGGCGCGGCTGTATTTCGACTATTGGCAGTACACGGGCGACCGCGAGTTCCTCTTTAGGCGCGCGCTCCCATTCATGGAAGAGGCGGCGGCTTTTTACCAGGACTTCCTCATCGAGGGACCGGAAGGCCGGATGCTCTTCGTCCCGTCCCTCTCACCCGAGAACACTCCATCGGGGTCGCCGTCGCAAGCAGCCGTCAACGCCACTATGGACATCGCTGTCGCCAAGGGACTCTTCCGGAGTCTGCTTGACGTCGGGACCGAGGCCCAGGTACCTGACAACAAGATGCAGGCGTGGAGGGCTCTCCTTGGGAACCTTCCGTCGTATCGTGTTGATGTCGACGGTGCTCTGGCGGAGTGGGGATGGAACGGGCTGCGCAACAACGACGCGCACCGGCATGCGTCCCATCTATACCCGCTGTTCTACGAACCAGACCCGGAGATCGTATGCGACCCGCGGCTGCGGCGAGCGGTCCAAGCTGTTATCGAAGCACGCCTTCGTTGGCGCCAGTCGAGCGATGCTGGCGGCAGCATGGCCTTCGGCCTCGTGCAGCTGGGAATGGCCGCCGCCCATCTAGGTCTCGCAGAACTCGCGTACCAGATCCTCACGCAATTGGCGACGCGCTTTTGGCGTCCGTCGCTCGTCTCGACCCATGACGCAGACAGCATCTTCAACGTCGACCTGTGCGGAGGTTTCCCGGCGCTTGTTACCGAGATGTTGGTCCAGTCGTCCCGAGGTGCCGTGCACCTACTGCCCGCGCTGCCAGCAGCCTGGCCCAGCGGTTCCGTAGACGGTGTCGCTTGCCGAGGACAGGTGACTGTCGAACATCTGAGTTGGGAGCCGCGCCAGCTCACCGCCGTGCTGCGATCGGCTCGGCCGATGTCGTTGCGGGTAGCCCTTCCCGGTTCGGCCTCCGGGATCCGGGTTGACAATCGGCCGACACAGGCGGAGCGTTCGGTAGACCGCGGCGAAATCCTGTTGGAGCTCGCGAGTGCGCGAGCCGCAACGCTGACTGCGCTCCTCTAATAACCGGAAGCTCCTCCGCCCGGGAGTGTCGGGAGAGATGCGCACACACCAGCGGCAGCTCAGTCCCAGGACTGATCAGGCCTCACGTTCTTCGGAGGGAAGCTACGTTGGTGAGGTGAGTATTTTTCCCCGACCACACTTCCGTCACCTTGTCCGCGTGCTCGCGTTCGCAACCGGCGCACTCGTCATGTCGACCGCTCTCGAGGTGCCCGCATCTGCCGCAACCGTGACCACGAGCTCGGTGCTTGCAGCCGCGAAGGCGGCGATCACCGAGCAGTCGGGCGTCCACGTGACAATCACTTTCACGGCCAGCTCGTCCTCAAGCCCGAGAGAGGCGATCGCTGACTTGGGGAAGCAGAGCGGCGTGGACGTCCTCTCGCTGGGCAAGGCGACCGTGACGTTCGAGCTGACCCCTGCGTACGTCTACGTGAGCGGGAACTCCTCCGGTTTGACCACGATCTTCGGGCTGAACTCGGCGCAGGCAAAGAAGCTCGGCAAGGACTGGATCTCCGTCAACGCCGGCTCGAGCGAGTATTCCAGCCTCAAGTCCAGTCTCACGATCTCGTCGGTCACAGGCGTACTTCCAGCGGCAAAGGGGACGAAGCTGTCCACCGAGATCCACAACGGCGCCAAGCTGGACGTGCTTAAGTGGACGATCGCGGCCACGAGCTCGGGACCGAAGGCGTCATACACACTGACGGTCCCGGCCAAAGGCCCGACCCTACCGATCGAGGAGATCGGGACCGCCTCGAACGGAGGCAAGGAGACGAGTCTGTTCTCCAGATGGGGTGAGCGCGTCGTCGTGAAGGCCCCGCCGGCCAGCTCGACGATCACCTCATCCAAGATCACAGGCTGAGCAGCCGCCTGACACTTACTGGCTCGAAACGCTCGGGCGGCACCCACTCGGGTAGGCATTGTGTCCACGCGCCAGATAGGTGCCGTACCGGGGCAGTCGCGATCACCTCACACCGCCTGGCTGGACTCCTCGGCCAGCTCGAGCTGCTCGGCGACGTCGGGGAACTGGGGTCGCAGGGTGCCGGCGACCTCGGCGAGCTGACGGTGGATGTGCTCGGTGTCGGGCTGGACGAATATCGTCTTGATCGCGGCGGCGACCATCTGGGCCCGCGCCTTCGGGACCCGGGCCAGGGCGTTGCGAGGTAAGTGCACCCGACAGCGCTGCCACGAGGCGCCGAGGAAGACCTTCTCAATCGCCTCTTTCAGGCCGAGGTGCCTTCGGAGACGACGAGTCGCACACCCGAACACCCCCGGCCCCGCAGGCTGCGCAGGAACGCCGTCCAGAACGCCCCGTCCTCGGAGTCCCCGACGTCACAGCCGAGCACCTCGCGGTTGCCCTCGGCGGTCACACCGGTCAGACGACGGCGCGGAAGACGACGCGATCCCGGACACGACCCTTCACGCAGGTGGCGTCGCAGAAGAGGTAGGGGAATCCGACGTGGTCGAGCCAGCGGGTGCGGAAGCCCTCCACCTCCCGGTCGAGCTCGGCGAAGATCCGGCTGACCTCGGACTTGGAGATCCCCGATCCCACCCCGAGAGCGCCGACGAGGTCGTCGACCTTGCGGGTCGAGACCTGTGGGTGCCGAGAACCCATCCGCCTAGCTCTCATCAGCTCTTTCACTTTGTTGAACCAGAGATTTCATCAAAATATGAAAATAGCTAGTAGAGTGACAACTTAGGCGATTGAGCTTGATGTTTCGCTAAAACATGAAATATACTCTTCATATGCTATCGAAGACTGAAATCATTTGGCGCCATCTCCTCGTGGAAGCTCTCGAGAACCAGAACCGCCGTAGTTCCATCACTGAGCTGTCTCAGCGGTTCGGTTTCGCGATCTCGACCGTTCATCGATCTCTCGTCGTTCCCCGTGAGATCGGGGCCGTCGACACGGTTCGTAGCGGGTTGGTAACCCGGGATCCCATACGGCTGCTGCTCCATTGGGCGGGAACCCGCCGGCTCGTGCACGATCGCCCTTTCAAGATCCGTACCGGGCTCCCGGTGGTGGAGATCCAAAAGCGACTTCCCGTCGAAGCAGTGGTAACTGGCGCTGCGGCTTATGCCCGGCGCTATCGCAACGACGTGGCCGACTACTCGACCGTCTACTGCTACCACAGCGTCCCGAACGCCATTCTTGCTCGCGTCCCGAACAAGCTGGGGAAACCGGACCTCGTGGTCCTCGCTCCCGACCCATTCTTGGCTGACTACGGAAGAATCGCCAGCGTGCCGCAGATGTACGTCGACCTGTTCGTGACCGCGGGCTGGCAATCCCAGCGGTTCCTACACCGAATGAACGAGCGCCTCGAGGTGGCAAGTGCCGCATGACGAGTTTTACGCCGCGGCAGAAACCGAGCGATCGTGGGGCATTTACCTGGAGATCCATGCCTCTTATCCCGACGCGATTCTGATCGGCGGATGGGGAGCCTGGCTCCACAACAAGGCTGCTCGAAGTCACGACATCGATCTGATCGTGGACGCGGCAGCTCTCGCTGACATGAAACATGACCTCGGCCTCACCGAGAGCAACCACTTCGGAAGCCCTAAGTGGGGTGGGACGTACGACGAGATCCATCTCGACGTCTATACGACCTATCGGTCACGACTTGGAACGCGTCTCCAGCTGCCGGTCGAACATCTGGCAGAGCACCGGCTAGATATCGACGGTTACCCAACTCTCATCAAGGAGGCGCTTCTCGTGGCAAAGGCGGCTGCGCGATTGGATCGACCGGACACGCTGCCGGGCAGGAAAGACGCCGAAGACATGACACAGATGCTCCTTGACAGTCGCGAGCGGTGGAATCTCGACCTCGTGTGCCAAATAGCGGACCATGCAAAGGCAAGCGAAGGACCGGGCAGCGCACTAGTCCTCGAGGCCATCGCGGGCCTCGCGGATGAGGAGCTTGACAGGCTTCGGTCACGTCGCCTCAGAACGATTGCCAGTCACCTGCAGAAGATCGTCTCAAGCGACAAATGACGTCCGGATCAGCCCCGCGAATCCGTCTACGCCGTAGCACCGCGTCGAATACTTTGTGATAAGCAAGCCGACGCCGTCCACAGAGTCCGCCCGAAAACACTCCAGTCCGTTCCGCTGTTTAGCAGGTGATGAGCAAATCGCACGTACCAGCAAACTGGACGCATCGCTCGCTGCCGGGTCACGAAGAAGAAGACCACCTCAAAGGGCATTCTTGTCGTGTCGGAGAGCCGACATCCCCAATCTCCGACTGGCGACTGCAGCGTTGGAAGCAGTAGCGGTGTCGGAGAGCCATACATCTCGAAAGGTACTAGGAGGGATCTGCGAAACGATCGGCGAAACTCACCGAGGCGACGGTAGCGGCTCCTCGGTTCTGAGATAGAGGCGAGCGGCCATCCGCAACAAACCAGCGACAGTGCGCTCTTCCCGCTCGGCACGTTTCTTGAGTTGGTCGTGCAACTCTTCAGGAAGCCGAATCGTGATTGCTCTGTCCCTGTCGTCGGCCATTTTGCTTCCTCCCTTGTCCTAATTACAACAGTGTAGTTAATCTGAGTCTCAGCGCGTGTGAATGTCACCGTTAAGCGAGTTCGACGGTGAGTATCCCCAGAAGTGTCACAGCGACGGAGTACCTTCGCGCGTGCGTGCGGTGACGTTTGCCGCGAGTACCAACAAAAATGGCCGGTCGTGACGAAGTCCCTGGTCAGAGAATCGTCACGACCGGCCCCTACAACTAAGGAGTGAACACTATGCCCATAACGGGCGCAACGCAGCAATTCACGAAAGCCAACGTTGAAGCAGCCCCGGAAAAGCCCGGTGTCTACGAACTCATTGAGAACGGGACGACGATCTACTACGGGGAATCCAACGTGAGCATCCGTGCTCGCCTTATCAGGCACCAGGACGGCACAGAGGGCGCTTGCACAAGGGCAGCAACGCACTTCCGGTATGAACTGACGACGGCCTCGGCGTCGGTGACTCGGCAGAACGAACTTCTGGCGGAGTACCGGAGGCTGCACGACGGGAAGAACCCGCGGTGCAACGAAATGGGTCGCGGTTAGCCCACGACTCTCAGATTGACGGGGCACGCCCCCGCCACGCCGGTACCGGAACCCACCAGTTCGCCTGATTCGTTGAACTGAAAGTCGCGGTTGCCGAAGGGGAGGTCGCCGGTTATCCGTATCCGGCCCTCCCCGCCTGGCGTACGCCAGAAAGCCAACGTCAATCCTGATGCCCGCGTGTCGTCGATCACTTGTTCCTGAGTCGCGACTGTTCGCTGCTGTCTTTCCCGCTGACTCATTTATTCCTCCTACTACCCAAAGAAGGGAGTTGGTCAAATGCAATGGGAATACAAAGCACTGAGGTGGTTCGACATCCATGATGCCGTTGATCAGGGATTTCGTCAGACGTCCGCGAAGTTGACTGTTATGGGCGGCGAGTGCTGGGAACTGATCGGGACAGTCGATGATCGGGGAGAGGCTCCTGACTACGGGGCGAATCCGGTTCTCATCTTCAAGCGCCCGCGTGCCGCGTAGGGGGGTTATTCCTTCGGGTCGCTGGGGTCGAACTGATACGACGAGTAGCCTTCCTGCCGCGGGGATTCCCGATCCCAGCGTCTCAGGGCCAGCATTGCGACCACCCACAACACGGTCGCTGTGATCGTGACTGCCAGGACGGCGACGTGCATCGCCGCTAGGACCCATGCCCAACCCGCCAAAGCAACGGCAGTGAGGCCGGGAACGGCCTTGCGCACAAGCCAGCGCCACTTGAGGTGCCGCACGGGCTGGAGAATAGGCGGCGCCCCTGGGCCGTGCTCTGGTCAAACTGCACCACTACCCGGTGATTGCAGTACTCGGCGAGGATGCAAAGATTGAGCAGGTTGCCAGGTCGCTGGCGAAATGGCCACCGGGCTGGCTAGGCAATCGATAGGGGGTTCCGCGGTGGGTACCGTCGTCGGAATTGTCATCACTGTGCTCGTAATCGCTTTTGTTGTCCTGTTCATACTTTCCAAGTCTTTGAACTCCATTTCCAAGAGCATCCAGAAGATGCAGGGGCGCAACCGCTGTGTGGCATGTAAGCGTCGCCTGAAGGCAGTAAGTGGCGTGTACGCGACGACGTGCTCGAAGTGCGGTACAGCACAGCCAACTGATTTTGAGCGAGCCATCGCGAAATCAAAGCTCTCAATGCTCGCGGGCGAGCGTGGTCTCATGATTGGACCGGCCAAGTCCGGTGAAGTTAGGGGTCAGCTCATACTCACGTCGCGTCGGCTGCACTTTGCGCCGAGAGGTCGTGGCGCGCGAGCAAGTGAGTTCGCACTTGAAAGCATCAGGAAGGTGATCAATTTCTCCGATGCCGCGGGATTCGCAATCGAACTGGAATCGGGGTCGAGGACGAAGTTCTCTGGGGGCAAGAAGTCCCAGTGGTATGAGAAGGTGCTTGCTGCGGCCAATGATCCCGCGATCAAAGAACTGAGGTTGAAGAAAGCCGGAACTGTCCCAACAGCTTCTGCACCGCATGCGCCCAGCACTGATAAATCGGACGCACCCTCTAAGCAACTTGGTGTTGCCGATGAGATCGCCAAGCTGGTCGCTTTACGCGACTCGGGAGCCCTTACAGCTGAGGAGTTTGATAGACAAAAGGCGAAACTGCTGATGTAGCGGTCGGCTCAAATTGCTTGGTGCGACTCCGTGCCTCCGGCCGAGCTGGAGGACTTCCACTTCCGTCGGGCGCTACCGCTTACGCTCTCGGAATCCGATAACTGGTGTTTCTATCGAAGCGAAGGCAATTGATGCTGCCAAGGCATCAGGGTCTGGGGATAGGTCCCCAGTAGTGCGCAGACGCGCGGCCCTGGTGAGCAGATGACGCAAGCGGCAGAGACAGGTTCCGCGCTCCCCCCGACATCCCCCTTCAGCGCGTGGCGCTTCTGTCTCGGGTGAGTGGGTCCAGGAGGGCACGCCTGCCACCGCCGGGGCGGCGGGGGGTCCGGAGGACCGGCGCCGCCCCGGCGGCGGGTGCGCCCCCTGTAACACAGCACCCGCAAACTGCATGCGGTTGGGGCTGGTGGAGAGCATCCCCGATGCTGTCACGGCATCTGGGTATGCTCGTCGGGTCTTCGTTGCCGAAGATCTTGCCGACTGAATGGTGCGCTGACCCCCACCAGGGCCTGAGTTCGAAGGGCCCCTCCACTTACTGAACGGTCTGCAGGCAACAGGGACATCGCAATCGGTGATTGCGGCTGCGGCGTTGTTCGTGGCATTCAGTAAGTGGAGTTGGTGGATGTCAGGTCTTCCGGATTGTTCCGAAATCGTCGTTTCTGTTAGGCGTGGTCTCGCGCCCGCCGAAAGCGAGCGTTCCCCACTTGTCGAGCTGGCGTCAGGAGTGGACGCCCTCTACTGCTCCGGTCGTGTGGAACTACCTGCGGCCTTCCTTGCGAGTCTGGAACGGGCGCGTGAGGAAGCCGAGATCACCGGGGTGGACGTGCCGGTGGTGGTCGGTGAGACCGAGTTCCGAGTGCAGAGCCGCGGCTTCGGGCTCTACCGCTACTGGCTGGTCCACGCGAACGGGGCGGTCGGGGTCACGCCCTCGGCGTTTCTGCCTGCCTTCCGTGTCCAGCCTCGGGCGGCGTTCCTCCACGGCGTCGGGGCGCGGCAGGCGGTCGCCTGGTTTCGTGCGGTGCTCGGCGAGAGCTGCGTCTATCCCATCGAGTTCACGACGAGTCGGCTCGACCTGCACGCGGATTGGCAGGGCTGGGAGCTGACGGCCGAGGACCGGTGCAACTTCGTGTGTCGCTCGAAGATCCGGGTGACCCATGAGGACGGTGACGTGCTGAGCGGGCTCCGGTTCGGACAGCGTCGAACGGGGACGATCTCGGCCCGTATCTATGACAAGACGCTGGAGATCCGGACAACCGGTGACGCCTACTGGGAGGAGATCTGGGGCGATCGGTACGACCGTTCTCGGCCGGTCGTGCGCGTCGAGTTCGAGCTGGGACGGCAAGGGCTGACCGAGTTCGGGATCCGGTCGCCAGAGGACGCGATCGACGGTGCCGGCGCGTTGTGGAGCTATGTGACCGGCGCATGGCTGAGTCTGCGGACGCCGACGGAGGACACGACGAGAAGCCGTTGGCCGGTGGCACCGGCCTGGGAGCGGATCCGTCACGCTTCGATCGCCGACTCGGGCTGGGGCATCGAACGTGTCGGGGCTGGGCGCCGACGAGGGCAGGTCAGCAAGCTGGTGCCGTTTCTGGTCGGCTACGTCGTCAGCTACGCGGCTTGGTTCGACATCGACACGGTCGAGGACGTGTGCGAGCGACTAGTCGAGGTCGTGCACGGTTCGTGCACGGTTCGGGGTCTCAGCTTCGAGAAGCGGGTCGCCGCGCGTCGCCGGGAACTGGGGCTGCGATGAACGACGGCCCTGATTACGACCGGGTTGCCGACGTTCTGATCCGGATTGTGCTGAGGTTGTTGGGCAAGGACGACGACTCGGGAGGTGGTCTCGGTGCTGACTGTGGCGTACTGCCGGGTGTCGACCGAGGAACAGGCGGAGGAAGGGTTCTCGATCGCCGGCCAGGCGGACCGGTTGCGGGACTATGCGCGGTTGCATGAGCTAGGGCCCGTCACGGTCGTCGAGGATCCGGGGCGGTCGGGAAAGGACCTGCTGCGTCCGGGTCTGCAGCAGCTCCTGGCGATGGTCGAGGGCGGGCACGTGGCGAACGTGCTTGTCTGGCGGCTCGACCGACTGTCTCGCAACCTGGGGGACCTGATCCTGCTGGCGGACAAGTTCGGCACGGCGGGCGTGCCGCTTCACTCGTTCACGGAAAAGCTCGACTTGTCGTCTGCGACGGGGCGGATGTTCTACAACGTCCTCGGCTGCTTCGCCCAGTTCTTCCGGGAGCAGCTCGCGGAGAACGTTCGCATGGGGACGCAACAGGCGGTGCGCGAGGGGAAGTGGGTCAACCGTCCGAAGACCGGTTACAGCCTCATAGACGGGTCTCTGGTGCCGAACGACGACGCTGAGCGTGTCCGGATGATCTTCCGGCTGCGAGGAGGAGGAGCGAGCCACCGGCAGATTGAGGAGGAGACCGGGATCCGGTACTCGACGGTCGGATCGATCCTCAAGTCCCGCATCTATCTCGGTGAGGTGCTGCACAACGGGGCGTGGTATCCGGGCAACCACGAGCCGCTCGTCAGCGAGGAGGAGTTCAATGCGGCCCAACGGGGCTGGGTGGCTGGGCGACGGAGAGGCCGGGACCTGTTGTCGGGCCACGTTCGCTGCGGGCTGTGCGGCAAGCGCATGGCCGTCGAGATCCTCGGGGACGGGCGCTGCCTCTACCGCTGCTGGCACCGGGGCGTCGGTTGCGATCTGCCGTGTCGGACAAATAAGGGGCTACACCGGGCGGCAGTACTCGCGTTGCATGTGCTCGGGGATGACGAGGAGCTGCAGGCGGCGATCCGGCGACAGCTCGCCGCCGCGAGCCGGAGCGAGGAGGCGGTCGTTGCGGGCCGGGGCAACCGGCGCCGTCCTGGCGAGTCGATGGCCGCTCTCAGCGAGCGGCGGCGAAAGCTGCTCGAGCTGTACTACCGGGAACAGATTTCGGGCGAGGCCTTCGCCGAAGAGGAGAGCCGACTGGCTCAGCAGATCGAGGCAGTGCGGTCGGACGCGTCCGCCGAACGGAAGGCCGTGGTGGCGCTCGATGAGGTTGCCGCTCGCTTCGAGGCCGTCGCGTCGGCCCTGCGGGAGCTGGATATCAACGCGGTGTGGCAGGAGGCGTCAGAGGCCGAGAGGCGGGTCCTCGTCGACGAGCTCGTCGAGGAGGTCACCGTCTTCGCCGACCATTTGGAAGTGAAGGTGGCCGGCGCTCCTCGGATCAATGTTGGTCTCGGGGAGGTAGGACTGAAGGTGTCGGAGATTGGTGGTGTCGGAGAGGGGACTTGAACCCCTACGCCCTTGCGGGCACCAGCCCCTCAAGCTGGCGCGTCTGCCTATTCCGCCACTCCGACGCGGCGGGCAACGTGTCCCGCCAGGGACGAAACACTAGCGCGACCCCTGGTCGCGGCTTCGCCGACGCCGTCGACACGACCACGGGTCGCGGAACCGCCTAGCTCCCCGGAGTTGTCGTCGACGTCGTCGGCGGCGGGCTCAGCTGGATCGCCCAGTCCTGCGCGTCCCACATCGGCCCGGCGAGCGTCGCCGTGTCGGCCACGTTGACGACCTTCGCCTGCCGCACGAGCGCGGACGGCATCTGGAAAAGCGGCAGCGTCGGCAGGTCCTGCCACAACAGCGTGTCAATCTGGTTGTACAGCCCCGCGTCGGCCGCGGCGTTGAGCTCGGACTGTGCGGTGGCGAAGAGCCCCCCGACGTCCGGCTCCGAAAACCCGAGGACGTCACGGGTTACCCCGCCCGCGTGGACGGCGCTCGGCTCGGTGCCCGTCCCCGCGGGGTAGCTCGCAGTCCCGCCCGCCGCCGCCGGGACGGACGGGGTCGCGCCCCCGATGGGGCTCGGCGTCGGGCCGACGGGTTCGGTGTAGAGCCCGGCCATCGTCGACGGATACGGCGACTCGATGTACGGCGCGATGGCGAGCTGGTAGCGCCCCTGCGGCAAGATCGCCGACAGAAGCGAAGCGAGCGGCACGTTGCGGATCCGCAACCTGATCCCGGCCGGCAAAAGCTCCGCCTGGATCTCGCGCTCGGCGGCGGCCACCGTCGGGTTGCCCTTCGGTCCCGTGAGGACTATGACGAGCGGCCTCCCCGTGGCAGAGCGCGCGACGCCCTCGGCGTCGAGCACGTAGCCCGCCGCCACGAGGAGCAGGTCCGCCTCGGCGTCGTCGGGCGCCAGGTAGGCGCTGTCGTCCAGGATGCCCCCCGGCTGGCCGGCGGCGTAGATGCGGTTGCCCGGGGCCAGGGCGCCGGGTTCGACGACGCCGACCGAGTCGGCGACGACCTCCGGGCGGTCGATCGCCGCGGCGATCGCCTCGCGCATCACGAGCCGGCCGGTGACCGGGTCGGCGAAATTGAAGGCGAGCTGCCAGAGCGTCGCCGAGTCCGACACGGTCTGCTCGAGATCGACACTCCGCGTGACGACGCCCGTGACGTTCGCCCCCGGGGCGAGCTCGGCGAGGTCGACGGAGCCGGTGCGCAGCGCCCGCAGCGTCGCGCCCTCGGAGTGCTCGACTTTGAAAACGATATGGTCGAGGTGGGTGCGCCGGCCCCAGAAGGCGGGGTTGCGCGAGAGCACCAGCTCCTTGTCGGGCACGATCTTCGTGATGACGAAGGGCCCGCCCGAGACGAGGTGGGCGGGCTTGCGCCCCTCGAACGCATTTACCCAGCCGTAGCGGCGGGCGATGTGGGCGGGGACGAGGTCGTTGAAAAGCGCCATCCAGTCCGCGTAGGGCTTGGCAAAGACGACCTTCACGGTCGTGCCGAGCTTCTTGCTCACCGACCCCGTGACCGAGGTGATGTCCTCGTATCCCGCCAGCGGGAACGTCGCCGGGAGGCTCGGCCCGATCCTCATCAGCGCGTGCCAGTCGTAGGTGAAGTCGGAGGCCGAAATCGCCACGCCATCAGACCAGCGCGCCCCCTTGGCGAGGGTGTAGACGACGGTCTGGGGCTTGAGACCCGTCACCTCGGCCGAGGTGACGAGCCCGTCGACGGCGTGGATCTGCATGCCGGGCCCGGTGACAAAGAGCTGCGGGAGGACCTGTTCCATCACCATCTGGGTGATCGAGTTCGAGCCCCCCGGCGTGAGCGGGTTGAACTGGGTGGGAAGACGTGAGACGGCGAAGGTGACGGAGCCGCCGTCGAGGATCTTCACGCCCCCCTGGCCGGCGAGCGTCGTCGAGGTCGAAGAAGCGCCCGAGGAGGTCGCGCCGGCGATCGCGAGGACTACGAGGGCGCCGAGAGCGGCGGCTGCGGACCTGCTCAGCCCCACCGAAGCCCGATGATGACCGTCGCGAAGGCGAAGACGACGGCGACGGTGATGGTCAGGCGGTCGAGATTCTTCTCGGCGACCGTCGAGCCCGCGGCCGCCGTGCCGACGGTCGAGCCGAACATGTCCGAAAGTCCCCCGCCTCGGCCCGAGTGCAAAAGGATCAGCAGCACGAGCGCGAACGAGGCGAGGGTCTCGATCCCGACCAGGATGTCGGTGAGCACGTGCGAGGACCTCCTCGGCTGCGTCGGGCGCGCGCGGAACGACGGCGCAGATTAGCAGTTCACGGCCGCTGGCCTGCTCGCGCGCTACGCCCCGGCACGCACGATCGTGACGAAACGCTGGGCGTCGAGGCTCGCGCCGCCGACGAGGAAGCCGTCGACATCCTCGCCGGCGAGCAGCTCCTCGGCCGTCTCCGGGGTGACCGAGCCCCCGTACTGGATGCGGATCGAGGGCGCGGCCGAGGGCGCGAAGTGGCCGATCTCCGAGCGGATGGCGGCGCATATCTCCTGGGCGTCGGTCGGGGTCGCCGTCCGCCCCGTCCCGATCGCCCAGATCGGCTCGTAGGCGATGACGATCGACGCGACGACGTCGGTCGGGCGGCCCTCGAGCGCGGCGCGCACCTGGCCGCGCACCTTGGTCTCGGCGTCGCCGGCGTCGCGCTCGGCGAGCGTCTCGCCGACGCAGACGATCGGCAACATCCCGTTGCGCAGGATCGCGTCGATCTTCCTCCCCACGATCTCGTCGGTCTCGTCGAAGTACTGGCGCCGCTCCGAGTGCCCGGTTATCACGTAGCGGACGTTCAGCCGGGCGAGCATCTCGGCCGAGACCTCTCCGGTGTAGGCGCCGCGGTCCTCGTAGTGGCAGTTCTGCGCGCCGAGCGCCACCGGGACGTGGTCGGACTCGACGGCGGTCTGCACCGTGCGCAGCGAGGTGAAGGGCGGATGCACGCTCACCTCGCGCCCCTGTCGCACCGCCCCGGCGAAGAGCAGCGCGGCGAGCTCCTGGATGAGCTTGAGCGCCTCGAAGTGGTTCCCGTTCATCTTCCAGTTGCCGCTCACGAGCACGCCGCGCTCGGGCGTCACCGCGATCAGCTCCCCTTCGGGGCGTTCGGCGCGCCGCGCAGCGCGGCGAGACCCGGGAGGTCGCCGAGCTCGATTAGCTCGAGCGAGGCTCCCCCGCCGGTCGAGACGAAGCCGACCGACTCGGCGAGGCCGAACTCGTCGATCGCCGCGGCGGAGTCGCCCCCGCCGACGACCGTAAACCCGGGACAGGTGGCGACCGCCTCGGCGACCGCGCGGGTCCCGGCTGCAAAGCGCGGGTCCTCGAAGAACCCGACCGGCCCGTTCCAGAACACCGTCCCCGCCTCCCCGATCACGTCGCAGAAGCGGTGCCGGGTCTCGACGCCGACGTCGACGCCCTCCCAGCCGTCCGGGAAGTCGCCCGTCGTCGTGTCGATCGGGTCGCCGTCGGCGACGGACTCCGCCCCGGGGTGGAGCATGCCGCCGGGCCCGATGATGACGACATCGGAGGGCAGCATGATCTTGTGGGTCGAGGCGAGGAGCGTGCGGCACGCGTCGACGTGGGGCGGGTCGAAGATCGACGTGCCGATCTTGCGGCCCTCGGCCGCGAGGAACGTGTACGACATCCCGCCGCCGATGAGCACGGTGTCGGCCTTGGCGATGAGCGAAACAAGCACGCCGAGCTTGTCGGCCACCTTGGCACCGCCGATCACGGCGACGAAGGGGCGCTTCGGCTCGTCGAGGAGGCCCCCGATCACCTCGACCTCGCGGGCGAGCAACCTCCCCGCCGCCGAGGGCAGCCGCGCCGGCGGCCCGACGATCGAGGCGTGGGCGCGGTGCGACGCCCCGAAGGCGTCATTCACGTAGCAGTCGTGGCCGGCGACGAGCCGGTCGACGAATGCCGGGTCGTTCGCCTCCTCGCCCGGGTCGAAACGGAGGTTCTCCAACAGCTCCACGCCGGGCACGAGCTCGGCGAGGCGCTCGCGCACCGGGGCGACGTCGAAGCGGGGGTCGGGCGCGCCCTTGGGGCGCCCGAGGTGGGTCGCGCACGTCACCGTCGCACCCCGGTCGAGGAGCCAGCACAGCGTCGGGACCGCCTGGCGCATCCGGAAGTCGTTGGTGACTACCCGTTTGCCGCCGACCTCGCCGATCGGCACGTTGAAGTCGACGCGGACGAGGACGCTCTTTCCCGCGACCTCCGGCAGATCCTCGAGGACCGGGATGCGTCCGATCACTTGCCGACCAGCGCGACGAGTTCGACGAGCCGGTGGGAGTAGCCCCACTCGTTGTCGTACCAGCCGAAGACCTTGGCGAGGGTCTGGCCGTGCTCGAGCGGCAGCGTCATCGTGAGTGCCGAGTCGAACGTGCACGACGCCGGCGAGCCGACGATGTCCGAGGAGACGATCGGGTCCTCGGTGTAGACGAGGACCTTGGCGAGTGGCCCGGACTTCGCGGCAGCGGCGAAGGCCCCGTTCACGGCCTTGGCGTCGGTCGTGGCGTTGAGGATCCCCGTGAAGTCGGTGATCGACCCGACCGGGAGAGGCACGCGCAGCGCCGAGCCGTCGAGGCGGCCCTTCATGTTCGCCATGACGAGGTTCGTCGCCCGCGCCGCGCCAGTCGAGGTCGGCACGATGTTCACCGCCGCGGCCCGCGCCCGCCGCAGGTTGTCCCGGGCGAAGTCGAGGAGCTCCTGGTCGTTCGTGTAGGCGTGGACCGTCGTCATGAGGCCCTTTTCCACGCCGAAGGCGTCGTCGAGGACCTTCATCATCGGCACGAAGCAGTTCGTCGTGCACGAGGCGTTCGAGATGACAAAGTCCTTTGCCGGGTCGAAGTCGCCCTCGTTCACGCCGATGACGAAGGTCGCGTCAGCGTCGGCCGAGGGCGCGGAGATGACGACCCGCTTCGCCCCGCCGGCGAGGTGCGCCGCCGCGGCGTCGCGCTTGGTGAAGCGCCCGGTCGACTCGACGACGACCTCGACGCCGAGCTCACCCCAGCGCAGCGCCGCCGGGTCGCGCTCGGCGAAGACCTTGATCACGTGGGAGTCGACGACGAGGTCGGAGCCCTTCACCTCGACCGTTCCCGGGTAGCGCCGGTACGTCGAGTCGTAGCGGAGCAGGTGGGCGTTCACCTCAGAGCTGAGAAGATCGTTTACCGCGACGATCTCGATGTCCGCGCTCGATTCACGGGCCGCGCGCAGGAAATTGCGCCCGATCCGACCGAACCCATTGATCCCGACCCGTACCGTCATGTCGCTGCTCCCGCTTTCGAAGTCCCCCGATGGCGCGCCACCGGGACGTGGTGGAACTGTCTTTGTGGCCGAGGCGGATTCATCCGACCCGAGGATCGCCACCCGGGGCCACGGTCAAAGGCTATCTGGTCCGCAAACCCGGCGGGGACACCTGCCGGCCCCACGCCGGAACCCGGCGGTTTCCGCTCGCTACCGATCGACGTCGCGGTGGTGGACCGAGGGAGAAAAGCCCTGGGCCCGCAGGCGGCGGGCGAGCTCCTCGGCGAGCACGACTGAGCGGTGCCTCCCGCCGGTACAGCCGATGGCGATCGACACGTATGACTTCCCCTCCCGGGAGAAAAAGGGCAGGAGGAACGTGACGAGGTCGTCGATGCGCGCCAGGAACTCGACCGCCTCGGGCGAGGACATGACGTAGTCGCGCACGTCGTCGTCGAGACCGCTGTGCGGGCGCAACGCGTCGACCCAGTGCGGGTTCGGCAGGAACCGCGCGTCGAAGACGAGGTCGGCCTCGAGCGGCAGGCCGTTCTTGAAGCCGAACGAGACAATCGAGGTCTCCAGCTGGCCGGTCGTCTCCCGCACGGCGAACAATTCGACGAGACGCGCCCGCAGCTCGTGGACGTTCGTCTCTGACGTGTCGAGGACGACGTCGGCCCCGGCGAGGAGCGGCTCGAGGAGCGCGCGCTCGGACTGGATCGCCTCGAGCACGCCCTCGGCCTCGACGGGGTGACGCCGGCGGGTGCCGGAGAACCGCCGGACAAGGACCTCGTCGGAGGCCTCGAGGTAGAGGACGCGCACCCGGGCGCCCGAAGCGCGCAGGTCCTCGATCGCCGGGACGATCTCGGCGACGGACTCCGTCCCTCCCCGGCCGACGACGAAGCAGAACCGGTCGAGGTCGTTGCCCTGGAGCGCGGCGAGCTCGGCGACCTTGCTGACCAAGGCGGGGGGGAGGTTGTCGATGACGAACCAGCCGAAGTCCTCGAGCGCCGCGGCCGCGGTCGACCGTCCCGCCCCTGACATCCCGGCGACGATCAGGTACTCGGCCACGGCCCCTGTCCTCCCCCGTGATTCTTTCATCCCGCGGGCGTCGACCTCGGAATACGGATCCTCACGCCCGGTGCCGGGGCCGGTGCTCGAAACGCATCGCGCAAAGGCGCGGGATCTTCGACTCGAAGTCGGCGTCGACCGACTCGGCGAGCAGTTCCATCCGCGGCGACGGTTCCTCGAGGCGGACGAGGACGAGGTCCCGCTCGGCGAGCGGGTTGATGTAGCGCGAGAGCGGCCGGTGACCGAAGGCGAGCGAGACCGTCGGGTCGACCTCCTCGACGTCCCACTGCTCGGCGAGATACGGCCCCATCCGCCAGTAGACCTCGTTGAGGATCTGGTCGTCGACGAAGCCGCTCCCCGGGCCCTGGAAGGCGGGGTGGTTGACGACAAGGACGAAGGCGCCCCCGGGGGCGAGCACGCGGGCCGCCTCGGCGAGCAGCGCGTCGGCGTCGGTGACGTGCTCGATGACGAGGCAGCAGAACGCCGCGTCGACCGAACCCGTCGCGATCGGCAGGTGCTCACCCTCGGCCTGGACGTAGGTGATGGCGAGCTCCGGGTCGGCCGCGTCGAGGGCGTTGGCGAGCTGGCGGGGCGCGGGGTCGACGCCGATCACCCGGCAGCCGGTCGCCGCGGCGACGGCCCGGGCAACCTGACCCTCGCCACAGCCGATGTCGACGGCCACCCGGGGGGTTCTGAGCTGGGCGACGACGAGCGGGATGATCTCGATCTCGTACTCGCGGTCGGCTCCCCCGGTGAACGTCGCCTTCCACCAGTCGGCGTGCTCGTCCCAGCTCTCGGCGAAAGGCGGCGGACCGGTCCCTTCCGCGTGGGGCTCTTTGTGGGCGGACTTCGTCATATCGCGACCCCTGGCGCGCCCCGCGCCGGGGCGGCACCCGCCCGGACACCACCGGGGTGGAGCTTCGCGAACACCGCCGTGGCGACGTCATCCGGCAGCCACGAAACGCTCCTTAGATCCTCGGCGCTCGCCGATCTCAACGCCCGCAGCGATCCGAACTCGGCGACGAGACGGCGGCGCCGCGTCGCCCCGAGACCGCGGACGCCACCGAGGGGGTCGGGACGGAGCCGGCGGGCGCGCAGCTCGCGGTGGTAGGAGATCGCGAAGCGGTGCGCCTCGTCGCGGATCTCCTGGAGCAGGTAGATGGCCTCCGAGTCCCGGGGGATCCGCACGGGGTCGGGCGAGTACGGCACGAAGACCTCTTCGAACTGCTTGGCGAGCGCCGCCACGGCGACCCTTTTCTCAAGCCCGAGGGCGGCAAGTACCCGCACCCCCACGCCGAGCTGGCCTTTGCCCCCGTCGAGGAGGAGCAGCTGCGGCGGGTAGGCGAACCGCCGGCGGCGGGTCGAAGCCTCGTCCTCGCCGTCGGTTGCGGGCTCGACGAGGCGCCGGAGCCGCCGGGTGAGGACCTCCTCCATCGCCGCGTAGTCGTCGTTACCGGCCACGCCCGTCACCTTGAAGCGCCGGTAGTCGCTGCGCTTGGTGAGCCCGTCCTCCATCACGACCATCGAGCCGACGTAGTCGCTCCCCTGAAGGTGGCTCATGTCGTAGCACTCGATGCGGAGCGGCGCCTCGGCGAGCCCGAGGTGGCGCTGGAGCTCCTCGAGGGCGCGGGCCCGGGCCGCGAGGTCGGTCGCCCGCCGGGTGCGGTGCCGGACGAGCTGCTCGGCGGCGTTCTGCTCGGCGACGCCGACGAGCGCCCGCTTGTGACCGCGCCGCGGGACCCGGACGGCGACCGCCGCGCCCCGCCGGCCCGAGAGCCAGGCCGCGTAGGCCTCGGCCTCGGCGGGGACCGTCGGCACGAGGACCTCGCGGGGCACGCCGAGCGGCGTCTCGGCGTAGTGCTGGCCGAGCGCCCGGGCGACGAGGTCGGCCGGCCCCAGGTCCTCGACCTTCTCGAGGACGAAGCCCTGCCGGCCGACGACGCGGCCGTGGCGGACGTGGAGGACCTGGACCGCGGCGTCGAGCTCGGAATCGGCGATTCCCATCACGTCGAAGTCCTCGTCGGCCGCGCCGACGACGTCCTGGTGCTCGCCGGCGAGGCGCGCCGATTCGAGCTGGTCCCGGAAACGCGCCGCCTTCTCGTACTCCTCGGCCGCGGCCGCGCGCGTCATGCCCACCTCGAGTCGGGCGACGACGGCCTTCGTGTCGCCGTCGAGGAAGCGGGACAGGTCCTCGACGTGGCCCTTGTACTCCTCCGCCGTCACCGCGCCGACGCAGGGGCCCGAGCAGCGCTCGATGTGGTACAGCAGGCACGGCCGCCCCAGCCGCTCGTGGCGGGCGAACTTCGTGTTCGTGCACGTCCGCACCGGGAAGGACCGCACGAGCATGTCGAGCATCTCCCGCAGCGCGTAGGCCTGGGCGTAGGGGCCGAAGTACCGGGTGCCCTTGCGCTTCGTGCCCCGCATGATCGTGACGCGCGGCCAGGTCTCGTCGGTCGTCACGGCGATGAACGGGTAGCTCTTGTCGTCGACGAGCCGGACGTTGAAATGCGGCCGGTGCTCCTTGATCAGGCTGTACTCGAGCATGATCGCCTCGACCTCGGAGCGCACCTGGATCCACTCGACCGACCGCGCCCGCTCGAGCATCTGCTGGGTGCGGGGGTGGAGCTGGGTCGGATCGCCGAAGTAACTCGACAGACGTTGCTTCAGCGACAGCGCCTTGCCGACATAGATGACGCGCCCGTCGGCGTCCTTGAACTGGTACGAGCCGGGCGCGTCCGGAACGGCTTTCGGGCGTTCGAGCACTAACCTGGAGGCTACGCCGGCCTGGTACCCCGGCGGACAGAGCTCCGTGGCCGACACACCCGCGGATGGGCGACCAGGCTGTCCCCGCCGGCCGCAACGGAGCGAGAACCGAAGCGAGGGAGATGTTCCGCCTCCAGGCGCCGTTGCCGGACCGCTACACCCAGGCATCCAACGACGAGCTCGTCGCCATGATCGGCGCGGCCCGCGCCGCCCTCGGTGACCGGGTCGTCATCCTCGGCCACCACTACCAGCGCGACGAGGTGATGCGCTGGGCCGACGCCCGCGGCGACTCTTTCGGGCTCTCGCGCTTCGCCGCCAACCAGCACAAGGCCGAGTTCGTCGTTTTCTGCGGCGTCACGTTCATGGCCGAGGCGGCCGACATCCTCACCGCGCCCGACCAGCAGGTGCTCCTCCCGGACTTGAACGCCGGGTGCTCGATGGCGGACATGGCCGACCTCGAATCGGTGGAGACCGCCTGGTCCGAGCTCGGCGACGTCGTCGACCTCAATTCGGTCGTGCCGGTCACCTACATGAACTCCTCCGCCGCCCTGAAGGCCTTCGTCGGACGGCACCGCGGGACGGTGTGCACGTCCGCCAACGCCGACACCGCGGTGCGCTGGGCGCTCGGCGTCCCTTACGACGCGGCCCCCGGTCCCCGGCTCGCCGAGCACGTCATCGCCTCCGGGGGCAAGGTCCTCTTCTTCCCGGACCAGCACCTCGGCCGCAACACCATCTACGCGCTCGGTTTCGCGCCCAAGGACGAGCGGGTCTGGGACCCGCGGCTCGCGATGGGCGGACTCACCGAGGCGGACTTGAAAGAAGCGACTTTTCTTTTGTGGAAGGGCCACTGCTCGGTGCACCAGCGCTTCAGCGTCGAGCACGTCGCCGCCTTCCGCGCCGCCCACCCCGGCGGCAAGGTCGTCGTCCACCCGGAGTGCGCCCACGGGGTGGCGGCGCTCGCGGACAAGGTCGGCTCGACCGACACGATCATCCACTACGTGGAGCGGGCCGCCCCCGGGACGGCGATCGGCATCGGGACCGAGATCCACCTCGTCCACCGGCTCGGCGTCGAGCACCCCGAACTCACGATCGTCTCGCTCGACCCGCTCGTCTGCCCGTGCTCGACGATGTACCGCATCGACCCGGCCCACCTCGCCTGGGTCCTCGAGGGTCTCGTCGATGGCGAGGTGCGCAACCGCCTCGTCGTCGACGAGGCGACGGCGGCCGACGCCCGAGTCGCCCTCAACCGGATGCTCGAGATCGGCGGCTCGAGCTTCTAAGGCCGCGGCTCCCGCAGCGATGGCGTCTGCGCGGGAGTCCGCCCTGCCGCGAGATCCGAAAGTTCCTTTGGGACCGTACGCGAACGCGGGTCCTCCGGGCTTTGTAGATGGTGGAGGGGTCTTCCGACCCCACGAGCCCAGAGGTGGAATCGATGTCAGACGAAGACGGAGGGCTGTCGCACCTTCTCGATCACCCCGGCGCCCCGGCCTCGGACGCGACGCTCCGCTCGATCGTCGCCCGGTCGCACCGCCGACGCGAGCGGCGGCTGAAGATCGCCACCGCCACGGTCCTCGTCGTCGCGCTCGCCGGGGCGAGCGCCGGGGCGATCACCGCGACCTCGGGCGGGAAGGGGTCCGGGTTCGTCAACGTCGCGGCCGGATCGGCTGCCTGGACGAGAAGCCACACAACGCCGGGGGTCGCCCCGAAGGGGCTGAAGTGGTCGGTCACCTCGAGTAGTGCCGCCGGCACGAACCCGTCCGCGGCCAGAACGCTTCCGAGCACGAAGGCGGCCGTCCCGGCGAGGTGCACCGCCGCCGGCTGCTCCGGGATCCTGCCGTACGTGGTAGCCCCCCTGCACCGGTTGTTCGTCCGAACGGCGGGTGATATCACCGTCCGGGCGTTCACGGAATCGCTCGTCACGACGCAGGTGACGCCGAGTCTCCCGAATATGCCGGCCACAAGCCCGGGCAAGTCCGCTGTCGTGCCGGTTGTCTCCCCGGCTCTGAAAAGCACGCCGGTGCTCTCCACCGCGACCGGCGCGACCGGCGCGACCGGCGCGACCGGGGCGACCGGGGCGTCAGGAGCCAGTGGGGCATCAGGAGCCAGCGGGGCGACCGGAGCAAGTGGCACAACGGGGGCGAGCGGCGCAACCGGGACCACTCTCCCCACGATCTCCGCCTGCAGCGCGACCGAGGAACTCGTCGTCGAGGTGTCGAACCCCGGGGCGATCGGCGAGGTCACGGTTACCGGGCCGACCCTTGCTCCCTCGAACCCCACGCAGCCGTTCGAACTCGTCGACAGCGCCGTTGTCGGGGTCGCGGAGTCATCGCCCATCGAGGTGATCTCGGTCTACGTCGGGTCGAACGCGAACAGCGTCCAGGCGAGCTTCTCCGACGGTTCGTCGGATCAGATGACCGTGACGAACGGCTGGGCCGTCCTCGTCGACGACGGCAGCTCACCACTTCCGGCAACGCTCACAGCCTTCGACGGCTCCGGAAACAGCGTCGGCACCGCCACCGTCTCGAGCGACAACGCCTTCGCAGAGCCCGAGACCTGCGCCCTGCCCGTTACCACGCCGAGCTCCGGTTCGACCGCCACGTCCCCGGAGCCCACGTCGAAGTGATCGCCCCCGCCGGCTAGCAGATGGGCCCGAACCGTGCTCAGCTGGCAGTCGTGGAGGCCGCCGCTACGACCGACAGCCAGGGTCATGACTCACCGGGCGGGGACGCGCCGCGGGCGGCTCACGCCAGAAAGGCCGACGGCATCGACGACGACTTCGTCGCGCTCTACCGGTTGCACTACCCGCGCCTCGTCCGCTCCCTCGAACTTGGCGGGGCCGACCGGGCGACCGCGGAGGACACAGCCCAGGAGGCGTTCGCGCGTACGCTCGGGCACTGGCGCCGCGTCCGACTCGGCACGAACCCGGCGGGCTACGTCTACCGGGTCGCTTTCCGCCTCCTCACGCGGGTTCGCCACGGGAATCTCCCCCTCGAGGACGATGTTCCGTCGCCGGACATCGCGGCGGAGGCAACGCTCACGGTGGGGATCGAGCGCGCGTTGCAAGCGATGCCGACGGCACGACGCCGATGCGCCGTGCTCTGTCTCGTCGTCGGCGTGACGACGAAGGACGCGGCCCGGACTCTCCGGATCGCGGAATCGACGGTGCGCAAACAGATCGAACTGGCGCGGAGTGATCTCCGTCTGTCGCTCGGCGAGCATCTCTGAGTCGGTATCCGATCCAAGGGGCTTCGCCCGCTTCGCCAGAAGCCCGCAAGCGATGTCGGAATGCACGGGTTGGTTCCAGGTCGAGCTACCCGATGGCGTCTCTTCTGCGACTAGCCCGGTAAGGCGTTCCACGGACGGGCCGATCCAAGCTACGTTGATGAGGTGAGATCCTTCGCCCGACCAAGCATCCCGTGCCTCGTTCGTGCGCTCGCGTTCGGAACCGGCGTACTCGTCGTCTTTGCCGCTCTCGGCGCGTCAGCATCCGCCACGGTCAACACAACAAGCTCTGTACTCAATGCCACGAAGGCGGCGATCGCCAAGCAGTCGAGCGTCCACCTCGTGCTCAAGGTGAAGCCGAACTCGACATCGAGCACCGAGAAGGTGATCGGCGATCTGGCGAAGAAGAACGGCGTTGAGTCCGTCTCGCTGGGCAAGTCAACCATCACGCTCAAGGTGAACTCCACCTTCGGCTACGTCGACGGGAACTCCTCTGGGCTGACCACGCTCTTCGGGCTGACCTCGGGACAAGCCAAGAAGTTGGGCAAGGACTGGATGTCCTTGAAGGCCGGCTCGACCGAGTACTCGAACTTCGAATCCGGCCTCACGATCTCCTCGATCACAGGCGTGCTCCCCGCGGCCAAGGGAACGAAGCTGTCCACCGAGGTCGTCAAGGGGGCCAAGCTGTACGTCCTCAAGTGGACGACCGCAGCCACGAGCTCTACGCCGAAGTTGTCGGACACGCTGACCGTCTCGGCGGCAGGGGCGACCCTGCCGGTCGAGGAGACCATGACCGCCTCGGGCGGTGGCCTCGAGACGATCACGTTCTCCAAATGGGGCGAGCCTGTCGTCGTGAGTGCCCCGCCAGCCGGCTCGACGATCTCCTACTCCAAGATCACGGCTAAGTAGGGAATTGACATACCTGCCAGACCTAGTCTGTGAAGGTTCTGGTCAGCAACCTACGTGGCATTGATATTGGTGGAGTGGGTTTCCAAGCGTTGCTCAGCGCGTATCTACCCGGACACAATCAGAACGGGTGCGCGAAGTATGTCAATCCCCTCGCTTTCTCTAGTAAGTCATGATCCCTGGTCCGGCAGACAGATGCGCCATGATCCCCGGTCCGTCAAACACATACGCCCGGCCAGCAGACTTCGCGTGGCCAGGTGCACCCACCACGACGCCAGCCGAGATGGCCACCGAGAATCCGAAGTTGTCGCCAGCAACGGTGTCGGAACCCTTTAGCTCCGCGAACCGCCTCCAACCGGTCTCCGTCTTGACGAACACGTAGGCCGCTCCGGCACCCTTAGCCTGGATCGGCGGCGAGCCCACGACGGCCACCGTGCCCGCAATGGCGACCGACGAGCCGAAGCCGTTGCCGTCAGCAGTGTTGGAACCCTTCAGCTCGGCTACCTGTGTCCAGCCGGTTGACGTCTTGCCAAACACGTATGCACTGCCAGCACCATTGGTCTCGCTCACCGCACCCACGATGGCGGTCGTGCCGGAGACTGCTGCCGAAAAGCCGAACTCGTCAGCACGGTCGGAACCTTTCAGCTCGGCTACCTGTGTCCAGCCGTTTGCTGTCTTGGTGAACACGTACGCCGCGGCACCTAAGCCGTGCCCATGCCATACAGCTGCCACGACGACAGTCGTACCCGAGATGGCGACCGACGAGCCGAAGCCATCGTTCTTGACGGTGTCGGAACCCTTTAGCTCTGCCACCTGCTTCCAACCGGTCGCTGCCTTGGTGAATACGTAGGCTCGGCCACCGTCGGTCTTGTTATATGCACCGATTATGACCGTAGTGCCCGAGATGGCGACCGAGCCGCCGAAGAAGCTGTAGCCAGTAGAGTCGGATCCCCTCAACTCGGCGACTTGCCTCCAACCGGTCCCCGTCTTGGTGAACACATAGGCCCGGCCACCGTCGGTATTGTCGGGTGCGCCCACCACGGCCGTCATACCCGAGATGGCCACGGAGAATCCGAAGCTGTCGCCCTTTACGGTATTGGAACCCTTCAGTTCCGCCGTCTGCTTCCAGCCGGTAGCTGTCTCGGTGAACACATAGGCCCGGCCAGCCCAGTCGTCCTGTCGCCATACGCCCACGACGGCAGTCATGCCCGACATGGCCACCGAGGAGCCGAACTGGTTACCGGCAACGGCGTCGGATCCCTTCAGCTCCGCCAATTGCGGCTCTCGCGGCGCGGGCCGCGAATTTACGGTGGCTGAAGAAGCTGCCACTGACGACGGAAGCCCAGCAGCGAGTATCGCGGAGGTCACAGCAAGAAGCAGCGCGACAACAGCTGGCAGACGAACAGGAGCTGGTCTCGACATGTCACCCTTTCGGGGTCGAAGACTTCCATGAATCGCAACATGCTCACTACACCTAGGCGGGCGCGTGAAGTATGTCAGTCCCCTAAGTAGGTCCGCCGCTGTCGCTCAGCGAAAACACCTGGACCAAGTGGCACCAGCGAAGCTCTTAGCCCCCTGACTGATCCGCACGATGGCTCGCCGCAGTCGGCAAGGAGTCCGTCGGAACGCTCAGCATCGAGCTGCATCACAGTGTTGCCAGTTTCTCGATGATGGTCGATGCCCGCCAGCGGCACGAAGGGATCGGGTCGAGGCTCATCGAGACATGCCTCCAGCGGGCGACGGACCACAGAGCCCACAAGATCACCTGCACCGTTTGGCCCCACAACACCCCCGCGCTCGCCCTGTACCGCAAGTTCGGGTTCGTCGAAGAGGCGAGGCTCCGTCGCCACTACCAGCAACGGAACGGACAACGGTGGGACGGGGTCGTCATGGGCCTGATTCTCGACTGGGAATCCCCCGGCTCTCCTCACGACTCCTGAGGGCGTGCGCGGTTGCAGTGCTCACATCGCATCCGAATGCCCTCACGACTCTGTGTCGCTGCGTCCCCGCCCGACAGGTCGTCCTCCGCCACTCAGCGGGCGAGCATGACCTTCAGGTAGCGACCCGTGTAGCTCGCGGGGATCGTCGCGAGCTTCTCGGGTGATCCCTCGGCGACGACGCGGCCCCCCGCGTCCCCACCCTCGGGGCCGAGGTCGATCACCCAGTCGGCCGACTTCACGACGTCGAGGTTGTGCTCGATGACGAGCACGGTGTTGCCCTGGTCGACGAGGCGCTGCAGCACGCCGAGGAGCTTTTTCACGTCGTCGAAGTGGAGCCCGGTCGTCGGCTCGTCGAGGATGTAGAGGGTCTGCCCCGTCGAGCGCTTGGAGAGCTCCGAGGAGAGCTTCACCCGTTGAGCCTCGCCGCCCGAGAGCGTCGGCGCGGGCTGGCCGAGCCGGATGTAGCCGAGACCGACGTCGACGAGAGTGCCGAGGTGGCGCGCGATCGCCGGCTGCGCGGCGAAGAATTCGCGGGCCTCCTCGCAGGACATGTCGAGGACGTCGGCGATCGACTTGCCCCGCCACTGCACCTCGAGCGTGTCGCGGTTGTAGCGGGCCCCCTTGCAGATCTCGCAGGGGACGTAGACGTCGGGCAGGAAGTGCATCTCGATCTTGATCGTCCCGTCGCCCGAGCAGTTCTCGCAGCGCCCGCCCGAGACGTTGAACGAGAAGCGCCCCGGCTTGTAGCCGCGCAGCTTCGCCTCGGTCGTCTGGCTGAACAGCTGACGGATGCGGTCGAACACGCCCGTGTACGTCGCCGGGTTCGACCGGGGCGTGCGCCCGATCGGCGACTGGTCGATGTCGATCACCTTGTCGAGGAGTTCCACGCCCTCGATCGTGCGGTGCCGGCCGGGCACGGTGCGCGAGCGGTAGACGGACTTGGCGAGCGCACGGTGGATCACGTCGTTCACGAGTGTGGACTTGCCCGAGCCCGAGACCCCCGTGACGGCGACGAAACAGCCCAGTGGCACCGAAACGTCGATGTGCTGGAGGTTGTGCTCCCAGGCGTCGCGCACGACGAGGTGGCCGTGCGCCGGCTTGCGGCGCCTCTTCGGCACCGGGATGGTCATCTCGCCCGACAGGTACTTGCCGGTCACCGAGCGCGGCGCTTTGAGCAGACCCGCGACCGGGCCGGAGTAGACGATCTCGCCCCCGTGCTCCCCCGCCCCGGGGCCGATGTCGACGACGTAGTCAGCGACGCGGATCGTCTCCTCGTCGTGCTCGACGACGATCACCGTATTGCCGAGGTCGCGCAGCCGCGCCAGCGTCTCGATGAGGCGCCGGTTGTCCCGCTGGTGCAGCCCGACCGACGGCTCGTCGAGCACGTAGAGCACGCCGACGAGCCCGGAGCCGATCTGGCTGGCGAGCCGGATCCGCTGTGCCTCCCCACCGGCGAGGGTCGCCGCGGCCCGGTCGAGCGTGAGGTAGTCGAGTCCGACGTCGACGAGGAACTGGATCCGGGCCCGGACCTCTTTCAGCACCTGCTCGGCGATCATCGCCTCCCGGCCCGTCAGCTCGAGCGACGAGATCACCTTCAACGCCTCGCCGATCGGCTTGGCGGCGAACTCGGCGATGTTCATCTCCCCGACCGTCACGGCGAGCGACTCGGGCTTCAGGCGCGTGCCCTCGCACGCCGCGCAGGGGACCTCTCGCATGTAGCCCTCGATCTGCTCGCGCTGCCAGTCCGACTCCGCCTCGCCGTGGCGCCGCCCGAGCCAGGGGATGACGCCCTCGTACGTCGTGTGGTACGAGCGCGGCGTGCCGTAGCGGTTGCGGTACGAGACGTGGACCCGGCGGTCGCCCGAGCCGTAAAGGATCACCTTCTGGTTCGCCTTCGTGAGCCTCGACCACGGGGCCTTGAGGTCGATCCCGTAGGATTCGCCGACGGCGCGCAGCACCCGGGAGAAGTACTCGGTGCGCGACGACGCCCACGGCGCGATCGCCCCGTATTCCAGCGAGAGCGCCGGGTTCGGCACGACGAGGGCGGGGTCGACCTCGAAACGCGTGCCCAGTCCCAGGCAGACCGGGCAGGCCCCGAACGGCGAGTTGAACGAGAAGTTGCGGGGGGCGGGGTCCTCAAAGGAGATCCCGTCGACGACGCAGGCGAGGTGCTGGGAGAACGTGAGGATCTCGTCAGTGTCGACGAGCTGGATCTCGGCGACCCCTTCCCCGAGCCGCAGCGCCGTCTCGATCGAGTCCGTGAGCCGCCGCTCGATCCCGGCGCGGTGCACGAGCCGATCGACGACGACCTCGATCGTGTGCTGCTCGTAACGGGCGAGGGTGTGCTTCTCGCGCCCGCCGAGCTCGACGAGGGTCCCGTCGATGCGCGCCCGGGCGTAGCCCTGGGAGGCGAGCTCGTCGAGGAGCGTGTCGTACTCGCCCTTGCGGGCGCGCACGACCGGGGCGAGCACGTGGAAGCGGCTCCCGTCGGGGAGGTCCATCACCCGGTCGACGATCTGCTGGGGGCTCTGGCGCGTGACGAGCCGACCGCACTTCGGGCAGTGCGGAAGCCCGATGCGGGCGTAGAGGAGCCGGAGGTAGTCGTAGACCTCGGTGATCGTGCCGACGGTCGAACGGGGGTTGCGGGAGGCGGACTTCTGGTCGATCGAGATCGCCGGTGACAAGCCCTCGATGAAGTCGACGTCGGGCTTGTCCATCTGGCCGAGGAACTGGCGGGCGTACGAGGAGAGCGACTCGACGTAGCGCCGCTGGCCCTCGGCGTAGATCGTGTCGAAAGCGAGCGAGGACTTGCCGGACCCCGACAGCCCCGTGAAGACGATCAGGCGGTCCCGGGGCAGCTCCAGTGAGACGTTCTGCAGGTTGTGCTCGCGCGCCCCGCGGATGACCAGGGAGTCGGGCATCTTCGGAGGATACGGCCTAACCGACTTCTTTGAGTTCGCGGTTCAGCCGGCGGATCTCGTCGCGCAGGCGGGCCGCGTACTCGAAGCGGAGCTCGGCCGCCGCCTCGTGCATCTCGGCGTCGAGCGTGGCGATCAGCCGCGTGAGCTCGTCGGCGGGCAGCTCGCCGGCGTGCTCGGGCACCGGGCCCGCCAGCCGCTCGACGGCGCGCCGCCCGGCCCGACGGCTCCGCTCCGAAGTCGCCCCGACCGGCAGCGGCGAGGTCTCGGGGGGCCGCGACGAGCCCCCGGCGCGGAACTGGGCGACGAGGTCGGTGACCGCCTTGCGGATCGTCTGGGGGTCGATCCCGTGCTCGAGGTTGTAGGCGCGCTGCAGCTCGCGTCGGCGCTCGGTCTCGGCGAGGGCGTGGCGCATCGAGTCGGTGATGACGTCGGCGTAGAGGACGACCCGGCCCGCGACGTTGCGGGCCGCCCGACCGATCGTCTGGATGAGCGACGTCGACGAGCGCAGGAACCCCTCCTTGTCGGCGTCGAGGATGGCGACGAGCGACACCTCCGGCAGGTCGAGGCCCTCGCGCAAAAGGTTGATGCCGACGAGCACGTCGAAGTCCCCGAGGCGCAGGTCGCGCACGATCTCGATCCGCTCGATCGTCTCCACGTTCGAGTGCAGGTACCGGACGCGCAGCCCCGCCTCGAGGAGGTAGTCCGTGAGGTCCTCGGCCATCTTCTTCGTGAGCGTCGTGACGAGGACGCGCTCGTGGCGGGCGACGACGGCGTCGATCTCGGCGATCAGGTCGTCGATCTG
>Ga0187853_10000786_pt1 | contig 31697 bp, 39 predicted proteins | sample June2016WEW_6_10_2_FD_132417 | JGI IMG/M metagenome (GOLD analysis project Ga0187853, IMG submission 132417) | Peatland microbial communities from SPRUCE experiment site at the Marcell Experimental Forest, Minnesota, USA - June2016WEW_6_100 | ecosystem: Environmental > Terrestrial > Soil >... | reverse complement strand
TGGTCGAGGAGGTCACGCGCGGCGGTCCTGCCGATCAAGCCGGCGTGCGCGGCGGCGATCGTGAAACGCTTGTGGGTATGCGGCGCATCAGGATTGGCGGAGACGTGCTCGTCGAGATTGAGGGTCAGAAGGTAGCGAGCCAACTCGACGTGAATATGCTGCTAAACCGCAAGCGGCCGGGCGACAGCATCAAACTCACCATCTACCGCGGGGGACGCCGCATGGAATTGAAGGCGACGTTGGGCGAACGGGCTGGCAAAAGCTAACGCCGCGGATCATCCACGGCAGCCATACCGGCGGCGGTCCGGCGGAAGAGATCAGATTCTCCCGTCAGGGGCCGAATTCGGCGCGGTAGGCGGCGCGCTCGGACTCGCTGATGGAGAACCAGGATTCGGAGATGTCGCGGACGTGGTCCAGAGCTTTCTGTACCTCAGCGTGACTGGCTTCGAGATCCTCGCGAGTTGCATCGGCGGCAACGTAGATCGGCGGCGCGAAAACGATCACGCCTCGTGTGAATGGATGCGGCAGCAGGAAATGGTCCCAAGTCCGGCGGAAGGTGTGACCATGATGCACGCCCACGTGGAAGGCCATGACCGGGCAGCCAGACATGCGCGCAAGCATCGCCGGGCCGGGCTTGGCCACGAAGCGCGGGCCGCGCGGGCCATCCACGGTGAAGGCCACGTCGCGGCCTTCGTCGAGCCGCCGAGCCATGGTGACGAGCCCGCGCAGACCTCCGCGCGTTGAACTGCCCTGAGCGGTCCCGAAGCCCAGCCACTCGACCACCTTGCGCGTCCACTGGCCGTCGAAGTGTGTGGTGTTCATCACGACGATGCCGCGGTGCCGCGACCACCAGACAATCCCGAGGATGGCGCGGTGCCAGAAAGTAAAGATGCATCTCCGCCCCGAAGCAACCACGCGTTCGGCGTGCTGCCAGCCCACGACCTCCAAACGAAGGGTTGGGCCCAACAAACGGATGAGGCCATAGACCACTCCCGCGATGAGAGGGATTTGGGCCCGCCGCCAGCGCGAGAGCTCCGGCAGACGCGCATCGGAATGAGCGCCGCGCTCTTCCTGTGCTTCCTGCTCCGACTTTGCCGGGGTGTCCATCAGCGTATAGTATATAGGCGAAGCGTTCAGCCGCATGCGTTCGGGCGCTTCACGTCCTTATTTGGCATGCCTTTGTTCCGTTTGTCCTTCATTTGCCGCTGGGCTTCCGCTCGAATCGTTCTGAGCGCTGCCGCTCTCGTGGTTTTGTGCGCGTCGGCCGCGCTGGTCCGTTCGGATGACAAGTCCGGCGACACCATCGGGACCATCGACGGCGAAGCCATCGCGGTGCAGGGTCCGATGAGCGTCGAAGTGACTGGCGGCGAAGTGCGCACGACACTTTTGAGCGGCAGCGACGTTCGCGTGAAATTCGGCCGCGCCACGATCCAGCTCCGCGAGGGCGGCGTCATCACCATCTGCGGCCCCGCACATCTCTCGCTGCTCAAGTCGGGCGGTGCGCTGACCATCGCCCTCGAATACGGCACCATCCATCATCGCGTGCAGGGCGCGCCCATTGTGACGGTGTACACGCCGCTCATTCAAGCCAAGTCCATTTCCGTCGGCGATGCTGGGGTGGAAACGATGATTGGCCTGGCGCCCAGCGGTGAGATCTGCTTGCGGGCGCATTCGGGGGCGGTGCGAATCGAGGGGCAGCTCACGGGCCAGAGCGTAATCGTTCCGCAGGGCGGCGACGTGGTCCTCCCCGACGGCCAGATTGAATCGCTGCGGTCGGGCGCCGGAACATGCAGTTGCGAGCTGGCGGAAGCGAGGACGAACCCGGCCATGCAGGCAAAACCGGCTGTCGTGAGCGGGGTCACGTCAAGCGAAGACATCAGCCGCCTGTCCGCAGTAAAACCCGCCGACCCAGCGCCTCCGAAGGAGCCTGCGTACGAGGAGCCCATTTACAAGGTGCTCATGCCGCCGCTCTCCTATAGCGCGTCCGCGCCGCCTCCTCCCGCTTCACCTGCTCTGCCGCCCGAGCCCAGCCCCGCAACGATCTTTCTGGTGCGTACGGTCCGAGTGCGGCCGACTCTGATCTTTCTGGGGCACGTGGAAGCGGGCCCTGCGGACATAGCCGGCGGCATCCACGGCAGCGCGCCGGGCCCTGCCACATCATCGCACGCCTCGGGCGGCTCCCGCTCCGCCGCAGGCTCGCGGGCCAATCCCTCGGTCATGTCGCGCGTCCGCGCATATCTCCACCGCCTCTGGAATCACAACTCCTGACCCGGTACCGCGGCGATTGCTGTTGGCGGCTCCGCATTGAAGGCACTCGGTCACATGCCGTCATAGTTGGGCCCGCCGCCGCCCTCCGGCACGACCCAGTTGATGATCTGGTAGGGGTCGGCGACGTCGCAGGTCTTACAGTGGACGCAGTTTGCGGCGCTGATCTTCAGCCTCCAGCCGCCGTTCTCCTGCACCATCTCGTAAACCGCCGCGGGACAGAAATACTGGCAGGGATTGCCGAAATCAGTGACACAAATGGTAGCGCAGACGTTGGTGTCCGCGACAATTAGGTGGCAGGGTTGATCATCGTCGTGGCGTGTCCCCGAGTGATAGACATCGGTGAGCCGGTCGAACGTCAGATTGCCATCTCCCTGGAACCGCTCCGGCGGCTTGATGGGAATGCTGATCTCGTCGGCGAGCGCCGCGTGTTCAGCGAGCTTGCGGTAGGCTTCATGTCCCGCATGGGCGCGCATGGGATCAACCAGACCGCGCCCGCCCGTTAGAAACTGGAACCCCGCGTGGAGCAGACCGCCCCAGAGCCCTCCGCGCTGGAACGCTTGATGAAAATTGCGCACCGGCCAAAGTTCCTTCTTGATCCAGGACCGCTCGACCTTCTCCGGGAATTTCTGCAGCATCTTGGACGAACAGTCGCCGGCCACCAGCGCGTCGAAAATCGTTTCGGCGGCAAGCATCCCGCTCTTGATGGCCATGTGGATGCCCTTGAGGCGCCGCGAGTCGAGGAAGCTCGCGGCGTCACCGACGATCAGCCCGCCATCCACGTACGTCCGCGGCATGGAGTACCATCCGCCCTCCGGGATGGTTTTGGCCCCGTACCGCAGCAGCTTCCCTCCGTCGAGGATCCTCCGCACGAACGGATGCGTCTTCCAGCGTTGAAACGCCTCGTGCGGATCGAATTGCGGGTCGGCGTAATCGAGGCCGATCACTAACCCGAGCGACACGCGGTTGTCCAAAAGCCCGTAAGCCCAGCCGCCGCCGTAGAGCGTCTTATCGAGGGGCCAACCGAGCGTGTGCGCCACGACGCCCGGCTCGATGCGCCCCGGCTGAACCTCCCAGAGCTCCTTGATCCCCATGGCGTACAGTTGGGGATTGACGTTGTCGAGTTTCTTCCGCGCGACCAAGTCTTTCGTCAGCGATCCGCGGGAGCCTTCGGCCAACACGGTCACTTTGGCGCGAATTTCATACCCCGGCGAGTAATTGCCTTTCGGCCTGCGGTTCTTGTCGAGGCCCTTGTCTTCCGTGATCACACCGGCGATCCCGTCACCCTCGTAGAGCAATTGCGCGCCGCCGAATTGCGTGAACAGGTTCACGCCCGACTGCTCAACGAGTGCGCCGAGCCATCTCACCAACCGGCTCAGCGACACGACGTAATTGCCGTGATTCTTCAACGACGGCGGCAAGAAGGGGAAGGGCCACGCGGAATGCTTGGTGAAAAAATAGAGCGTATCGGCCGTCACCGGCGTATAGAACGGCGCCGTTTTCTCAAAACCCGGCACCAACTCGGCCAGGCCGCGCGGATCCATGACCGCGCCAGAGAGCTGGTGCGCGCCGACCTCGCGTCCCTTCTCGAGGACGTAGATGTTTTCCGCCGCGAGTGGCGTCGCGCCCGAAGATGAGGCGTCGCCCGCGGTCCTCTGCTTTTCGATGAGATTGGCGAGGTGCAGCGCGCAGGCCAGTCCGGCCGGTCCCGCACCGACGATCAGGACATCCGCTTCGAGGCGCTCACGCTGGGTGGTCACGGGCTAATGGTAACAGATGGCTGCGAGGGCGAGACGGAAGTGGTGCTCTCCCAACAACTCGCGGCCAACTAGCCGGCTTTCGCCTTCTCCAGCTCCTCGGCAAGAGCGGGCATGATTTCGAAGATATCGCCGACGATACCGTAGTCCGCCACTTCGAAGATCGGGGCGTTCTGATCCCTGTTGATGGCCACGACCGTTCGGGAACCTTTCATCCCGACGACGTGCTGAATTGCGCCGCTGATACCCAGCGCGAGGTAGAGTTTCGGCGCGACCGTCTGCCCCGAGCTGCCGATTTGGCGCTCCATGGGCAGCCAAGCTTCATCGCAAATCGGACGCGACGCCGCCAGTTCGCCGTCCAGTGCTTTGGCGAGCCGCTCCGCCTGGGGAATGTTCTCTTGCGCCTTAATGCCGCGGCCGATAGCTACAATCACGGGCGCCTGGGTCAGGTCCACAGCCTGCTTGGCTTCGCGGGACAGCTCAAGCGGCTTCGTGCGGATCTGCTCCGGCTTCAATTCCAGGGACACTGCGTTCACCGGTGCCTTGCCTGAAGGATGCGCTACCAACTTGTCGGCGCGAAAGGCACCCGCCTGGAGGGAGGCGAACCAAGGCGCGGAACCGGCAAAGGTCACATCCACGGCGGCCTTGCCCTGAAACACTTGCCTGACGAACACGAGCTTCCCACCTTCATTGCGGCAGGCGACACAATCAGCAATCATGCCCTTCCCGAGCGAGGCCGCGAGCTTCGGCGCGAAGTCGCGCACCTGATAGGTATGCGGGAAAAGCACCAGGTCGGGCTTGGCCGCTGCGATGACTTGCACGAGCGCTGCGATGAACCCGTCGGGCGTGTAGGGCTCGAGCAGGTCATGTTCGACGAGCAAAACTTCTTGGAGCTTCGCCGCGGCCAGCTCGCCGGCCAGCGGAGCAACGCCCTTGCCGATCACCACGCCGACGACCGTGGTCCCGGTCTCGGCGGCGATCTGCTGCGCGGCCGCGAGCGCCTCCCAACTCGTTTGGTGCCACTTGCCTTGGCGCTGTTCGGTGATGACAAGGATTTTCATCTTAGCCATCCACAAAGCCGACCGAGACTAGATTACCCGAGCCTCGAACTTTAGCTTCTCGACGAGCCTAGCCGCCACTTCCTTCGGCGGGCCCGTTAGGAATTCAGTCTTCTTCGATTTCTGCGGCACGTAAATGCGCTCGACCTTCTGCGATGGCTCGCCCGTTACACCGAGGGATTCGCGCGGGACCGTCCTGATCTCCTTCTTTTTCGCCGCCATGATTCCCTTGAGGGTGGCGTAGCGCACCTTGTTGATGCCCGATTGAATGGTCAGCAGCGCCGGCAGCGGGCACTCCACCCATTGAAACCAACCCGCTTCGAGTTCGCGCTTCAGACGCAAGCGCCCGTCCTGTGCGTCGCCCATCGCTTCGATCTGCATGATGATGGTGACGTGCGGAAGGCCGAGCAGGCCCGCGAGGAGGACGCCCGTCTGCCCAAAGCCCTGATCGTCGCTTTGCAGTCCCGTGAGGATCAGATCGAATTTCTCTTTCTGAATCGCGGCGGCCAGCGCCCGCGCCGACGCCAAGGGATCCAGCTCGTAGGACTTCTCATCGGCCACGTGGATGCCACGGTCGGCGCCCTTGGCCAGGGCCTCCTTGATGGTCTGCTTGGCGCGCTCCGGACCCAGCGACAAAGCCACCACTTCCCCGCCGTGTTTTTCCTTCAGCCGCAGCGCTTCTTCCAGGGCGAACGTATCCGGCTCGTTCATCTCGAAGCTGATGTCGGATTCCCGGATCCAGTTTCCGGCCATCGCGAGCGGAGCATCTTTTGCAGGAACCTGTTTCACACAGACGATGATGTTCACTTGGGTTTTCCCTTACGCGAAGAATGGCCAATTTCCAGCAGCAGAGCTTCGTTCCTCACCGCGAGGCCTTCGATTCCGCTGAAGGAGAGATTCCTCGCCCCGCCACCGCATCCGGGCCACGCACAGCGCGCCGCCCTCCAGAAGAACGGCGGGTTCCTCGGAATAACAGCCCTTCGATATTCCGCACGCTGAGGACGAGGCGAAAGCGCGGCTTCCGCTGTGTCAACGGCCTCCCCAGCGTTTGAAGACCAGGGCGGCGTTGGTTCCGCCAAAGCCGAACGAATTGGACAGTGCGTACTCGACCGCGGCCTTGCGGGAGGTGTTCGGCACGTAGTCCAGATCGCACTCGGGATCGGGATGCTCTTGGTTAATCGTCGGCGGCAGGACCTGATCGCGCAGCGCGAGAATGCTGATGCCCGCCTCAAGACCGCCCGCGCCGCCGAGCAAATGCCCAGTCATGGACTTCGTCGAGCTCACCGGCACTTGCTTGACGCGCTCACCGAACAGTCGCTTGATTGCCCGCGTCTCGGCGACGTCGCCGACCGGGGTAGAAGTGCCGTGAGCGTTCACGTAGCCGATAGCGTCCGGTTCGATTCCGGCGTCGCGCAGCGCCGCCTTCATCACGCGATAGGCGCCGTCGCCGTCCTCAGCCGGTTGCGTGATGTGGAAGGCATCCCCGGACATTCCGTAGCCAACGAGTTCAGCGAGGATCGGCGCATTGCGTTTTTGCGCGTGTTCGAGCGATTCAAGGATCAAGATGCCAGCGCCCTCGCCCACGACAAAGCCGTCGCGGTCGGCGTCGAACGGGCGGCTGGCATGCTCGGGGTCATCGTTGCGCGTGGAGAGCGCCTTCATGGCTCCGAACCCGCCCAATCCCATCGGAGTGATGGCCGCTTCGGAACCGCCGCAGATCATCACTTCGGCGTCGCCGCGCTGAATGATCTTGAAGGAATCTCCGATGGCGTGCGCCGAGGCCGAGCAGGCCGTGGCCGTTGCCGAGTTCGGTCCCCGCGCGCCGTAGCGAATGGAGATCTGCCCCGACGCCAAATTCACGATGGCCGAAGGAATGAAGAACGGCGAGATCTTCCCCGGACCTCCCTGCAGCAGCTTGCTGTGTTCGCGCTCGATGACGTCGAAGGCACCGATTCCCGAGGCCACATACACGCCCGTTGCGTCGCTGTCGCCGGGCGCGGACCGCCAGTCCGCCATGCGTACGGCAAAGTCGGTGGCCGCGATGGACATCTGGATGAACCGGCCCATCTTTTTGAGTTCTTTTTTCTCGATCCAGTTGAGCGGATCGAAGTCCCGCACCTCGCCCGCAATGCGGCAGTCGAATCCGGCGGCATCAAACAGGGTCACTGACACAACCCCGCTCTTGCCGGCGAGTAGATTGGCCCAGGTCTTGTCGGTGCCGACTCCCAGGGGGCAAACCAGACCGACACCGGTCACGACAACACGGCGGTTCAATGTAAGATTTCTCCAGTGGCAGATTTGGCGGCTGAAACTCTACTTCTTCGCCGAAGCGTGCTTGTCAATGTACTCGATGGCGTCCTTTACTGTCGTAATCTTCTCGGCGTCCTCGTCGGGAATCTCGATGCCGAAGGCTTCCTCGAAGGCCATCACCAGCTCGACAATGTCCAGAGAATCCGCTCCCAGATCGTCCACGAACGACGCGGTGGGGGTCACCTCGCCCTCATCCACCCCGAGCTGCTCGACGATTATCTGCTTGACCCGTTCTTCAACGCTGGCCATTCTTCGTCCTCCGCACTTGGCTGAATCAGTCGTTCGCTGCGGGCCCGCCAGTAAGGATGGCAGGCCGCCCCAGATCGTTGCCTCACACCCAAAACAACCCGCCCATTCTATTCAGGCCCCTGCGACAAATCAACCCAAACCGCTCGGCGGAAGCCCACCCGATCGACCTGTGTACCCTGGCGTGCAGAATTGAGTGTGTAACCCGGCCGGATTACCATTGTAGGTCGAGCCAATGGCCTGCCACCGAACGAAACCATTCCCGGGATTGCGCCAGGTCCTGTTTGCCCCACCGAGCAGGACCCCATGCACGTCCGGTTGAGATTGGGCCTGCCCAACCTATAATCCCCTTCCATGGCTGCGGACCGCTCCAAGTCGGGACAACAAACGGATTTGCCTCCAGGCCAGTTTTTGAGAAAAGTCCGTCAGCGCTTGCATATGGGCTTTCGAGACGTGCAGGAAGCAAGCGCCATTCTCGCGGCGGAACAAAAAAACGACGAATTCTACATCTCCGCGGCGCGGCTATTCCAAATCGAAAACGAGCCGTCCGCGCCAAGCGCGTACAAGCTTCTCAGTCTCAGCGCCATCTATGGGCTCGATTTCCTGGACCTTCTGGGGCGCTACGGCGTGAATCCCGACCGTTTGCATCACTATCGGAGCATTCTTTCGCCGGCAACAACACGGCTTCTTTCCAGCCGTGTCTATCGTTTGGACACGACGGTGAAGTTTCCGGTAAGGATGGACCCCCGTTTCCGCTGGGAAACAACGCAACTGATTAACCGGGCCGTGGCCGTGTGGGGAGAAATTCCCGCCGCTTTTCTTGTGGGGTTCAACCCGCGCGAACACATGTGGGGCTACGTTGGGCTCGAAGACACGACCATGTTCCCTTTGCTGCGGCCGGGGGCGCTGGTCATGGTGGATGGTCACCGGCGGCGGATCATCCAGAAGGAGTGGGAGAATGAATCCGAGCGGCCCATTTACTTCGTTGAGCTTCGAGAAGGATACCGCTGCGCGTGGTGCCAGATCGGGGAGGGACGGCTGACACTGATCCCCAGCCCGTTGTCCTCCGTCCCGGCGCAGACCTTCAGCTATCCCAATGATGCTGAGGTTGTGGGTCAAGTGGTAGGCGTTTGGATGCGGATTGCTCCTCCGGGGGAGGAAATTCCCGAGCGTTGACCAGCATCCCAAGGACAGTTCTCACCTGCGAGAGAAACAAATCCCGGTCCAGCGGCGAACAACCCTGCGGAATCATGTCCCGGTGGGACTCGAGCTCGAGCCACACTCGCGCGCCAGTCTCTTCCCTGCCGGCTTCAGACGCCGAACGAAGATACTCACTCAGCTCACGGCGCATCTGCGCCAGGGTGAGATCGAGCACGCGGTCAAACACTTCGTGATGAGTTTTCCGCAGGACGCGGTGGACTTCCTCCGGTGAGGCGATGGAGCACCAACCCTCGTGCAGGTACCGGCCCGTGTACGAGTCTCGCACAGAGGACAGGAACGCAAGCTGGGCAAATGCAGCCGACAAGTACTCCAGCGCCTGTTCCAGGTGTTCCTGTAGTTTAAGCAGCGCCATTACGGGCGTATGTAGCACACCAGTTCTGGGCCTGCAAGCCCCCAGTTCACTGCGCTGAACAAACCGCGAAATTGCCAAATTGAAATCTCTGCCGCTGCTATCGTGCGCTCGCCTGTCTTCCCAATTCAGAGGAGGAACCACGATGAAAACTGCGCGGCATCTCGTTCGGATCGTTGTTGCCGCTTCCCTCTTGATCTTGTTAGGCGCGAGCGCCATTCCCACCCTAGCTAGTATCCAGCCTTTGCCCCCTATGCCTTGGTAGAGGCCACGTCAGGCCACAGGGGAGCCTCCGGGTTCCCTCCCAAGTCCACTCAGGGCTATTGCCGCCTTTCAAGACGCTTGATCCTGTGCGGCTACAAGCCTTCGTTCACTGCGCTGAACAAACCACGAAATTCCAGAATTGGAATCTTCTGGGCTGCTACCGTGCGCTCGCTTGGCTTCCCAATTCAGAGGAGGAACCATGATGAAGACTGCACGGTATCTTGCTCGGATCGTTGTTGTCGCTTCCCTCTTGATCTTGTTGGGCGCGAGTGCCATCCCCGCCTTGGCGACCATCTTACCCGCACCACCTATGCCCTGGTAACGGGGTGATGTTAGGTCATGGGGGAGCCGGCAGGCTCCCCTATCGTATGCCGTAAACAATATGGTAAGTAGTTAGGGTATAATCCGCCCCGCATGGGAATCACGGGTTATACGATTTTCGGGTTGGGCTGGTCCCTATACCTCTTGCTCCTCTGGCGATGTCTCAAGACGGAGCAATGGCGATCCTATCCTTTCTTCTTTGGCTATGTTTTCTATACCTTTCTGCGCGACGTCGTCCTTTCCGCTCTTCTCCTTCTGCAATATGGAGCGTACGCAAAGCTCTATTGGCTGAGTTTTATGGGGGAAGCACTATTATGGTTCGTGGTAACTTGGGAAGTCCTTCGCCAAACTTTTCCCCGCGGATTGGGCCCCCGGCGCATCGCCGCCGGCGTTCTTATTTCTGTATTGTTCCTTCTTGCTTTGGTCTTCTATTTTAGCGGCCCGCAGCCAGGCGCTTACTTCATCGCCGATTTCGTGCGGAAGATCGCTCTCTCCGTTACCGTCTGGCTCCTTGTCGTTTTGGCCTTGGCCCGGTATTACGGCATCTCTGTGGGACGGAATATCTGGGGGATGGCTGTCGGCCTTCTTGTTGTCGTGTCCGCTCACATTGCCAACTTCGCAGCAGTTGAGATTTCTCCGAGTTTCAGTCCGATCTGGAGCCTGTTGGTACCACTGGGTTCTACGTTCACGCTTTTGATCTGGACAGTCACGCTGTGGTCGTACGTACCCAACCCAAGGCCTAGTGTGCCTAGTGAGCCCGTTCAACAGGAAGCCCTTTCCTACTGGGAGGAGCGCTGGGCGGCCCTCGGAATGACCATTCGAAAGGCGTTCAAGCCATGAACCAACTCTTCATTTTGCTTATCATTGGGGGATTGCTCTTCGCGCTCTCGCTCGCGGCTTTATTTCGCACGCCGCCGAAATACGAGGCGACCGGCGAAGCCATGGAGACGTTGCTCAAGATCGTCCCTTTACCGGGCCTGGACTTCAAGCATAGCCGGGTTCTCTTCGACGGCTCGGATTACCGTTCGATCGCCGTGGAACCGAGATTCAAAGCGATCGCCGAGCAGCTCCGGCGGGACCGGCGGCACATCGCTCTGGCTTGGCTGAGACTATTGCGGACCGATGTGTACACGCTTTGGCGTTTTCGCCGGCTGCTGACGACGTTCGGAGTTTGCGCGAGCGTGAATGAAGAATTTGCGACGGTGGTCACCGCCGCCAGGTTGCTCCTGCTCCTTCTTGTTTTGCGCCTATCTGTGATGTTCTTTGGGCCGTTTGCCTTTGCTTCGGCGGCAGCCAGAGTGCAGGACCGCGTGCGCGGTTTCTCCAGTTCTTGCGGCGGGATGCTCGCTCGCCTTCCGATGTATCAGCTCACGCAGTTGGAGACGAACTGGCGGAACTTCGGCGCCACGCAGCCCGCGCGTTAATACCGCGAGAAAGGCCGTCGGCGACCCGCGCGCGTGTTCAGGCCAGGTACATTCCGCCATTCACGCTCAGTACTTGCCCCGTAATGTAAGCCGCTTCGTCGCTTGCCAGAAACACGATCGCCGCCGCCACCTCTGCCGGGGATCCCATGCGCCCCAGCGGAATGCGCGTCTTCAATTCCTCCTTCACCTTCTCTGGAAGCACGTCCGTCATGGCCGTCTCGATGAAGCCCGGTGCGACCGCGTTCACGGTGATATTGCGCGAGGCCACCTCGATGGCCATGGCCTTGGTCAATCCGATCAGGCCGCCCTTTGATGCTGCGTAATTTGCCTGTCCGGCGCTCCCCGCCAGCGCCACCACCGAGGCCACGTTGATGATCCGCCCCGAGCGCTGCCGCAGCATCATGGCTAGCGCCTGCTGAATGCACAGGTGCGCCCCGGTCAAGTTCGTCCGCAGCACGGCCTCCCAATCTTCGAGCTTCATGCGCAACGCAAGCGCGTCGCGCGTGATCCCAGCGTTGTTCACCAGGATGTCGAGCTTATTGAATTTTGCGAGCGCCTGCTGGAAGCCGTTCCTCACTTGGATTGGATCGCCCACGTCCATCGGCAAAGACAGCGCTTCACCGCCTGCGGCTTCGATCTCAGCGACGAGCGAAGTAAGCTTCTCCACTCGGAGATTGGCAACGGCGACTTTAGCGCCGAGTTTGGCGAGCGCAAGGGAAGTCATGCGGCCAATGCCCTGCGATGCACCCGTAACAAGCGCGACTTTGTCTTTGAGGGAAAACATGAGGCTACCTTTCCGGCGCTTCCGCGCGCGCCTGGGCGACCCTTCCCATCGTGCTATGCAGGTTTGCCGCCTCTTCCACGTTGAGGCAGCGAACAGCGCTGTCAGTCTGCCGTAGCAGGCCGCTCAGAATCTTGCCCAGACCCGCTCCCAGAAGGATGACAACGGCGTTATCAGTCATTTCGTGGACCGATTCGTGCCACAGCGCCGGCAGGCAGACTTGGCGGACCAAGGGCTCACGCACCTCGTCGCCGGGTGTGATGGGTTCCGCGTCGGCCACGTTCATCCTCACCGCCAGCGCCTCGCCACCTGCCGCGGAAATCTCAGTCGCCAGAGCCGCGTGTTTCCCTTCATTCCGCGCCGCAACGGCCACCTTGGCCCCGGCCCGCGCCAAGGCCAGAGCCGTCTCGCGCCCGATGCCTTGCGACGCACCTGTAACGATTGCCACTCGGTCCTTCAGCGTGAACATATTCGCTTCCCGTCCCTTTTCGCTGCGTGGCTCAAACTTCCGCCGATTCCTCCTGCGCCTGCGCCAGCTTCTCGATGGTTGTTTCGAGGCTCTTTTCATCTTCCACGTTCAAGGCGTGGACCGAGCGCTCGATCTGGCGCAGCAGCCCGGTGAGCACGCGTCCCGGTCCGACTTCGACGAAACTGGTTACGCCTTCCTCGATGAGCAGGCGCGCCGACTCTTCCCAGCGCACCGGCATGGTCACCTGGCGCACGAGCGCCTGACGCGCTTCCTCACCGGTCGAGATGCTGTCGGCATCCACGTTGGTTACGAGCGGCACCCGCAGATTCGCGAACGCGGCCTTCCGCAGGTCCACTTCGAGCCGCTGCTGCGCAGGCGCCATGAGCGCGCTGTGGAACGGGGCCGATACTGGCAGCACCACCGCGCGCTTGGCGCCGCTCTGCGAGGCCAATTCGACTGCGCGCTTCACCGCGCCGGCGTGACCTGAAATCACCGTCTGTTCAGGCGAATTCAAGTTCGCCGCCGAGACCACCTGCCCATCCGCGGCCCGCCTGCACACATCCGCCACGACGGCCGGCGAGAGCCCCATGATCGCGGCCATCGCGCCTTGCCCCGCCGGCACCGCTTCTTGCATGTAGGTGCCCCGCTTGCGCACGAGCTGCACTGCATCGGTGAAATCGAGAGCCCCCACGGCCACCAGCGCCGAGTACTCACCCAGACTGTGCCCCGCGACCAGATCCGGCCGCACGCCCCGGGACTCCAGGATACGGTAAGTCGCGACCGAAACAGTCAGAATCGCCGGCTGCGTATTGGCCGTCTGCTTCAAATCTTCTTCGCCGCCGGAAAAACACATCTGGGAGATGGGAAAGCCGAGCACACGGTCGGCTTCCTCGAACACCTTCTTGGCCTCGGCATGCTTCTCCGCAAGTTCCCGTCCCATGCCAGGATATTGCGAAGCCTGTCCAGGGAATAGAAATGCAAGTTTACCCATTGGCGTTTCTTGCGCGGCCGGCCCCTCAGGCGAGGGCCGCCATGTCCGCAAGCTCCTCTTCGATTTTGTCATTCATGCCGGCGCGAGCCAGCGCCGCCGCCACACGGATGGCGTTCTTGACGGCGTTGGCGTTGGAGCGGCCATGTCCGATCACGCAAATCCCGCGCACACCGAGCAGCGGTGCGCCTCCGTACTCGCTGTAATCGATGTGCCTCTGCAATCCGTTCAATGCTGCCCGCGTGAACGGCGAACCAAGCTGCGAGGCCATCGTGCTTTCGAGCGCCTTCTTCATCAAACCGAAGAGGTGCAGGGCCAGGCCCTCGCTAATCTTGAGCGCGATGTTTCCCACGAACCCATCGCATACGATCACGTCCACGTCCCCAGAAAACAGATTCCGCCCCTCCACGTTGCCGACAAAACTCACCGAGCTGCGCTTCAGCAGGCCGTGGACCTCGCGGGTCAGCTCGTTGCCCTTGGCTTCCTCCTCACCGATGGAGAGCAGGCCGACGCGCGGCTTGTGGCTGGCGAAGAGCGCCCGGTAGTAGGCCTCGCCCATCACCGCGAACTGCTCGAGGTGCTCCGGCTTGGAGTCCACGTTGGCGCCCACATCCAGCAGCACCGATACCCCACCCTTGGCGTTGGGGAACGGCGCCGCCAGCGCCGCCCGGTCCACCGACGGCAGCGTGCCCAAGACGAACCGCGCCACTGTCATCACCGCGCCGGTGTTCCCCGCGCTGACCATCCCGTCAGCTTTGCCTGCCTTCACCAGCCGCGCCGCCACGTGCACCGAGCTGTCTTTTTTCCGCCGGAAAGCGTGCGCGGGTGAATCGTCCATAGCGATAATCTCGCTCGCCGGGATGATCTCGACGGGCAGATCCCCTGAGTCAAGCTTGGCGAGCTCGGTCCGCAGAGCCCGGGACTGTCCCACCAGCAACACGCGCACGCCAAGCTCGCGCGCCGCAAGGACACCCCCCTTGACTTCGGGGCGGGGCGCATGGTCCCCACCCATGGCATCGACAGCGATGGTAAGCATGCGTTTTTCGACCTGGTAAGCCCGGGCGCAGATCTGCCCTACGCTGACGTATCCATAACCTCGCGGCCCTTATAGTAACCGCAATGCGGGCAGGCGCGATGCGGCTGCCTCATTTCATGGCAATTCGGGCACTCCGCGAGCGCCGGCGCCGAAAGATGATCGTGGGCGCGGCGCTTGTTCTTGCGTGCCTTCGAGTGGCGGCGTTTTGGATTTGGCATACGAACACTCCTCGTTCCGGCCCCTGTGTGGGCGCATTTTACGGGCATCGCGCCCGATTTCCTATTGTTTTTTGAACCAGTCCTGCTTCAGGCGCGCCAGCGGCGCCATGCGCGGGTCCGCCGCGTGGGCATCGCAGCGGCATTCTTCATGGTTCAGGTTCGCGCCGCAGTGTGGACACAGACCCCGACAATCGCTGCGGCAAATCACTTTCATGGGAATGGTCAGGAGCACTTGTTCGGTCAACACATCAGCCAGGAAGAGCCCCTGGCCTTCGAAAAACGCGATTTCAGTGTCGTCCCGCCGGAGCCGGACTTCCTCCTCCGGCTTACCGTGTCCATCCATGGGCCGGTAAAACAGGTCAAAATCGCGGCTCAGCTCTTCCACGACGGAATCCAGACACCGGGCGCAGATCAGCTCGATCTTGGTCTGGAACGACCCGCTCACCCGAATTTGCCCCTCGATCAGCTCGGCCGTCCCGCGAACCTCGAGTGGCTCGAGTTGACGGAACTCCATGCTGTGAAAATCGATGCTGCCCGGCGCATAGGTCTGCGCGATGCGGAGCTTGCGGACGGCCAGTTCATTGACGTCAATAAACATGGAAGAAGAACTGCGATCTCCTTTTCTTCAGATATTATCGAGGCGGCGCTGCGCTCAAGTCAAGGAAGGAAGCCCTTACGGTGCGCCATCGCGGTATGCCGGCGCGGTGAGACTCCTCCAGCCGAAGCTAGTTCGCGGTGCTGGCAGGGGGCCCGAAACGCTGGGCATGCTGGCGCAGGAGGAATTGATCGGTCATGCCGGCGATGTAATCGCACACGACGTTGTGCCTGGGAGCTTCCTGGGCCAGTTTGGCGTAGAAGCGAGGCATAGCTTCGGGCATTTCCATATAGAAAAGGAACATCTCCTGGAGGCAACGGATGGAGCGGTCGCGGTCTTCGGTGATCGACGGTTGCTCGTACACCCGAGCCAACAGAAAGCGCTTCAGCTCCGAGTTGCGCGCCGCCGCTTCTTGGCCAAACCCCGCCAGGCGGTTGGGCGCTTGTCGCACGTCATCGACCGAGTCGGCGCCCGAGTCTTTTAGCCGTTGTCGCGTGGAGACGATCAAATCCGTAGCCAGAAAGTCGAGGCAGCGTTTGAGCGCTTCGTTGAACCTAAGCTTGGCCCGGCCATGCGGATGCCCCGCTTCTACAGCCGCGTAGGCCTCCCGAAACAACCGGACCTCGCCGCAAAGCATCTCGATGTCCAGGAGGCGCGCTTCGAGCGCATCGTCCAGGTCCGCGGTATTGTAGGCGATCTCGTCCACCCAATCGATGAGCTGCGCTTCGAGCGGAGGGCGCATGTCCAGGAGATACTCTGCCAACTCGGGATGCTCCGCGGGCGTATAGTCGTCGGAGTGCTTGACGATTCCCTCGCGGACCTCGAACGTCAGATTCAATCCCGGAAAATCCAGATATCGCCGCTCGAACTGTTCTACGATGCGCAGCGCCTGCAGATTGTGATTGAAAGACCCGCCGTGTTGCCGCATCAACTCGTCAAGCTTCCGCTCGCCGGCGTGCCCAAACGGCGGATGCCCGATGTCGTGGGCCAGGGCCAGCGCTTCGGCCAACTCGGCATTCAAATCGAGGGCCCCAGCGACGGTCCGCGCGATCTGGGCCACTTCGAGCGTGTGGGTCAGGCGGTTCCGGAAATGGTCGGAGTAGCGCATGGTGAAGACCTGCGTCTTCGCTTCGAGCCGCCGAAAGGCCCGCGAATGGATCACCCGGTCGCGGTCCCGGGCGTAATCGCTTCGGTAAGGATGAGATGGTTCGGGATAGCGGCGTCCCCGCGAATCCGCCTGGTGCATCGCGTAAGGAGCGAGTGTCATGGAGAATGTATGGCCTGCAGGGACGGCCGCTCAGCGCCTCGGGCCGAGTGCAATCAGAACGCTCGCGGAGGCGAGGACCGCACCTCAGGATTTCGACGGTAGTTCGTCAAGCACGCGTTGCGCCTTTTCGGAGGCCGCCGAGCCCGGGTAGTCCTTCGTGATCTGGTTGTAAATAGTCACGGCGTCTTTGAGACTCGTCTTCTGGAGTTGCGCCGCCAGAGCGAGTAAGACAACCGGCTTCGGCACCAACACCGTCGGATGCTCGGCCAACTGCCGCAACAATTTTATGGCTTCGTCCGGTTTTCCCGTACGAGCATACACCTCGGCCATCTGAAAACGGGCCAAACCCGCCACTTCTTGATCGCCGCTGTTCTCGATCTTGCGGAGGCTTTCGATGGCTTGGTTATACCGGCCCATCTCCTCAAGAGAGAGCGCTTCGTAATACCGCGCCAGCCTTCCCGCATTTGTGCGCGGATACTTCGTCGCCGCCTCATCGAATTTTCGCGTCGCGTCCTGGAGCCTGGTATTGTCGTCCGCGTAATTGGGTTCCCCCGGCTCCACCGGCTCGCCGGGCGCGCGCACCTGCGCATTGTATGCCTTCATCGCGTCGTCCAGCGCCGCGGACGCCCTCACGTCCTGGCGATCTTTATACAGCTTCCACCCAAACATCCCCAAGGCGATCACCACCGCCAGCCCGATCACGAGGGTGGTAAACTGCTTATGCGAAACGACCGCTTCGGCACCGTGCTCCAGAGATTCCCGGAATCTGTCTTGCTTCAGCTCCTTGCGCGAAATGTGCGCCACGTGTTTGGTCTCCTCAACAGTCTTTGGAATCGCGATGGTATCACAATTTCCGCCCAGCCTCCGAACCCTGGTGACCTTTGCCGCAAACGTGCCGCAGCTTCCGCAACCCAGACCCCTCCCGCGTGTTAAATTCTCTATATGCAGGCCACCTGCGAACATTGCGGCGCCCACTACGTCCTCAGGGACCAGGACCTCGCCGGGCACACGCGCGTGCAGTTTCGCTGCTCCAAGTGTAACTACGCAACCGTTGTCGAAATCACACGCCGGTCCGACATGACCATGGTCATCTCCCCGCTTCCGGAATTCGCCCGCGCCGGCGGCGCCAGTTCCGGCGCTTCTCTTCCCGGCCAGTACGAAGGCCTTGCTCTTCCTGCCGCTTCCCAAATCGTTCTGAGCGTTCTCACCGGCCCCGCCAAGGGTCTCGTCTATCGCTTGACGAAGCCTCGCGTCATCCTGGGCCGGACCGGCGCCGACGTGGTTCTCGAAGACGCCGAGATTTCACGCCAACATTGCGCCATCGAAGTGAAAGGCACGATCATCCGCCTCAAGGACTTGGACTCCACCAACGGCACCTTCCTCGAAGACGAACGCGTTCGCGCCGCCGAGCTTCAAAATGGCGCGGAATTCCGCATCGGCTCGAGCGTGATCCGCGTCTCGCTCGAACCACGCTAGCCACCGGCATCTTTGTGCGATACTACTTCCGTTTCCCCGCATGAATGCGATCTCCGCCTGTCTGATCACGCTCAACGAGGAGAAGAACCTCCCGCGAGCACTGGTATCCCTCAAAGGCGTCGCCGACGAAATCGTGGTCGTGGATGCCTGCAGCTCCGATACGACGATTGAGATCGCGCGGCAACACGGCGCCGTTGTCCACGTCCGTCCCTGGACCAACTATTCCGACCAGCGGAACTTCGCCGCATCGCAGGCACAGCACAACTGGATACTCGCGATTGATGCGGACGAGGAAGTGGGCCAGGAGCTGCGCGCGTCACTACTTCGCTGGAAGCTGGAGCCCGCGACAGGAGCCGCGTACGAATTCTCCCGCCGCGCAGAATACCTGGGGAAATGGATGCGCCATTCCGGTTGGTACCCGGACATCAAGCCTCGGCTTTACGACCGTCGGCAGGGGAAGTTTATCGGTGTACTGCATGAGAAGGTGCACGCGGAAGGAGTGGTAGGGCGCTTGGAGGGCGACCTGTTGCACCACGCCTACGGCACGCTCGCAGCACATCGAGTGAAGAGCGAGGCCTACGCGAGCATCTCTGCGGAAGCAATGTTTCAGCGGGGCCAGCGTCACTGGCTGTTCCCGCTGCTTCTCTTTCCGACATGGACATTGGTGCACACCCTGGTTCTTCGCGCGGCTTGGCTGGACGGGTGGCGCGGTCTCCTGATAGCGTGGATGGCTGCTCGAACCGTTTTCAGGAAGTACTGGAAGCTCGGCCAGCGCGCCGGACGAATCGCCAGAGGCGAGACAAAATGAACGTGCTGTACGTGGATCTGGAGCGCGAGTGGCGCGGGGGACAGAGCCAAGCGCTGCTCACCCTGCGAGGCCTGCGCGAGAGCGGACATGTCGCAGAACTCGTTGCCGCCCGTGGCTCGCCGATCGCGCGCCGGGCCGCCGGCGCGGGGATCATCGTGCACGAAGTGTCGCGCGTGGCGTTGCGCCTCTCTGCTGCAAGGGTCGTCCGGCGGTTGGCGCGAAGTGGACGGTTTAATGTCTTGCATGCCAATGAGTCCCACGCGCTGACGGCAGCCTGGATGGCCGGCGCAGATGCTTTCCTGCCCATTCTGCTCTCTCGGCGCATCGGTTTCCCGCTTCAGAGCAACATCTTCTCTCGGGCGCGGTTTCGGGCGGTCTGCCGCTTTGTTGCGACTTGCCAGGACATCGCGCGAAGCCTGATGGAATCAGGCATTTCGTCGGAACGCATTGCCATCGTAAATGAGGGCGTTGAAATCCCCCCTCTGCCTTCTGCCGGGAGCCGACTCAGGGCCCGGAAGTATTGGGGTGTGAAGGAGGATGAGTTTCTGTTTGGGTGCGTAGGAGTTTTTGTGCCGGAGAAGGGGCAAAGACATTTGATTGAAGCCCTCGCGAAGGTGCGAAAGGAGTATCCACGAGCAAGGCTGTTGCTGGCCGGCGACGGAGCGTGCCGGCCAGCGCTTGAGAAACTCACAAACGACCTTGGACAGACTGAGGCTGTCCATCTCGTGGGTTTCGTGCAGGATGTAACGCCGGTTTATATGGCGTTGGACGCATTCCTGTTCCCGTCTGAGTTTGAAGGGCTGGGCACATCCATGTTGGCAGCGCTGGCCTGGGGATTGCCATCGGTTTCGACGGCCCGCGCCGGGCTGGCGGAAGTCGTTGATAATGGCCGAACCGGTCTTGTCGCGGAGCCCGATGGGAGGCAGTTTGCCGAAGCCATGCTGCGTTTGCTCCGCGAGCCATCCTTTGCGCAAAGACTTGGTGTCGCGGCGCGCCGAAGCGCCATCGAACGCTTTTCCGCCGCGCAGATGGTCGAAGGCACGCTGAGCGTGTACCGGGAGGCCTTGCGCAGGAGACCAGGGTCCAGCCGCTGAGGCGTCTCATCTCAGCAAGAAAAGCCGAAGCGCCGGAGTGCCTTCCCAGGACTTCTCCGGCGCTTCGAAAATGCCTTTTGCACCAGTGTCTGTCTTTCCCGAGACATTTCCCCCTTTCCGCTCTATCGCAGAGTCGAGCTTGATTCAGATTGGATCATCCATCGCTCTCGTGGCTCGAAGAATCCCACACCGGTGGCGGTGCCCGTGGCGGGCAACGTCTGGGAGTAGGCCACTCGGGCCGTCGAACGAAACTTCTTGGTGCGCGACACAAGCCCCAGCCGGTTATCCGGCTCCGGCCGTCGCATCGTTTTCAGACGAGCGCCGCTCCCCAGGAAGTGCACGCCCGCCTCAAGCGGAGTCCGGCCTTCGAAACACGTCCCTATGTAGATCTTCGGCACGTCATTTCCTCTCTGTTGCTTAAAAGCAGGCGGCAATCCGCGTCAATGCCTTCACACCGTTTGGGGAGCCCTTCATGCGGTAGAGCGCCCGGTCCGCCGCGCCCAGCAGTCTTTCCACCGTGTCGCCATCAACCGGATAGACCGCAGCGCCAGCACTCGCCGAAACTGCCGGAAATTCCCCATCGCCCGACAGGCGTTCGGAGATCCGCCGGATGACGCGCTGAGCGATCTCGGCCCCTGCTTCCGGCAGCACCAGCGCGAATTCATCTCCTCCGTAGCGCGCCGCCGTGTCAACCGTCCGACAGTTCGTGCGCATCAGGTTTGCCAGCCGACAGAGCGCCCGGCTCCCCACTAGATGGCCGTGCTCGTCATTGATCTTCTTTAGCTGATCCATATCGAACAAGACCACGCTGAACGGCCGGCCCGTCCGCCGCGAACGGCCTAATTCGCTTTCGAGCACCGCGATCATGCGCCGGTAGTTCGCCAGGCCGGTGAGCGGGTCGCTCGCCGCCATCCGCCGCACTTGGTCGAACAAACGCGCGTTGTCCAAGACCGCCGCGCCAAGGATCAGCGCGTAACTGGAGGTCTTCAGGATTTCAGCCACGAGAAATGGCCCATCGAACAAGTGGTCGGAGAAGCCGGCCACCAAGTGGCATCCCGCGTTCAGCACCGCCACCCAGATCAGGGCGCGGTCGAAAACCGTCGCAGTGAACCGCAACCGCTGGCGGAAAAGGACCGCTGCGAGCAGGAAAACCGACGCAGGAAGCAGGTCCCACGGCCGCGCCAAGAATCGGGTGGAGTGCACGACCGGCGCCGCAGGCGCTGCCAAGAATGCCGCGCTCGTCACATAGGAGGCCACCGCGACGGCGAGCAGCGCGCCCGCGATCTCACGGCTCGGCTGCCGCGCCATCGGAATATTGCGCTCGACCACGATGGCCGCCAGCAGCAGGGTGCCGAGCAATGTCCTCCCCACCATCCATCCCATGGGCACGTGAGAGAGAGCCGATGGCCCGCGCTCGAGCAAATCGCGCAGACCGAAATACCCAACTGTCTCGATGAGCCCAGAGGTGACAAATCCAAAGGCGAGGATCAGGGCGATGCGGTCATGGGTCCCGCGGAAACGCACCAAGGCGTTCGCGGCGTAGCAGAAGGATAGAAACGTTCCCGCCACTTCGAGGTAAAGGTAGGTCTCAGGGTACGTCTCAAACTGTCCGCCGCGCAGCCAAGCCAGTCCGGCAGCGCCAAGCAAGATTGCTCCCGCGAGCCCGAGAGCCGCGCGGTGTCGGCGACCGAAGCCCAATACCCTGCGAAAACGGCTCAAATCCCCCAAAACTTCCTCCAAAACGCCCAGCAAAGCCGAGGCGCCACGAAGATATGCATGCGGATGACCTTTTTCGTCGTGTTTTTGTGTGTTGTAATTGACTGTGCAAAAAGGACTTATGTTATGCCCTGGACGCAGATTGTCCGCATGGGCATACCTGCGACGCCGCACTGGTGAGCGCTGGCACTGTACTCTTTGCGCAAGTCTATGGAATTATTAAGGATAACCAGCAGGCACGTGAAACTGGTTCAAACGCGAGCAAGTGTATCAGTCTGAGACAGTCTCATGTGCGTGACAAACCGCAAGAAACACACTTTGGGCTTGGCGAGGGGCAGCTCTCGGGCTTGCACGGCATGGAGGAGCCCACATGTCTTGTGAGCTCCGTCGCAGAACGGCTTATTCGCAGAGTGCCCGCAGCGGCAGAGCGCAATCGCTGTCCGTCCCGGAAATAGGAAGGCCTTCCCCTCAGGGTCCACAACCTGAAAATCTCCTTCAATTAGGATCGGACCGTTGTTGAACACCTTGATCTGTGTCGAGAGCACTTTCTCCTCCAGGCAGGACGGGCATTCTTGCCTGTCTTGCGTTGCTTCTCTCTCCAGACGCCGCTGCCGAAAGGGACCGGAACTTCTGCCGGGGTTGTTCCCGAGGTATCAGTACTTCGGCACTGACGGGTCCACTTCATCGGACCACGCGAGAATCCCGCCCTTGAGATTGAGTATCTTGCGGAAACCAGCCTTGCGCAGGAACTCGACTGCGTCCGCCGAGCGCTTTCCGCTTCTACAATGGGCGATGATCTCGCGCGAACTATCCAACTCATGCACGCGCCGCGGCAGCTCTCCCAGGGGAATCAAGTGTCCCTTCAGGTTACAGATCTGATACTCGTGGGGTTCGCGCACGTCAAGGATGAATAGATCGTCGCCGCGGTCCAGCCGCGTCTTGAGCTCCCGCGGGGTGATTTCCGGCACTTGCACCTGAGGCACCGGTGACTCCTCTCCACGCACGCCACAGAATTCGTAGTAGTCGATGAGTGTGGTGATCGTGCGATGCTCACCGCACACAGGGCACGCCGGGTTCTTGCGCAGCTTCAGCTCGCGAAACTTCATTCCCAGCGCATCAAAAAGCAGCAGCCGTCCCACGAGCAGATCTCCGCTGCCGAGAATCAGCTTGATTGTTTCCATCGCTTGGATCGCTCCGACGATTCCCGGCAAGACGCCGAGCACGCCGCCCTCGGCGCAGGAGGGCACCAGCCCGGGGGGAGGCGGTTCCGGATAAAGGCACCGGTAACATGGCCCACCCCGATAGCCGAAAACCGTGGCCTGCCCTTCAAAACGAAAAATGGACCCATACACGTTCGGCTTGCCCTGCAGAATGCACGCGTCGTTCACCAGGTAGCGCGTGGGAAAATTGTCGGTGCCGTCCACGACCACGTCGTACTCAGCGAAGAGGTCGAGCGCATTCTTGCTTGTTAGTTTGGTTTCGTGCGGAACAATCTCGATCTCGGGATTGAGGTTCGTCAGCCGCTCGCGCGCCGCTTCGATCTTCGGCCGCCCAACATCGCTCGTTCCGAAAGTCACCTGGCGCTGCAGGTTGGTGAAGTCCACGACGTCGAAATCCACAAGCCCCAGCCGACCCACTCCCGCCCCGGCCAGGTATAGGCCCAGCGGCGCGCCCAGGCCGCCAGCGCCAATGAGCAGCACCTTCGCCTGTTTCAGCTTGAGCTGCCCCTCCATTCCGACTTCGGGCATGATGAGGTGGCGGCTATAACGCAAAATCTCGTCTTTGGAGAGCTTCGCCTGAGCCGTTCCATCCGTCGCTGGCCGAACTTTCGTGGCCATGCTATCTCCGTTCCGTCCACAGTGAACTGCGAACTTGCCCGCAGCCGCCTGCAATCGACGGCACAATACTGATCGTGTCGCCGTCTTTGATGGGCGTGTCCTCCTTGCCGAGGTAGCGGATATCTTCGTCGTTCACATACACGTTGACGAAGCTCCGGATGCGGCCCTCGTCGGTGTAGAGGTGCTTGCGCAGTTCCCCGAACTCACTGGTCAGGCGGCCTAACGCCTCGCCTACCGTGCGCGCCTCCAGCTCCGCGAACTCACGCTTGCCAGCATAAGCCCGCAGCGGCGTGGGAATCATCACCTTCACTGCCATGCTTCGTTCTCTCCTCTCCGGTCTCAGCCAGACGCGCCAGCGCGAAGCCCAATTTCTTCCGACACGAACGCCGAGCGATCGTCCGCCAGCCGCCACGACGTTATCGCTCGCGCCGCGCCCTCTGTCACACTCACAATCACGTAGCTGTACCACGGCCAGGCGTGGTCGCGGTCGTAATCGCTCGGCCGCGCCGGGTGGTCCGGATGCGAGTGATACCATCCGATGACCTCCAGACCTTTCTCCCGCGCGGCCCGCTCCGCGCCCAACACATCTTCCGCCGTCAACGAAAAACGATTTCGCGGCGAATCGTCCCGCCGGTTCACCAACGGCCAGAGCGCCAACACTTCGCGCTCTTCATCGCCGTCGCGCCCCACCATCGCGCCGCAACATTCATGCGGATAAGTCTCTGCACCATGCGCGCGGATCGCCTCTGCGATTTCTCCTCCGAGTATCAACCGCGCCTCGCCGCTCATTCCACCTCGTCCCAGAACCGCTCGCTCAGGTATTTCGATCCAGAATCGGCGAACACGGTCACGATCACGGCGTGCTCGCCCTGCGGAATCCGTTCCGCCACCTGCATGCACCCGACGAGCGCCGCCGCCGCGCTCGGGCTCACCAGCAGACCCTCCTCGCGCGCCAAGCGCTTCACCAGCCGGTAGGCTTCCTCAGTTCCAACGCTCAAGTCCTCATCCGCCAGCGTCGCATCGTAGATCGCGGGACGAATCGCTGACTCCATATGCTTCCAGCCCTCAAGGCCGTGAAAAACGGCATCCGGCTGGAGGCTCACGCAGCGCACTGCCGGGTTCAGTTCCTTGAGCCGCCGCGTGGTTCCCACAAACGTCCCGCTTGTCCCCAGCCCAGCCACGAAATGAGTAATCCGGCCACTGGTCTGTTGCCAGATTTCGTTTGCGGTGCCGTGGTAATGCGACTGCCAGTTCGCCGGATTGCTGTACTGATCCGGATAGAAGTACTTCCGGGGCTCGCCGGCGTAAATCTTCTGCGCGCGCCGGATCGCTCCATCGGTGCCTTCATCGCCCGGGGTGATCTCAAGTTCCGCTCCGAACGCCTTCAGGATGCGCTTTCGCTCGTGCGACGCGTTCTCCGGCAGACACAGCTTTACCGGGTAACCCAGCGCCGCGCCGATCATCGCGTAGGCGATCCCCGTGTTGCCGCTCGTCGCGTCGAGGATAATCTTTCCCGGGCCTAACGCGCCCGAGAGCTCGCCCTCACGAATCATGCCGCGCGCCGGCCGATCCTTCACCGATCCGCCGGGATTGAACCATTCTGCCTTGGCGTAAAACTCGACGTCTGACAATTCGCACCCAATGCGCTCAAGTCGCAGCAGCGGGGTATTGCCAATACGCTCGAGCAGACTCTTGCCGAGCGGTCTCCCGCGAGCAACTAGGCTCGGATCGCCGCCTGGAATCCTCAGCGCTGGTTCTGCCGCCGACACTTGTACGTCACCGCCCAGCCCGATTTTTGAACTCAGACCCTCGGGCTGCGTCTTTGATGCTCTCCCCCTGCCCGCGGGTATGCCTCTATTTTACCGCAAGTTAGGAGGAATGCCCCGAGGTGGCAGTGAGTGGCGGGCAAATGCGACTGAAATAGTCGTATTTTCAATCAAATGGCTCCCTTTCCTCCAGCGCAGTTTGGCAAACTGCCTCTTGACCGCCTCGGGTTTCTCCGACTCATTTACGACATTCAGCTCCTTTCTCTACCCCACTTTACATCCGCGCCCGGCTCTCTTACTCTGACTCTTCCATGTGGCCCATAGACGAACGCTTCGGTGCCCGGACTGTTCTTGAGGCTCTCCCGGCAGCGGGATTTACGGTCAGCAGTACGCGCGGCGTCGTTCGCGTAGAGAAGTATGGATGCGGTGTCGAGTTCCGCCAGATCGCCGGAAGCCGCTACCAAATGACGATCCAGCCGGCGATCATGCGGCGCGGTCAATTCACGCGGCTGTGGGATGCCGGGTACCAAAAGTTTCTTCTTACCGACGATGGGTCGAAGTTCCCCGCCCTCGCCGAGCATCTGCAGAATCTTCGCCGCTTCAATGAGGAACTGCGCGCAGCGCTCGGCGTGCCTACCTACTACAACGAGAGCATCGGCTCGGTCTGCTACCTCTCCGTTTACGACCGCGTGAAGGGGCGGCCTGGCGATGTCCCCGAACAAAGCGTCGGGGCCAAGCCGCACTCGTCCCACTGAGCATTTCGTGCCGCGATCCGGTGCAGAATGGTTCCTGCGAATTCCGAGGGGGAAGCGAATGACAACTGTCGTGGCATTCGTGGATGACCTGGTTTTTCACGCCAAGCTGCTCGAGACGGCTCGACAGGTCGGAGTCGATCTGCGCGCCGTCTCAAGCGCAGACGCGCTCTCCGATGCAATGGACAAGGCGGCCAGCCAGCAGCCGGCGCTCGTTCTTGTGGACCTCAATGCGCGCGCTGACGCTGTCGGCGCCCTAGAGATGCTACGCACCACCGATAACGCCGTGCCTGTCATCGGCTTCTTTTCTCATGTGCAGTCCGAGCTCGCCGAGCGCGCCCTTGCGGCCGGTTGCGGCGAGGTGATGCCTCGGTCGAAATTCACCCGGGATCTTGCGGCGATTCTCTCCGCCGCCAAATGTTGAAGGAGGCTCAGGTCTCATGCGCGTTCTGCGTCCCGCATTAGTCCTTCTCTTTGTTGGGCTGCTCTTTGATTGCGGGCAATCCTCTGCGCAGGTACCCGCTGAGTCCTCTTCGAAACCATCCGCCGAGCCGACTGCCACTCAGGATCCTTCCCTGGCCCTGCGCGATATTCTCGCCGCAGCTTGCTCGGAAAGCGCGCGCGATTTCGGCAGCTTCTTCACTCCGGAAAACGAGACCGTTTTCCAGCGGCTTGCTCCGGTAACGCGCGTGGCCTTGATGAAGCGTTTCGTTCTTCTCGATGAACCGGGCGTCCCACGGCTGCTGACGAATCCTTCGGGACGGCCTCTGGTGCGCTGCGAAACTGCCAGCATCACTGCGGAAATGCAGCTCGGCGCAGCCCACGTCCAGGAAAACCTCGCCTTCGTTCCGCTCGAGGCGCGGCCCCTCGGCGATAGTGCCGGTGTGGGCGCACGCCGCGTCACCATCGGGTTGGTTCGAGAAGGCGGCGGCTGGAAACTCCTTTCGATAGGCTTGCTGTTGCTCGATCTAAATGCGCTCGAGCAAGAATGGCTGCAGGCCGATCTCCAAGACAACGAAGAAGACTCTGTGCGAGCTCTCGTGCGCCTTGCCGCGGCCGTCGAGAAGTACCGCGAGCTGTACAGCAAGTTTCCCGAATCGCTCGCGCAGCTTGGGCCGCCCGATAGCGGCCCGGCTTCGCCGCGATTTTCGGCCCTCGTCAGTTCCGATCTGGCCGGCGGGAGCTTCGGAGGCTATTCGTTCCGGTACACGCCGGTGGCCGCGAAGGATTCCGGAGCCATTATCGGCTTTGCCCTAGCGGCCACACCGCTGATCTATGGCAAGACCGGGCGCAGATCCTTCCTCGTCGATTCCTTCGGTGGGATTCACGGAGCTGACCACAAGGGCGCGCTCGCTGAAACCACCGACCCGAGAGTCGATCGTTCATCGGATAGCACAGGTCGCTCGCGAAAGGATTGACGGCGGGCGGAAAACCAGCCAAGATTCACTGGACCCCCTTCCTGGCCGTCGTGTGCGGCATTCAATCCAGTGTGCGCTTGGGACACCCTCTTGTGGACAGGTGCGCTGAATGGCTGCAAAGAAAGGAGATACGATCACAGGGGGCGCTTCCATCGCGACCGGCGAAGAAATCGCCGAGCGCAGGCGATGGCCTCGGTATGCAATTATGGCCACGGCCCGCGTCATCGAGCCCCTTTCGATGGCCAAGGTCGAGGGCCGATGCACGGACCTGGGCGCCGGCGGCTGCTACGTGGACTCGATCAATTCCTTCCCCCTGGGCACCAAAGTGCGTCTCAGCGTGTGGCAGGGCAACCGGCGCTTCGAGAGCCTGGCGTGTGTCGTTTACAGCCTGCGCGGAATGGGCATGGGCCTCGTGTTCACCCAGATGGAGCCCGCCGAACGGGCGACAATCGAGACCTGGGTTCGTGAGCTGAGTTGTGGTCTGGAATCCGAGCCGGGCCACTCCGAACTCACCACGGTTCCTTCGGCACATGCGCCTCAAGCTCCCCAGTCTGAAGCGTCCTCCGAGCGCGCCGTACTGATGCATCTGATCGATCTACTTGCCCGAAAATGTTACGTCACGCCCCAGGAAGCCGAATCTCTCCTTCGCGAATTGTTTAGATGATCGTGCGCTGTTGCCCATCACTTTGAAATCAAGTGAACGCCACCTCTCGGGAGCGGGTTTGCGGGCCGGCGGGGGAGGCGGTACCATCACGGACAATGAATTCTCCCCGGCCACGCCTGCAGCCTGCTCTGTTCGCGATGCTGCTCCTCTATTCTTCCATACTCGTGCGCGGCGGAGCGGCCACGGCTCAGGCTCATGAGGCGTTCTTGCCTGCTGCGGCGGCCGCCCGTTCGTGGGCTGACAAACCGGCCATGCAGGAGCCGGTGTCGCCACCGGTGTTTGAGTTTCACAGCGGGTTCTGGACCAATCTGCATCATTTCCTCTACAAGCTGGCGCGTGACCGGAAGGATTCCTCAAAGGCGACTGACCCCTTCGCGGGCGCAAAGTTAGCCGTAGTGGAGCAACGCGAATGGAACGTTGCGGTGGACTACTACGCGGTGAATTACGCGGACCTGGACCCAGCGATCAACGTTGACCTCATCAACTTAAAGAACGAGCTCGGGGATGCGGAGAATTGCGCGGAAATTTCCGGGCGCAGCGGGCCGCGCTGTGCCATGGCGTTACCAAAGGAGGTGGCGCAGATCCTGGAATCGGCTGCGCCGGTGTATCGCGCCCATTGGTGGAGCGAGCACGACCGCGCAAACCGCCAATGGACCGAGCAGGTGGCACCGCTGGTGCGGCAGTGGGGCAAGGATTTGGCGGAAGAGCTCGCTCGAGTCTACCAAGCGAAATGGCCGGCGGGTAAAGTGCGCGTGGACGTGACGGCCTACGCCGACTGGGCGGGTGCCTACACGACGCTCGATCCGTTGCGGGTGACGATTGCCAGCCTGGATCCGCGGAATCAAGGCCAGGCCGCTCTGGAACTATTGTTTCACGAAGCCTCGCACGGTCTGGCCGAGCCGATCCAGACGGCCATCGTGCGAGAGTGCCGCATCCGGGGCAAACCGATCCCGCGCGATCTGTGGCATGCGGTTGTCTTCTACACGACGGGCGAGGTCGTGAAGGACGTGCTGAATGAAGGCGGTGAGACAGGCTCCGGAGCCTACACGCCGTACGCGATGCGCGAGGGACTATACACGCACCGCTGGTCGAATTACCTGCGAGTGATCCAGAAATACTGGCAGCCTTATCTGGACGGATCCGCGGATTTCGGCGATGCGATTGCCCGGATGGTATCGTCGCTGTAGCGCGGTTCGTGGCGGGGCTCAGGCGGCCTGGCGATCCCAGCGCAGGCGAGAAAGGTGCGGCCAACGACTCTCGGTGCGCACTTGCGCAGATGGAAATTGCCTTTAGAAACGCAGCGCGGCGCCACGCAGAGAAAAGCGTGCCGCCGCACCGGTATGCCACGCGCGAGGAAAGGTTACGGTCCGGTGGTAATCAGGTCCCCCATGACCACAGTGAACTTCGTGGACTTAACCTGATTTGTGGACGACACCAGAACCACCTGAACACTCCCTGATTGCAGGGTCGGGAAGGCCATGATGACGCCGCTCCTGACCAGATTCCCGGAAGTGTCGTGTAGCTCAAAACGATAGATTCCCCAAACCTGCAGGGTGAGAGTCGCCGAGACGCTCCCCTGCCTGCTGATCGGCCACTGGCCAACATTCACGCTACCCGATGCGGTCTGCTGAAACAGGCTGACGGTGCCTTGAATCGCCGCGCCATTGTCCCACTTGAAACTGGCGGAGAGGGCAACGCTTTCCGTTGTTGAGGCTGAAGTGGGAGCTCCGGCGGGTCGAAACGCCGCCGACTGGCAGACCCACTCGTAAGAACCGCCCAGGTCGGCGGTCACCGTGTACGAACCAGCTGCCGTCGTCTGCGTGTCTTCGATAATGTTGTCATCACCCATACTACGGAGGGTAAAGCCGGTTCCCGGCGAAGGAACTCCCCCGCCATCCGCGCACATGCCGAAAACCAAATCGTTGGGAGATGTAGTTGTCACAGCCCCGCTGCTTCCCGTTTTTCCAGTTCCCCCGGCGCCAGTGGCAGCATCGAGCGGGTTCGTCGTATCTGCTCCGGAGTACTCGAGGACGTAAACGTCTGCGAACAATGCGGCCTTGGACAGTGTCACCGTGACCGTGTCCGCGCCGCCGTGAATATTCCGGGCATAGAAAACTCCGGCGTCCCCGCTGACGGCGGAACCGAGCGCCGGATTGGAAACGGCGGCATAGCTGTTCCCCTGGCTATCCACGACGCTGCTGACGGCCACAGTGGTGTCATAGAGGATGCCAACGACAAGCAGATTCCCCGCCGTCGTGCTGGCGCGAAGACTCTGCTTGACGGTGGTCACCGAACGGGCTGCTTGATCGGCTTCTTGAACAAAAGTCACCGCTGCTCGAGCCGGCGGCACCAAAAACGCCAACGCTGTCACGAGCCCGATACGAACCAACATTGATTTCATCTGGCCCTCCCTAAAAATTCGTCTTGCGTCCCGGAACGAGCGGGAGCCTGGCATTCCGATTCCGCGCCGGAGGCCACTCGTGCAGACACACGAGTGCCTCATTCCACATGTGACTGCAATACGTTGTCGAGCGAACGTGAACGCGGAACCGAAACGATTTCACGCCGAGCAGAGAGGGGGCTCGGTGTGGATCGTGTCGTGTGTCGCAGGTCGGCTGGGAATTGTGAGCCTGCGGCAAAACGAAATCAGGACCGTATCAGAGCTTGACGACCAGGTGTACGCTCCCCGTAGCGTTCACGTCTGTTTCTGCTTTCCGCACGCCGAGCTTCAACCGGACAGCCCAGATGTGTGGTTCACGATGCAAAAGGTAGAGCATTGCTCGAGCACCGTCAATTGGTGGAAGGTGCAATTCAAGGACAGGCCCGGTGCCTGTCCCAAGTTTCATGTCGAATGGCCCTCGCGGGCAGGGGAACAGAAGAAGGACAGATGGACGGCGAAGCTTAGCTGTGCGCCTGCGGCCGGCTGAGTTCTTCGAGTGTGATCCAGCAGGACGGGAAACAGAATCGCGAGGGCGAAGAGACTCGCACAGCGCGATCGCGTAGCAGGTTCCTTAGCGTGCCGCAAACCGGCGGGCGCGGCCGGCAATCATGGGCTCGACGATCGACCAAACACCGGGGATTCGCCCGTGACGCAGCTCTTCGATCAGGAAGGGCGAATCCAAGAGTGCAGCCTCCGTGTCCCGGTTGCAGTGACATCCGTTGCCGAACAGGTACCAGACTCGCTGCCATCGGTCCTGGCGCCGCGCGATTTTCGGGTCCGGGTGACGAATATGCTCGAGAAAAAGATATTGCCCGCCCGGCCGCAGGACTCGCGCGACTTCTCGAAGAACACGCGCTGGGTCCATTGCGGTGCACAAGACCATCGTCGCGACGACGGTGTCGAAGCTCGCACCAGGAAAGGGTAAATCCTCTGCGGGCGTCTCGACCACGAAGACCCGGCGTTCGGATGCCGCCACTTTTCTGCGCAGGATCGGGAGCATGTGGCAGTAGCCCTCGGTGAGTATCAATCGGCTCACCGCCGCGGGGTAATGAGGGAGATTGAGGCCGGTCCCGCTGCCAATTTCCAGGGTGCGTCCCTTCGCGAAGGAGAGAAGTTGGCGGCGCTGCGCAGAAAGGCCTTCTCTTTCCGCGCGGCG